>Ga0163144_10029651_pt1 | contig 10493 bp, 3 predicted proteins | sample OliLak19BULKMAT1_FD_123175 | JGI IMG/M metagenome (GOLD analysis project Ga0163144, IMG submission 123175) | Freshwater microbial mat bacterial communities from Lake Vanda, McMurdo Dry Valleys, Antarctica - Oligotrophic Lake LV.19.BULKMAT1 | ecosystem: Environmental > Aquatic > Freshwater > Lake...
GCCGGTGCCTCCTTCGCTCGAGGCGCTTTTTCGTCCGGCCTCCGTCGCCGTGGTCGGCGCGACCGAACGCGCCGGCAGTGTGGGCCGCGCGGTCCTGGAGAATCTCCGACCCTTCCCGGGTGCGGTCTATCCGGTGAATCCGTCGCGCGCGCGTCTCCTCGGGCGGCGCGCCTGGCCGCGGCTCGAGGCGCTTCCCGAGGTGCCGGATCTCGTGGTCATTGTCGTCCCCGCGATCGCCGTGCCCGGCGTCGTGCGGGAATGCGCGGCGCTCGGCGTGCCCGCGGCCATCATCATCAGCGCGGGCTTTCGCGAATGCGGCGCGGAAGGCGCCGCCCTCGAACGCGCCGCGCTCGACGCCGCGCGAGGTCGCGTGCGCCTGCTCGGTCCGAACTGCCTCGGCGTGATGACGCCGCACCACCATTTCAACGCGACCTTCGCCGCCGCGATGGCGCGCCCCGGCAGCGTCGCGTGCCTCAGCCAAAGCGGCGCGCTCTGCACCGCGATCCTCGATTGGAGCCTGCAAAAGCAGGTCGGCTTCAGCGCCTTCGTCTCGATCGGCGCGATGGCCGACATCGGCTGGGGCGACCTCATCGACTACCTCGGCGACGATCCGCACACCAAGAGCATCGTCTGCTACATGGAGTCCGCGGGTGATGCGCGGGCCTTTCTCTCGGCGGCGCGGGAAGTGGCCTTCCGCAAGCCGATCGTCGTCTTGAAGGTCGGTAACACCGCCGCCGGTGCGCAGGCCGCGGCTTCGCACACCGGCTCGATGACCGGCTCCGACGAAGTCGCCAGTGCGGCATTTGCGCGGGCCGGCGTCCTGCGGGTGCATAGCGTCGAGCAGCTCTTCGACATGGCCGAGGTCCTCGCCAAGCAGCCTCGTCCCACCGGGCCGGCGCTGGCCATCGTCACAAATGCCGGCGGCCCCGCGGCGCTCGCGTCCGACCAGACGCTCAACTCCGGCGCGCGGCTCGCCGAGCTTTCCCCGGAGACGCTCGCCTCGCTCAATCAACTGCTCCCCGCCCACTGGAGCCACGGCAATCCTGTGGATCTGCTCGGTGCGGCCGACGGCCCGCTCTACGCGCGCGCGGCCGATCTCGTGCTGGCCGACGAGCGCGTCGATGGGCTCCTCGTGGTGCTCACGCCGCAGGCGATGACGCAGCCGAAGGACACCGCCGAGCACTTGGCCCAGGTCGTGGCGAAACATCGCAAGCCGGTGCTCGCGAGTTGGATGGGCGGCGCGGCGGTCGAGGAAGGACGCAACGTGCTCAACGCGGCCGGCATTCCGACCTACGATTACCCCGACGCCGCGGCGCGCGCCTTTGCTTTCATGTGGCAGCACAGCCAGCGCATCGCGGCGCTTTACGAACGCCCCACGCTGCCCTCGGTGCCGCCGGAGCGCGTCGCGCCGCGTCAGGCCGCTGGTGCGCTGCTCGCCCGGATTCGCGCGACGGGTCGCACGCTCCTCACCGAGATCGAGGCGCAGCAAATCCTCAGCGCTTACGATGTCCCGGTGGTCCCGACCATCGGCGCGCGGTCGGAAGATGAAGCCGTGAAAGCCGCGCGGCGTGTTGGCTTCCCGGTCGTGTTGAAGCTTTGGTCCGAGACGCTCACGCACAAGGCGCGCGTCGGCGGGGTCCGGCTGAACCTCGGCAATGCGGCGCAAGTGCGCGCCGCTTGGCGGGCGATCCGCGCTTCTGCCATTGCCGTCGCGGGGGCGAAGAGTTTCAGCGGCGTCGTCGTGCAGCCGATGGTGGCAAACGACGGTATCGAGTTGATCGTCGGCAGCACCGTCGATCCGCAGTTTGGCCCGGTCATGGTCGTCGGCGCGGGCGGCTCGCTGGTCGAAGTGCTCGGCGACCGCGCGCTGGCCCTGCCGCCGCTCAATGCCACGCTCACGCGCCGCCTGCTCGAACAGACGCGCATCTTCGAGGCGCTCGCGGGCAAAGGGCGGCGCGAGCCGGTCGATCTCGCGCGGCTGGAGGAAATCCTCGTGCATTTCAGCCGCCTCGTCGTCGAGCAGCAGGCGATCGCGGAGATCGACGTGAACCCGCTCCTCGTCTCCGCCAAGGGTGCCGTCGCGCTCGATGCCCGCATCGTCCTGCATCCGCCGGATATCCAGGACGCCGCTCTGCCGCGACTCGCGATCCGTCCTTACCCGACGGAATACGTGCGCGAACTCCGCCTGCCCGGTCTCGGTGCAGTGACGCTCCGTCCGATTCGCCCCGAAGATGAAACCGCGCTCATCGCATTCCATCGTTCGCTTTCCAGCCGCTCGGTCCACGAGCGTTACTTCGGCAATATCCCGCTCGATACCCGCATCGCCCATCCGCGGCTGGCGCGTATTTGTTTCAGCGACTACGACCGCGAGATCACGCTCGTCGCGGAGCGGCGGACCAATGGCGAAGTCGTAGCCGTAGGCCGCATCAACAAAGTGCGCGGCGCGAATGAGGCGGAATTTGCACTGCTCGTCGGCGATCCCTGGCAGGGGCACGGTCTCGGCCAGGTGATGCTGGAGGATCTGATTTCCGCAGGGCGCCGCGAAGGTCTCGCGCGGATCTTCGGCACGGTGCTGGCCGCCAATACGCCGATGCAACGCGTCTGTCGAAAGGTTGGTTTTCGCCTGCACCGAGAGGCGGACGAAATCGCCGCGGAGATCGTCCTATGAATCCGGCTCCCGCCATCGCACGTCCTCCGGGGCCGCGGTTCGAAGCGGGAGCGGAAGTGGAGTCCTTTTACCATCTGGTCGGTTGCGACCTCAGCCGCCGTCGCTGCGAAGGTACGGCGTGTTTCGTCGCGCAAAATGCCCTCGGCGGCGCGCCTGTTTTGCCCGCGCCGGGAGAGCCGCGGATCGCGTGTCTCGGGCGCTGCTTCGAGGCGCCGGTCATCGGCCTGGACCGGGCGCGCCCGCGGATCGAAGTGCAGGCACGCGAGGGCGTGGTGCTGAGCCGATTGGCGCGCGGACTCGATGCCGGGCTGGCCGCTTATCAATCGGCGGGTGGCGGCACCGCGCTCGCGCAGGCGCTGCGGGGCCAGCCATCCGCGGTGATCGAGGCGGTGATCGCTTCGGAATTGCGCGGGCGCGGTGGCGCGGCGTTTCCCACGGGACGCAAGTGGTCCGCCGTCGCCGCTGCGCCGACGCCGGACACCCGCTGGATCGTGGCCAATGCCGACGAAGGCGACGCCGGCGCCTACATCGATCGCTTCATCCTCGAAGGCGACCCGCACGCCTTGATCGAAGGCCTGACGCTCGCGGCCTTCGCGGTCGGCGCGAGCCGCGGGATCATCTATCTGCGGCATGAGTATCCGTATGCGCAGCAAGTCCTCGAGCAAGCGCTGGCCGAAGCGCGCGCGGCCGGCTGGCTCGGTGGGTCGATCCGGGGCCGCGACTTCGCCTTCGAGATCGAAGTGTTCGTTGGCCACGGCAGTTACATTTGCGGCGAAGAGACTGCACTCCTCCATTCGCTCGCCGGCCAGCGACCGGAGCCGACAATCCGTCCGCCCTATGCCGCGTCGCGCGGTTATCTCGGTCGCCCGACCTTGGTCAGCAACGTCGAGACTTTCGCCACGGTGCCGTGGATCGTCGAGCGCGGGGGCGAGGCGTATCGGGCGCTGGGTTTCTCGCAGAGCCGCGGGACCAAGGCGCTGTCGCTCAATTCGCTCTTCGTCCGGCCCGGGCTTTATGAAGTCGAGTTTGGCCTGCCGCTGCGCCGGATCGTCGAGGAACTCGGCGGCGGACTGCGCTCCGGGAGTTTGAAAGGCGTGATCGTCGGCGGCCCGCTCGCGGGGATCGTCCCGCCGCACTTGCTCGATACGCCGCTCGGTTTCGAGGAACTGCACGCCATCGGCGCGGCCGTCGGTCATGGCGGCGTGATTGCCTTCGATCACTCGACCTCGATCGCCGCGCTCGTGCATCACGTCCTCTCGTTTGGCGCCTCCGAATCCTGCGGCAAATGCACGCCCTGCCGGCTCGGCACGCGGCGGCTGGAGGAGATCTTCGCCCGTGCGGCCGGCCTGGCCGAAGGGCCGGGAACCACTCGCGCAGAAGTGGAGGAACTCATCGCCGTGCTCCGGCAGGCCAGCCTGTGCGGGCACGGCGTCGGCCTCGGAGACTTCGCCGCCTCGGCGCTGCGCTATTTCGGAAAGGAACTCGACGCATGCTGGCCGTAACGATCAACGGCGCTCGCCAGCAGTTTCCCGCCGGGACAACGATCCTCGCCGCGGCGCAGCAGCTCGGCTTGGAAATTCCCACGCTGTGCCACGACGACCGGCTGCAACCCAACGGCGCGTGCCGCCTTTGCGTGGTCGAGGTCGCCGGCTGGAATCGTTTCGCCACCGCCTGTTCGACGGAGCTCACCGATGGCATGGAGATCCGCACGGCATCGCCCGCGGTCGAAGACGCGCGCCGGACGATGCTCCGCCTGCTCGCCGCGGACTATCCGCCCGCCGCTTGTGAAGAGGCACCGGAGAAGCCGCTGCATCGCTGGTTCCGGGAATACCAGATTTCGCCGAGTGGCGATGGCGCGCGCCCGTGCTTTCGCGACGCCGCACATCCCTATCTGCATGTGGACATGGCGCAGTGCATCAACTGCTCGCGCTGCGTGCGGATCTGCGACGAGGTGCAGGGCCAGTTCGTCTGGCGGGCGTGGAACCGCGGCGCCGAGACCCGCATCCTGCCGAATGCCGCGGCGTGTCTCACTGAAAGCGATTGCGTGAGCTGCGGGGCCTGCGCCGACACTTGCCCGACTGGGGCGATCCAGGACGTCTCGGAGCGCGTGCATGGGGCCGCGGAGCAGTGGACGCGCACCACCTGTCCGTATTGCGGCACGGGTTGCGAGATGCTCGTGGGCACGCGCGCGGACCGCATCGTGCAGGTGCGGCCGGCGCTCGATGCGCCGGTGAACAAGGGGCACCTTTGTGTGAAAGGCCGCTACGCTTTTGAGTTCACCCATTCGCCCGAACGCGTGACCGAGCCGATGATCCGCGAGGGCGAAAAGTGGCGCGCGGTTTCGTGGACCGAGGCGGTGATCTTCGTCGCCAGTCGCTTGACCGCGATCCTCGAAAAACACGGGCCGCAAAGCATCGGCATGCTCGGTTCCGCCCGCGGCACGAACGAGGAAAACTATGTCGCGCAGAAGTTCGCGCGGCTGGTTCTCGGGACGAATAACATCGATTGCTGTGCCCGCGTCTGCCACGCACCGACCGCGGCGGCCATGAAGCACATGCTCGGCACCGGCGCGGCGACGAACTCCTTCGATGATATCGAGCAAGCCGGCGGCTTTCTCATCTGCGGTTGCAACCCGACGGAGGCGCACCCGATCGTCGGCGCGCGGATCAAGCAGGCCGTGCGGCGCGGCGCGGCGCTCATCGTCATCGATCCCCGCGAGACGGAACTCGCGCAGATGGCCGCGGTGCATCTGGCGCTCCGGCCGGGGACCAATGTGCCGCTGCTCAATGCGCTCGCCCACGTCATCGTGGAGGAAGGTCTTGCTGACCCGGTGGCCTTGCAGGAGCGCGTGCGCGATTTCGCGCCGTTCCGGGAGTTCATTCGGGAATGGACGCCGGAGCGCGCGGCGACCATCTGCGGAGTGGATCCCGCGCGGATTCGGGCGGCGGCGCGGCTCTACGCCGAGGCCCGCCCGACGATGGCTTTCCACGGCCTCGGCATGACCGAGCACGTGCAGGGCACCGAGGGCGTGATGGCGCTCGTGAATCTGGCGCTGCTCACCGGCAATTTCGGCAAACCCGGCGCGGGCGTGAATCCGCTGCGCGGCCAGAACAACGTGCAGGGCTCCGCGCACATGGGCTGCGAACCGGGACATCTCACCGGCTTCGTCCCGATCGAGACCGCGCGCGATGCTTTCGCCACAGCGTGGGGCGGCGCGCTTTCCCAGAAGCCGGGGCTGAACCTCATGCAGATGATGGATGCTGCGGGGCGGTCCGAACTCAAGGCGCTCTGGGCCATCGGCTACGACGTCGCCTTTACCAACCCGGGAACGCTCCAGACGCATGCCGCGCTTGAGATGATCGAGTTGGTCATCGTGCAGGATCTGTTCTTCAACGAACTCGCGCACAAGTTTGGCCACGTGATTCTGCCGGCAGCTTCGCCGTTCGAGAAGGACGGCACGTTCATGAATTCCGAGCGGCGGGTGCAGCGGGTCCGGCGAGCCGTCGCCCCGCCCGGCGCGGCGCTGCCCGACTGGAAGATCGTGGGCGACGTGGCGCGCGCCATGGGTTTCGGCTCAGCTTTCAAATACACGAGCGCGGAGGAGATCTGGGACGAAGTGCGGCAGGTGTGGAAAGCAGGCGCGGGCATGAGTTACGCGCGGCTCGATCGCCAGGGGCTGCAGTGGCCGTGTCCCGATGAAACGCATCCCGGAACGACGATCCTGCACACGGATTCGTTTCCCGGCTCGAAGACCGCGCCGCTCGTATGCCTCGACTACAAAGCGTCCCTCGACACGACGTGCGCGGAGTTTCCCTTCATGCTCACGACGGGCCGTTCGCTCTATCAGTTCAATGCGGGCACGATGACGATGCGCACGCCGAACCGCGAACTGCGCGCGACGGATACGCTCGATTTGTCGCCCGCCGACGGCGCGCAACTCGACTTGCGGGAAGGCGACACCGTGAGCGTGCGCAGCCGCCAGGGATCGGTGCTGCTCCCGCTGCATCTCGATCCGCGGGTGAAGCGTGGCGAAGCCTTCGCGACTTTTCACGCGCGGGAGATCGGCATCAATCACCTCATCGGCGCGGGGCGCGACCGCGAAGTGATGACGCCCGAATACAAGGTAGTCGCCGTGTGCATCGAAAAACATGAGGGAGGCGCAGTGCCATGAGCGAGGTCTTTGGTTTCGATTCGTATGCCCCGCGCGAAATCGCCGAACGCGTCGAAACCGTCGGCGTGGCCAAGGCGAATCTGCCGATCGTTTCGATGGTCGCGCTGGGCGTGCTGGCCGGTGGATTCATCGGACTCGGTGCGCTCTTTTCCACCATCGTCCTGAGCGATCCGATGCTCGGCTTCGCCATCTCGCGAGTGCTCGCCGGCGTCGCCTTTTCCCTCGGCCTGATCCTCGTCGTCGTGGCCGGGGCCGAGCTCTTCACGGGCAATAACCTGCTCGTTATGGCCTACGTCGCCGGTCGGATCAGCGGCCAGCGTCTGCTGCTGAATTTGTTCGTCGTCTATGTGTCGAATCTGGTCGGCGCCGCAGGGCTCGCGCTGCTCGTCGCGCTCTCCGGCCATGCCGATCTCGGTGATGGCTCGATCGGTCGCGCCGCCGTCGCCATCGCTGCGGCGAAGACCGCGATTCCGCTCGGCGAGGCCTTCTTCCGAGCAGTGCTGTGCAACATCCTCGTCTGCCTCGCCGTCTGGCTCGCCATGGCGGGTCGCACGGTGGCCGACAAGATCCTCGCCATCGTCTTCCCGGTCGCAGCCTTCGTCGCTGCGGGCTTCGAGCACAGCGTCGCAAATATGTATCTGATCCCGCTGGGCATTTTTCTGAAACCGGAGTTCGGCGGCAGCGGCGCCACCTCACTCGATTGGATCGGATTCCTGCACAACCTGCTGCCCGTCACCATGGGAAACCTCGTCGGCGGCGCCGGGATGGTGGGGCTCGTCTATCACACCATCTACCGGCGGAAATCCTCATGAACACGGCTCAATTCAGCACCATGGATGGAAACGAAGCCGTCGCCCGCGTGGCGTACGCGCTGAGCGAAGTGATCGCGCTTTACCCGATCACGCCGGCCTCGCCGATGGGAGAATGGGCCGATGCCTGGGCCTCGGCGGGCGTGAAGAATCTGTGGGAGGCGGTGCCTTCGCTGATCGAGATGCAGAGCGAGGGCGGTGCGGCGGGCGCCGTCCACGGCGCGCTCCAGACCGGCGCGCTGGCCACGACCTTCACCGCTTCGCAGGGGCTGCTGCTCATGCTGCCGAACATGTTCAAGATCGCGGGCGAACTCACGCCCGCCGTCTTTCACGTGGCCGCGCGCTCCATCGCCACGCACGCGCTCTCGATCTTCGGCGATCACAGCGATGTGATGGCCGCGCGGATGACCGGCTGGGCGATGCTCGGCGCGGCCAATGTGCAGGAGGCGCAGGACTTCGCGCTCATCGCCCACGCGGCGACGCTCGAAGCGCGCGTGCCTTTCGTGAACTTCTTCGACGGGTTCCGCACCTCGCACGAGATCGCCAAGATCGAGTTGCTGGACAACGCCGTGCTGCTCTCGCTGATCGAGGAAAAATTCATCCACGAACATCGCGCCCGCGGCCTGTCGCCGGAGCATCCGGTGCTGCGTGGCTCGGCGCAGAATCCCGATGTGTTCTTCCAATCGCGCGAGCGGGCGAATCCTTTCTACACCGCTGTTCCGGGGATCGTGCAGCGGACGATGGATCGCTTCGCCGAGCTGACAGGCAGGGCCTACCAAACGTTTGAGTATCACGGCGCGCCGGATGCCGAGCGTGTGCTGGTCCTCATGGGTTCCGGGGCCGAGACGGCCCGTTCGACGGTCGATTTCCTGAATGCCGGTGGAGCGAAATGCGGGGTTCTCACGGTGCGGCTGTTCCGGCCGTGGGATGCGGCACGCTTCGTCGCCGTGCTCCCGGAAACGGCGCGTGCCATCGCGGTGCTCGATCGCTGTAAGGAACCGGGCAGCGCCGCGGAGCCGCTGTTTCTCGATGTGGTCGCGTCCCTGGAAGAAGCGTGGTCGCGGCCGATCCGCCCGCGCGTGATCGGCGGACGCTACGGCCTGGCCTCGAAAGAATTTACTCCCGCCATGGTCAAGGCGGTGCTCGATGAACTCAGTGCCGCGCAGCCGCGCAAGCGTTTCACGGTGGGCATTCACGACGATCTCAATGGGACGAGTCTCGACTGGGATGAGGAGTTCGACATCGAGTCCGACGATACCTATCGCGCGCTTTTTTACGGGCTCGGCTCCGACGGGACCGTGGGCGCGAACAAGGAGACGATCAAGATTATCGGCGAGAGCACGCGGGAGTTTGCGCAGGGATATTTCGTCTACGACTCGAAGAAAGCGGGCGCCGTCACGGTGTCGCATCTGCGTTTCGGGCCGCGCGAGATTCGCGCGGCATATTTGATCCGGCGCGCGCATTTTATCGGCTGCCACCAGCCGCTTTTCCTCGAGCGCTTCGATGTCGCGGAGAGCCTGCGCCCCGGCGGTGTGCTGCTGCTCAATACGCCGGTGCCTGCGAGCGAAGCCTGGGCGCGGCTGCCGGCGCCGACCCAGCGGACGCTCGTGGATCGCGGGGCCCGTCTCTTTGTGATCGATGGCACGCGTGTCGCGCGCGAATGCCGCCTCGGCGGACGCGTGAACACCGTCATGCAGACGTGCTTTTTCGCCGTGTCCGGCGTGTTGCCTGCGGATGAAGCGCTGCGCGCGATCCAGGATTCGATCCGACGCACTTACGCAAAGAAGGGCGAAGAGATCGTGCAGATGAACCTCGCCGCCGTCGACGCCACGCTGGCGCACTTACATGAGGTGAAGCTGGGCACGGTGGGGGCCGGCGCGGGCTTTGCGCCGGCCGTCGAGGCGCGCGCGCCGCAGTTTGTCCGCGAAGTGCTGGGCGAGATCCTCGCGGGACGCGGCGAGCGTGTTCCGGTGAGCGCGCTCCCGGCGGATGGGACTTTCCCGACGGGCACTGCGCGCTGGGAGAAGCGCAATCTCGCGACCGAAATTCCCGTGTGGGACGCCGACCTGTGTGTGCAGTGCGGCAAGTGTGTGCTGGTCTGCCCGCATGCGGCTATTCGCGGCAAGGCCTATGCATCGGCTGCGCTCGCCAGCGCGCCTGCGACCTTCCTCTCGCGCGAGGCGCGGCTCCCGGCGTGGAAGGGACTGCGCTACACGCTGCAGGTTGCGCCGGAGGATTGCACGGGCTGCGGGTTGTGCGTCGATGTCTGCCCGGCGCGGAACAAATCGGAAGCACGCCTCAAGGCGATCAATCTGCAGCCGCAAGCTCCGCTGCGTGCGACGGAGCGGGTGAATTGGGAGTTCTTCCTCGGGCTGCCGGCCACGCCGCAGGCCCAGGTCGCGCCCGAGCGAGTGCGTGAACTCCAGGTGCGCGAGCCGTTGTTCGAATTCTCCGGGGCGTGCGCGGGTTGCGGTGAGACGCCGTATTTGAAGCTGCTTACGCAACTCTTTGGCGACCGCTTACTCGTGGCGAATGCCACCGGGTGCTCCTCGATCTACGGCGGCAATCTTCCCACGACCCCGTGGACCACCAATGCCGCCGGACGCGGGCCGGCGTGGGCGAATTCTCTCTTCGAGGACAACGCAGAGTTTGGCTTCGGGTTCCGCGTCGCGCTCGACCAGCAGAAGGAAATCGCCGCCGGTTTGCTCCGCACGCTGGCACCTCAACTCGGAGATCATTTCGTCGCGCAAATCCTCAAGGCGCCGCAGAGCGATGAGGCGGATCTCGCCGATCAGCGCGACCGGATCGTGGAGTTGCGAGAGCGACTGCGCACGCTCGCAGGCCC
>Ga0163144_10029652_pt1 | contig 10492 bp, 9 predicted proteins | sample OliLak19BULKMAT1_FD_123175 | JGI IMG/M metagenome (GOLD analysis project Ga0163144, IMG submission 123175) | Freshwater microbial mat bacterial communities from Lake Vanda, McMurdo Dry Valleys, Antarctica - Oligotrophic Lake LV.19.BULKMAT1 | ecosystem: Environmental > Aquatic > Freshwater > Lake...
AATGCCGGGCTGTGGTTCCGGCGCGGTCGTCTTGTCATCGTCGCTCCTGTTATCGGACATCATGCCGATCTCAGGCAGAAATTCCACTTAGCCCCGTGTGCAGATTTCCCGGGCCACCTCTGATAGCAGGCGGTGGCGGCACCTGAAGGTTGCCATCAACGTGTCCGCCATACAATTGCGGCGCAAGGATTTTGTCGCGCGACTTGAATCGCTCGTCGCCGACGCCGGCGTCGAGCCTCGCAACTTCGAGCTGGAGATCACCGAAGGCCTGCTGCTGGGAGACGATACCCAGACGCACGAGACGCTGAACCGCATCAGGTCGCTCGGCTTCCACATCGCGCTGGACGATTTCGGCACTGGCTATTCGAGCCTGAGCTACCTGCAGAGATATCCCATCGACAAGATCAAGATCGACCGGTCCTTCATTACCAATCTCGGCATCGAGCACGAGGCCGAGGCGGTCGTGCATGCCATAGTCCGCCTCGCCCGCGCGCTCGGTCTGTCCGTCATCGCGGAGGGCGTCGAGACCGAGAGCCAGCGACAGCACCTGGCTGCCGCCGGGTGCGGCAACGTTCAGGGTTTCCTGTTCGGAAAGCCGGTCCCATCGGCGGAGATCGTCAGCTTGCTGGCGGGAACGGCCGCGAGCAAAGCCGCCGCCTGACGGGGCTTATCAAGCCCGGCGCGGCGGCTGCCTGTTTGCGGCCGCCGTGCGACGCGGCCGCCCTTCAGCTGGCGATAAGGCCTGCGAACCGCCAGGCCAGGGAGCCGCCGGCGTGGAAGGGGACCACCCGCGTATCCGCTGCAGGGAGGGTGTCCGGGACAGTATTCGGCCGACGCTGCAGCAGTACGCGGCCCTCATTCAGCGGCATGCCATAGAACCGTGGGCCGTTCTCCGAGGCAAAGGCCTCCAGACGATCCAGGGCCGCTTCCTCCTCGAAAACCTTGGCGTAGCTTTCGAGAGCGAAGGGCGCGTTGAAAATGCCGGCGCATCCGCAGGCGGACTCCTTGTCGCCAACCGAATGCGGCGCCGAGTCGGTGCCAAGGAAGAATTTCGTCGAGCCCGACGTGGCCGCACGGCGCAGTGCCAGGCGATGGGATTCGCGCTTGGCGACCGGCAGGCAGTAGAAGTGCGGGCGGATTCCCTTGTCGAACATGGCGTTGCGATTGAATTCGAGATGGTGCGGCGTGATGGTGGCGGCGAGGTTTGCGCCGCTGCCTTCGACGAAAGCGACCGCGTCGGCGGTCGTGATGTGTTCAAAGACAACCTTGAGGGCAGGAAAGTCGGCCAGCAGTCCTGACAGGATGCGGTCAATGAACACGGCCTCGCGATCGAAGACGTCAATATGAGACTCGGTCACCTCGCCATGCAGCAACAATGGCATGCCGATCCGTTGCATCGCCTCAAGAACGCGATGGAGGTGCCGGATATCGGTGACGCCATGAGCCGAATTTGTGGTGGCATGCGCAGGATAGAGCTTTGCCGCCGTGAAGACGCCCGACGCAAAGCCGCGCTCGACCTCAGCGGGATCACAGGCGTCTGTCAGGTAACACGTCATCAGCGGCGTGAAGGCGGTGCCCGGTGCCACCGCCGCCAGAATGCGCGACCGATAGGCCTCGGCGGCAGCCACCGTCGTGACCGGAGGTGCGAGGTTCGGCATGACAATGGCGCGCGCGAACTGGCGAGCGGTGTAGTTGACGACCGAGGCAAGCATCGGTCCGTCCCGCAGATGAACATGCCAGTCGTCCGGACGCCGGATAGCGAGTTCCTTGAGATCATCGGGCGCGAGCGCCTCCTGTTCCGACCCAGTCATTTCGGGAGCCATGATCGTGTTCTCCAGGCCGCGTAATGCCCCACCTGTGGCCTAAAACCAAGGGCCGTAAATGCGCGCTCGGCCAGTCATCTCGCGCTTGCAGTTGGACGCGAGCCATCGGAATGTCGCTGCCAATCAGGATGACCGGCCCGGAACGTGGCCGGCACCGGCGTCACTCGGAAGGACCAATCCCATGCTTCGCCGTGCCTCATCGGCCGCCGCACTCGCGGCCGCCCTTCTTGCCGCCTGCAACACCATGCCACCAGCGCCAGCCGACGGCGGCCACGCCGGCATGTCTCACGGCATGCAGGGTGGCCACGCCATGCCGCTGGAGATGCACGCCCAGCACATGGCGGACATGGGGATTGGCTTAATCACCAAGGCGCCCGCCGCCCCGCGCAACCTCTCCACCACCGCCGCCAGCCCCGAAGCCCTCGGCTTCGACTCGGCCCGCCTCAAACGCCTCGACGAATACATGGCCGGCGTCGTCTCCTCCGGCCGCGTCGCCGGCCTGCAGATGCTGGTTGCACGCCACGGCCAGATCGTCAGCCAGAAGACCTTGGGCAAGGCCAGTCTCGAAACCGGCGCGCCGCTGACGCAGGACTCGATCTTCCGCATTTACTCGATGACCAAGCCGATCACCGGCGTCGCCATGATGATCCTGTTCGAGGAAGGCAAATGGCGCCTCGACGATCCCGTCACGCGCTACGTGCCCGAGTTCAAGAATCTCCGCGTCGTGAAGTCCTTCAACAAGGATGGCCTCATGGTGCTCGAGGACATGAAGCGCCCGCCCACCATGCGCGAGATCATGTCCCACACCGCCGGCTTCGGCTACGGCCTCGCCGAAGAACACCCGGTCGACAAGCTCTTCCGCAAGAACGAGGTCCTCGCCTCAACCAGCCTGAAGCAGATGGTCGATCGTATCGCGGAGATCCCGCTGATGTTTCAGCCGGGCACGAACTGGTCCTACTCCGCCTCGGTCGACATCCAAGGCTACATTGTCGAGAAGCTCTCAGGCCAGACGCTCGGCCAGTTCATGCAGTCCCGCATCTTCGCCCCGCTGAAAATGTCCGACACCGCCTTCTTCACCGGCCCCGAGAAAGCCAACCGCCTCGCCGCCGTCTATGTCTACGACCGCGATCTCGGCAAGATCGTCGAGGCCAAACAGCTCTTCGGCATCGACATGCCGGACTACACCAAGCCGCCCGCGGCCGAGAGCGGCGGCGGCGGTCTCGTCTCCACCACGATGGACTATGCCCGCTTCAGCCAGATGCTGGCCAATGGCGGCGAGCTCGATGGCGTGCGTATCCTCTCCCCCGCCACGGTCGAGCTGATGGGCACGAACGTCATTCCAAAAGACGTCCTCGTCTCCAACAATGGCACCGGCGTTGCCAGCTTCAACGAAGCCGTCGGCTTCGGCCTCGACTTCCAGGTCGCAACAGACGCCCGCGCGTCGGGCTCGCTGCAGGGCGACGGCTCGATCAGTTGGGGCGGTGCCGCGGGCACCTGGTTCTGGGTCGACCCAGCCAACGATCTCATTTTCGTCGGTATGATCCAGCGCATGGGCGGCACCGGCGGCGACGACCTTGGCACGATGGCCCGCACCCTCACCTACCAGGCGCTGGTCGATCCGTCGAAATAGGCAGCAACACGAAGCCTGCCCTCGTCCTTCGAGACGCCCGCTGCTCACCGCGACAAAACAAAACGGCCCGGAGATCGCTCTCCGGGCCGCTTCAATATTCTGCTCGCAAAATCTACCGGTACCGCAATGTGTAGCTGAACGCCGCAAACTGTTCACGCATCTCGACATCCGAGTTTCCGGCGATGTCGTTGAAGCGCAGTTCGCGCTCGACAAGCCCGAGCGAAATCTGGGCACCTTCGCCCGTCGACCACGCCACGCCTACCTGGAGGTCGCCGACCGTCGCCTGGTCGCGGAGGCTGGCACCATCCATTGCGCGCTGGTCGGCTACGTTCCAGACAAGCGCCTCATTTTCAGCGCCGACGAAGAAATACCAGGAGGGTGCGCGGGCCGATCGACCCTTGCCGCGCAGATCGCGCTCATCGAGGTTGGCACCGACGCGGAACTCCGCCCCTGTACGCGCCACACTGTTGCCGGCCCGGTTGCGCTGGATCTGGGCGCGTGGCGTGAACGACATGTCGAGGCCGAGGCCGGTCGACTCGCCCGGTGCCGAGAACGAAATCTCGCCGCCGAACCGGTCGCCCTGCAGGGTACGGACCGGCATTGGGGTCGCAAGATCAAGCGCCTCGAACCGCGCCGCGGCCAACGGATTGGCAAGATTTGCCGGACCAAACTCGCTTCCAACTCGCAGCGGCGGCCCGAAGCTCGGCGCGCTCGGCTCATCAAATGTGCGGTCTGGCGGTGTTTCGCTGGACGAAAATGATTGAGCACCGTCGACAGGCCCGACCTGCAAGACAATCGCCTTGGCGTCAGCCGGCGGCGTCGCGCAGCCGAGGCACGAAAACACGACACTGGATGCTAGACTGGCAATCATTTTAACTGCTCGTCCCGACTTGATTGGAGGCGAGGCTGATCTCACCTTCTTACCAAACTGATAACTTGTTTGGTGAAAATGCGTTCCTGCGCGTTCCAACACGATCGTTAATTATTCGCGCGAGGCTAACCTAGAATTCCTGGTGTCACAACCTGTGCGAGTCTTGATCCCGGCCCGCAATTCCTCACCCGAAATGGGGATGGCGGCCGCCTTTCAGCCGTCGCCAACCCGTCAAGTCTCGATCTGTTTCGTGCCGCCGTGATCGCCTACTGGCAGGCGAGGCATTCCTCGTAATCGGTCCGGTCGGTCTTCGCGAACACGGCGGCCTTCGCTTTGTCTGAGCCTGCAAATCCCGCCCGCTGGATCGACTTGGAGCGGCAATAGTACAGCGATTTCAGACCCTTCTCCCATGCCGTCCAGTGCAGCATGTGCAGGTCCCACTTCTCGATGTCGGCCGGCAGGAACAGATTCAGCGACTGGCCCTGGCAGATGTAGGGCGTCCGATCAGCCGCCAGCTCGATGATCCAGCGCTGGTCGATCTCGAAGGCGGTGCGGAACACCAGCTTCTCCTGCTCGGTCAGGCAGTCGAGATGCTGCACCGACCCCTCATTCTCGAGGATCGAGGCCCAGATTCCAGGCGTGTTGTTGCCGGTCTTCTCCAGCGCCTGCTCAAGGAACGGGTTCTTGACCGAGAACGAGCCCGACAGCGTCTTGTGGGTGTAGATATTGGCTGGGATCGGCTCGATGCCGGCCGATGTGCCTCCGCAGATGATCGAGATCGACGCAGTCGGCGCGATCGCCAGCTTGTGGGAGAACCGGGCCATCACACCCATGTCTTCCGCATCCGGGCAGGGCCCGCGTTCCTTGGCCAACTTCACCGAGGCCGCATCCGCGCCGCGGCGCAGGTGCTTGAACATCACGTTGTTCCAGGCCTTCGCCGTCGCCGATTCCATCGCCACGTTCTGGCTCTGCAGGAAGGAGTGGAAGCCCATCAGGCCAAGCCCCACCGAACGCTCGCGCTTGGCGGAGTACACCGCGCGGTGCATTTCCGGCGGCGCGCGCTTGATGAAATCTTCCAGCACGTTGTCGAGGAAGCGGAACACGTCGTCGAGGAAGTTCTCGTTGCTCTTCCACTCGAGGAACTTCTCGGCGTTCACCGACGACAGGCAGCACACCGCCGTCCGGTCATTGCCGAGGTGGTCGAGGCCGGTGTGAAGCATGATCTCGGAGCACAGGTTCGACTGGCGAACCTTGAATCCCAGCTGTTTCTGGTGCGCCGGCATCGCATTGTTCACCGTGTCGGTGAAGAGCAGGTAGGGCTCGCCCGTCGCCATCCGCAGCTCGAGAATCTTCTGCCACAGCTTGCGGGCGGAGACTTCTTTCATCACCTGCCCGCTTTTGGGCGACTTCAGCTGGAACTGCGCGTCCTGGCGGACGGCTTCCATGAACTCGTCGGTGATGTTGATGCCATGGTGGAGATTGAGGGATTTCCGGTTGAAGTCGCCAGCCGCCTTGCGGATCTCGAGGAACTCCTCGATTTCAGGATGGAAGATGTCGAGATAGCAGGCCGCCGACCCACGGCGCAGCGAGCCCTGCGAAATCGCCAGCGTCAGCGAATCCATCACGCGGATGAAGGGGATGATGCCCGACGTCTGACCGTTCTGGCCGACTTTCTCGCCGATCGAGCGCACTTCGCCCCAATAGGTGCCGATGCCGCCGCCGTTCGACGCCAGCCAGACATTCTCGTTCCAGGTCTCGACAATGCCGTCGAGCGAGTCGGAGACGCCATTGAGGAAGCAGGAGATCGGCAGGCCGCGGTCAGCCCCGCCATTCGACAGCACAGGCGTCGCCGGCATGAACCAGAGCTTTGAAATGTAGTCATAAATCCGTTGCGCGTGGGTGGCATCGTCCGAATATGCCAGCGCGACTCGTGCGAACATCTGCTGGTAGCTCTCTCCGGGGAGCACATAACGGTCGTCCAGCGTCTTCTTGCCGAAATCGGTCAGGAGGGCGTCGCGCGAGGGGTCGATCTTGATCCCTTCGACCACACGAAGATCCGACTGCGCCTTGGGTTTCCCACGGCGAAGGGCGGTCTTTTCTTCGGTAAGTACGGCTTCTGCGGACATCGAAATCTCTCGTTAGAGGCCAAAATTCGTTAATTCCGGCCAGAACCGGCGAAACCCAACTGATTGGTGTCCCGCGCCAGCCCTGACGCTAGATATAGTGTCGCTCAGTCCCTAATGGACCGTCAACACGCCTGACGGGGGAATCTTTTCGCTTATCCACGGACAAGAAATTAGGGGATTCAATCCCCGTTAACCATTGCCGATGCAAACGCCCCGAATCCCAACGATGGGACCAGCTCCTCGCGAGGACAACGATGCCCCTGCCAGGCTTCTTCAAATCTCAGTCCTTCGATGATCCCGTACTTGGCCGGCTGGATCGATCGCGCGGGTTCTGGCGGGGCGCATTGCTGCTCGCGGCCGGCGCGCCGACACCCCTGGCCTTGTTCGGCTCGAGCCGCGAGCCTGATCCCGCCGCACGCGCCGCCGCGCGTGAACTCACCTCTTCATTCAGCGCCTGGCGCCCCGTGATCGAGCAGGCCCTGCACGAGCATTTCGTCCCCTATGGCGAGGCGAGCGCCGAAGAAGATCCGTTGGAAAGGACGACGGCGCCACTTGCCATCGCCCGAGCCGACCAGATCTGGGCTCATGTATCGCTGCACTCCGTCGCGGTCATCAAGCTGGGCGGCGTTGTCACGACGGAGCTGGTCTATGCAGCCGCATGGGATGACGATCACCTCCTCGGCGCCAGATTTCAGTCGGACAGCTTCATCGAGTTGTGCGGAAGCGTCCTGCCCGCCTGAAGGCGTGGAGCAGCAGTGCACTCCTGCGGCTCTCCAGCGTTGTCGCGTGTACGCCCCGGCAAAAACTGCCGGATGCCGCCTCCGGAAAAGCGGTCCTGCTTCTCTTGCTTCCACGCGCCAATCGTCGCCACGCGCGCATCACCCTGATTCATCAGCGCGAAACACTCATTCACCGTTCGTGAACTCGCACGCCCCATTTTCACCGGCATGGAACAGCGTGATTATACCTGGTCATCGATCTTCGCATGGGGGCTGACGCTCTCTGGCGCAACGCTCGCAACGGGCGGCGTCATCGGCATGTTCTGGCCGCAGCTCGATATAAGCTGGCTGTGCGTCACCGCCTTCGCCGCGATGATGGCCTTCGGCATCGGCCTCGTGAACTGCGCAGCCTCCGGCGCGATGCACGCGATCAAGCATCGCAAGGCTGATGGCGGCAAGGTCGACTACGCCGTGCTGCTGCCCGCCCTGCTCTGCTGCCTCGGCTTTGCGTTCGCGACGAATATCGGCGTGCATATGGGCTGGGAAATCGTGAAGGCCAACGCGCCCGCAGGAGCCAAGCTTCCGCCCGCCGCAACCGTCGACATCGTGTTCTACATTTTCGCCTTTGCGAAGCCGGCGATGGCGTGGATCGTCGAGGGCCGCAAGGCGATGGACGCCGAGACGATGGCGAACCGCCACGCCCAGCGCCGCCGCGAAGCCGCCGAACTCGCCGCCGCCGAAGCCGCTGTGGAGGCCGCGAAGGAAGCCGCCCGCCTCGATGCCCAGCGGGTCGACGCCGCAATGTCAGAAGCCGCACAGGCCGAAGCCGCCGCAACGGTCGAAACCGAAATAGTCGAGACCGAAGCAGCCGAAAAAAAATCCCGCGCTCGCCGCAAGCCGAAGACCGAGGAAGAAAACCGCGAGGCCGCCCGCAAGGCCGTCGCCCGCCGCGCCGCCTCCTTCAGCATCCACCGCATGCAGGCCCAGGTCCGCGACTTCGAGCAGGCCCGCACCGAACAGCAGATAACCGCCCAGCAGATCGCCCGCGCCTGTGACAAACTGATCGAACGCGGCGAGAAACCGAACTTCCGCCGCGTCGCCGAAATCATGGGCGTCCCGCGTGAGCGCATCGAGAGCGCCTGGCCGAAGGGCGTACCGCTCGATGGTACCGGCGAAGTGCGGGCGGCGTAGTCGCCTCGTACGTACGTGCATTGACTTGCACGACGGGGACAGCACGGTGACTCCGTAACCGAACGGACCGCAGCATGCCGCACAAGGCCCCTCGCCCCGCAATGCGCCTTCTGGCGCGCCTGACCCTGGCGGGGTCGGCGCTTTGCTTCGCCGCTTGCGCAACAGCGAACAACACCGTCCCGACTGTCTAGACCGTGCAGGCAATGGCCGATCCGCGCCGGCCCGCCGACGACGTCGGGCTCGACGCCCAGCGTCGTGGCGATGCCGTTCTCGAACTGGCGAACATCCAGCCCGGCTGGAAAGTCGCTGACATCATGCAGGGCGCCGGATACTTCACGCGACTGTTCGTGGCGAAGGCCAGCCCGACAGGCAAGGTCTACGCTTGGAGCCCAGACGAGTTCATGCGCACGAAGCCCGTCCTCTACGGTGACTCTCTCGACATCCTGTCGCAGGCCTATCCGCAGGAGATCGTCACACTGCGTTCCGCCTTCAGTGACCTCGCCTTCCCCGAACCGCTCGACATGGTCTTCACGTCGCAGAACTACCACGACCTCCACCAGCGCAAGTTCCCCGCCGACCTGGCCGACCAGATGAATGCGAAAGTGTTCAGCGCGCTCAAGCCCGGCGGCATCTACATCGTCATCGACCACGTCGCGGACCCTGATACCGCGAATGCGCCCGACACGCTCCACCGCATCGACCCGGCGGTCCTCCGTCGCGAGATCGAGGCAGCGGGATTCCGGTTTGACGGCGAGCATGATGCGCTGCGCAAGCCCGCCGACGATCACATGGTCATGGTTATGCGCCCCGAAATCCGGGGCAAGACCGACCAGATCATCTACAGGTTCCGCAAACCGGGATGATGTCGACCCGGCCTACCGCGCAAACTTCTTGAACGTCGGCCGCTTCGGCTCGACAGCTTCAGCTCCAAGCCGGCGCTTCTTGTCCTCGAGATAGCTCGAGAAATCGCCCTCGAACCATTCGACATGGCTGTCGCCCTCGAACGCCAGGATGTGCGTGGCGACGCGGTCGAGGAACCAGCGGTCGTGGCTGATGATCACGGCGCAGCCGGGGAAATCCTCCAGCGCCGCTTCCAACGCCTGCAGCGTCTCCACGTCGAGGTCGTTGGTCGGTTCGTCGAGCAGCAGCAGGTTCGAGCCTTCCTTCAGCATCTTGGCGAGGTGCACCCTGTTGCGTTCACCGCCGGAAAGCTGGCCGACTTTCTTCTGCTGGTCGCCGCCCTTGAAGTTGAAGGCGCCCACGTATGCACGGCTCGGCTGTTCGATGCCGCCGATCTCCATGATGTCGAGGCCGCCGGAGATTTCCTGCCAGACATTGTTCTTGTCGTTCAGGCTGTCGCGCGACTGGTCGATGTAACCAAGCTTCACCGTCTCGCCGACCTTGAACGTACCGCCATCGGGCTGCTCGCGGCCGGTGATCATCTTGAACAGCGTGGTCTTGCCCGCGCCGTTCGGTCCGATGACGCCCACAATTCCGCCCGGCGGCAGCTTGAACGACAGATCCTCCATCAGCAGCTTGTCGCCGAACGCCTTGCTGAGATGCTCCGCCTCGATGACGACCGAGCCGAGACGCGGCCCCGGCGGAATGCGAATCTGCGCGGTGGTGATCTTCTCGCGCTCGGCCTGCGCGGCTTTCTCCTCGTACGCATTCATGCGCGCCTTCGACTTGGCCTGACGCGCTTTGGCGGACGAGCGCACCCACTCAAGTTCGCGCGCCATCGATTTCTGACGGCCTGCTTCCTCGCGCGATTCCTGCGCGATCCGCTTGGCCTTCTTCTCCAGCCAGACCGAGTAATTGCCCTCGTACGGAATTCCCTGGCCGCGATCGAGTTCGAGAATCCACGTCGTGATCTGGTCGAGGAAGTAACGGTCATGGGTGACGAGGATCACGCAGCCGGGAAACTTCGACAGGTAGTTCTGCAGCCAGGCCACCGACTCCGCGTCGAGGTGGTTGGTCGGTTCGTCCATCAGGATCATGTCGGGCTTCGACAGCAGCAGCGCGCAGATCGCCGCCCGGCGGATCTCCCCGCCCGACAGTGTCGCCACATCCGCATCACCCGGCGGGCAGCGCAGCGCTTCCATCGCCATCTCGATCTTCGCGTCGATGTCCCA
>Ga0163144_10029654_pt1 | contig 10492 bp, 7 predicted proteins | sample OliLak19BULKMAT1_FD_123175 | JGI IMG/M metagenome (GOLD analysis project Ga0163144, IMG submission 123175) | Freshwater microbial mat bacterial communities from Lake Vanda, McMurdo Dry Valleys, Antarctica - Oligotrophic Lake LV.19.BULKMAT1 | ecosystem: Environmental > Aquatic > Freshwater > Lake...
AATCAATATGATAGTTTTATAGTATCAAAAATTGTTGGTGTTTCGTCAACTCCGGTTCAAAATAATTTCTTTGAATACACAAATTACAGAGGTGCTTTAAGTGCTGATACTACCAAAGATTGGACTAAAGGTTGGAGCAATTTTGAACCAACTACTACTGCTTATCCGGCTACAACTGTTAATATAAATGCAGGTGATATAACTACCAATACCACTTGGACAAAAAACAATGTGTATTTATTAAATGATGGTTATGTTTATGTAACAAATAATGCTACTTTAACAATTGAAGCAGGAACTGTAATAAGAGGAACTGGAAAAGGCACTTTAATTATTTCGCGTGGTGCAAAACTAAATGCAAGAGGTACCGTTTCAGAATCTATTGTTTTTACTTCAAGCAAAGGAGCTGGCTTAAGAGCTCCTGGCGATTGGGGTGGATTAGTATTAACTGGAAAAGCAATACATAACCTACCTCAAGGTGATACTGCTGCTGCCGAAGGTGGAATAGCAAAACCAGTTACTGGTTCTGGTTTAATTGATGGCCGTCATGGTGGTACAGATGATGAAGATAGTTCAGGAGTTTTAACTTTTATTCGTGTTGAATTTGCGGGTATTCCATTATCTACCGCTGCTAACTCTGAAATTAATGGTATTACCTTTTACTCAGTTGGCAGAAAAACATTAGTTGATTATTGCCAAGTTTCATATTCAGGCGATGATTCTTACGAATGGTTTGGCGGATCAGTAAATGCAAAACATTTAATTGCCTTTGCTGGTATTGATGATGATTTTGATACAGATAATGGATTTAGAGGTCAAATTCAATTTGGAATTGGTGCTCGTATTCCTTCAAATGCTGATCAAAGTGGTTCAAACGGCTTTGAAAGTGATAATGATGCAAATGGAACAACTAATTCTCCAAGAACTGCCGCAATTTTCTCTAATATAACTATTGTTGGCCCATTGTATAATGGTCAAACTGCTATTGTTAATGCAAATTTTCAACGTGCTGCACACATTAGAAGAAATTCGGCCTTAACTATTGTAAATTCAATTTTTCAAGGATATCCAACAGCTGGTTTATTAGTGGATTCAAGAAGAACAAATGCTGCTTTCCAAAATGGTACTGCTGTATTTAAAAATAACGTAATTGGTGGTATTCCTCAAGGTTGGGCTGGCAGATTAGCTTCTTCATCAGATACTTTAGCAGCTACCACAAGTTCATTAGTTGCTGCTTGGGTAGTAGCAAATGGAACGGATACATTTACTACTTCAAATGAAGTAAATTTAGTTAGACCATTTTTATATAATAATCCTAACTATGCGCCTGCTAATAGCTCGGTGGCAATTGCTGGATCAAACTTTACTACTGGTAAAACACCATTTAATTCTACTCCCATAGTTGATTTTAATTTTGCACCTACAGTTCCTAATTCAAAAATTTATAACTTTACAAACGCCACAAATACAAGAGGCATCGCTACTACTTATACTTGGGATTTTGGAGGCTTAGCATCTTCAACACAAGAAAATGCAACATTTATATTTGCAAATAATGGTAGTTATATTGTAAAATTAACTGCAAAAAATGCTTTTGATTCATCATTTACTAACAAAACAGTTGTTGTAAATGTATCTGATAAGCCTGCGGCAAACTTCACTTTTTTACAAGGTGCAACTGCTGGTTCTCGTAATTTTACATTTACTAACACTACAGATGAAAAAGGTGCTATTACTACTTACGCTTGGGATTTTGGAGTAACCACGTCAACTAATGATACTTCATCTGCCAAGAATCCAATATTTGATTTCCCTGCAAATGGAACTTATACAGTTAGATTAATTGCTAGTAATCAATTTTTATCAGACACCGTTAATAAATCAATAACTGTTCAGTCTGTTTCATTAAATGGTGTAAATAGCTCAATTAGTAAAGTATTAGTTTACCCTAATCCTGCTAATAGCCAAGTTTCAGTTGAGTTTGAATTAAACGAAAACAGCCAAGTAACTATTACCTTTATCGATTTAAGTGGCAAAATAGTTGGCTCTACTGTTAATAATAAATTTAGCAAAGGATTTAATAGTGTTGATGTTTCTACCATTGATTTAGTAAGCGGTTTTTACTTTGTAAACATTGTTTCAGAAAAAGGAACAAAAATTGCTAAACTGTCAGTAATTAAATAAATATCCTTGTATTTATAAAAAGCGGCTTTGAAGTTGCTTTTTATAATTTGTTTAAGGCATAAAAAGCACCGCAATTGCGGTGCTTTTTATGTTTTATTACTTTTCCAAAACATGTAATATATTTGCATCTTAAAATTTTATTATGACAAATTACAAAGTTTTCCAAATTAATTGTAGTACACAATTATCCGATATTTTAATTGCTGAATTAGCCGAAATTGGCTTTGAAGGATTCTTGGAAAACGAAGTTGGCTTTGAAGCCTATTTGGTGGAAAATAATTACAAGGCCGACTTGTTTAACAGCATCATTAACTACTATGGATTAATGCCTAATCAAATAGTTGAAAATACCATTCCCCAACAGAATTGGAATGCGCAATGGGAAAGTAGTTTTGAGCCTGTTATAGTTAGTAATGAATTAATTATTAAAGCGCCATTTCACCAAATTGATAAAAAATTTGCATACGAAATAATTATTCAGCCCAAAACATCATTTGGTACAGGCCATCACGAAACTACCCAAAGCATTATGGAATTAATGCTAAAAATGGATTTTAAAAATAAAACTGTTTTTGATTATGGCTGTGGTACTGGTGTTTTGGCTATTTTGGCTTCGCAATTAGGAGCTGCTAATATTTTTGCAAATGATATTGATGATTGGGCTTTTGAAAATGTGGGCGAAAATGCTGCCATGAATTATATTACTAATATTAATTACCAAAAAGGCGATTTAAGTATTGTTCCAAATATAGAATACGATATTATTTTAGCCAATATTAATAAAAACATTTTACTTAAAAGCTTTGAGCAATTAAGCAAACATGTTAAACTAAACGGAAATATACTAATAAGTGGTTTCTATGAAAGTGATTTAGCTGATTTATTAATTTGCTGTCAACCATTTGGTCTAAACCTACAGCAAAAAGTAATTGCCAATAATTGGTGCGCTGCGATTTTAGTAAAGAATTAGTTGATAGTTAATAGACCGTGGTTAATAGACGCTAAACCTAAGTTAATAGGCAATCGGCTATGGTTGATAGACTTAGACTATGGTTGATATACGAATAATTAGAGTTGATTGAATGCTAAACATTGATCAGTTTATAATTTAAAATTTCAGGGTTCAGTTTGTTTTAGTTAAACACAATTGAATAAAATGTCTTAAAAAAGAAAAATAACGGTATTATAGAAAAGAATATAAAAAATTGCCAATTATGTTATGAGTGTGAGCAATTTTAATATTAATTGTTTTTGTAATAAATAGTACTGCTCGCAGGAGTAACTATATTGATATATTGAATAAATAGAAGATTCGAGAAAAAATAGCTGACTCAATTGAAAGAAAGGATCACTTACAAGTATTTTGATTATTAATGAAAAGGGTAATGTAAATTCATAAATTACCTATTTAATAATACCTTTTTTAGTTTAAGAAGATTTTGTAAGTAAGATTGCTAATTCTGGATTCAATGAATTTTTATAGAAAACAAAATGATGTGTATAAATTAATCCCATAATTTTTATTGTTGAGCCATTGTAAAATTACAACTATCGTCCATTAACTATCGTCTATCAACTATCAAGTAAAAACCGTCAAGTAAAAACCTTACTTTTGCCACATGTATTTAAAGCCTCTTTTAAAAAACGACCAAAACGAAGACGACCAAAACGAAGACCAAGAACTTTACGAACATCACAGAGTAGAAGTAGAAAAAGGTCAAGCCCTTTTAAGAATAGATAAGTATTTAATGATTCGTATTGCCAATGCTACACGCTCTAAGCTGCAGCAAGCTTGCGAGTTAGGTTGTGTTTTGGTAAATGAAAAGCCCGTAAAATCAAATTATAAAGTAAAACCGTTAGATATAATTAGCATTGTTTTACCAAATCCTCCAGCTAATACCGAAATAGTTGCAGAAAATATTCCGTTAAATATTATTTATGAAGATGATTCGTTACTAATAGTAAACAAACCTACAAACATGGTGGTTCACCCTGGATATAACAATACAACTGGTACTTTGGTAAATGCTTTGGCTTGGCATTTTAAAGATTTACCTTTTGCACAAGAAAACAATATTCGTCCAGGTTTGGTCCATAGAATTGATAAAAACACCACTGGAATTTTGGTGGTAGCAAAAAGCGAACACGCTATGACACATTTGGCCAAACAGTTTTACGAACACAGTATTGAAAGAAGTTATAATGCCATTGCTTGGGGCGAAATGCCTGAAGCTGAAGGAACAATTAATGGTTATATTGGCAGAAGCAATCATGACAGAAAAATTTTCCAGCTTTTTAATGAGGAAGATAAAGGAAAATGGAGTGTTACCCATTATAAAGTTTTGGAAAACTTAACCTATGTAAGTTTACTAGAACTAAAACTAGAAACAGGCAGAACACATCAAATTAGGGTTCATGCTAAAAGTATTGGGCATCCATTATTTGGCGATACTACTTATGGTGGTGATCGAATTTTAAAAGGAACAACATTTACCAAATACAAACAGTTTGTAGATAATTGTTTTGCCATACTTCCTCGTCAGGCGTTGCATGCACGCTCGCTTGGATTTACACATCCAGTGACCAATGAGCGCATGTTTTTTGAAAGCCCATTGCCCGAGGATTTTATGAAGGTGTTAGATAAATGGAGAAATTATGCTCATTTTAAACCAATGGAGGAGGAATAAAAATGAAATTTTGGAATAAAAATACGCTTATCATATTACTTATTGGTATTATTTGCTTTGGTAGCGGTTTGTTTATTAACGCTAGTTTGCGCGAAGACGACAAACAACAGCAATTAATTGATCAAAATATCAAAAGTTATTCATTGCCAATTCCTGAATATGTATATTTTGCAGGGCAAAAAATTAATTTAAAAGATTTTGATGTGCGTGAAAGATTTGACAGGGAGTTACTTACCAATGTTTATTGGCAATCGCAAACTATTTTGCTGTTAAAACGTGCAAATCGATTTTTTCCTACCATTGAGCGGATTTTAAAAGAAGAGGGCTTGCCCGATGATTTAAAATATGTAGCATTAATTGAAAGTGGTTTAATAAATGTAAGTTCACCTGTTGGTGCATCTGGATTTTGGCAATTTATGGATAAAACAGGCAAACAGTACGGTTTAATTATTAATAATGAGGTAGATGAACGATACCATTTAGAAAAAGCTACGCGTGCAGCTTGTAAATATTTTAAGGAATCGTATGTAATTTTTAACGATTGGGGTTTGGTAGCAGCTAGCTATAATATGGGTATTGAAGGTTTAAGACGTCAGCTAAAAAACCAAACGGGAAACAGCTATTACGATTTGTATTTAAACACCGAAACTTCACGTTATGTTTTCAGGATTTTAGCTATGAAGGAAATAGCAGAAAAACCGCAACAATATGGTTTTTATTTAGCTAAAAATCACCTATACGAACCTATTTCAACCATGAATTTAGCTGTAAATTATCCAATTACAGATTTAGCTGCTTGGGCCATTCAATTTAAAACCAATTATAAAATGGTAAAGCTTTTAAATCCTTGGTTGCGTAGTAATTCGCTTAATTTAAAAGAAGGTGAAAGTGTAGAAATTACGTTGAGAAAGTAGGTTTTAGTTGCCAATTAATGTGAGGTTTGTAATGAATTTAATTTTCCCCTACACTAACGGATTTTCCCCTTGCTGGTATAGTATATTAGTGAGCTAAAAGAGCCTAACTTTTTATAAAAGTGTAAAAAGTTAGTTGGGTTTTTTTAGGTGCCTAACTAACAATTAATAACCAACCTACTGAACTCAATAAAGCAACTCTTTCTTATTGCTACTAAATACCCAAAAAATAATTGGAAAAACGAGCAAGGTTAAAATAGTAGTTGTAATTAATCCACCAGTAATAACTATGGCCAATGGCTTTTGCAATTCAGAACCAATACCTATGTTAATTGCAGCAGGAAGCAATCCAATTGAAGCCATTAAGGCAGCTATAATCACTGGGCGATTTCTTGCTTTAACTCCTTCTTATATGGAGGCTTCTAAGTTTATTTTTCCTCTTAAATTTTTATGAAACTCTCAAATAAGAATTACGCCATTTTGAACACAAATTCCAAACAATGCAATGAACCCAACTCCTCCCGAAATACCAAAATTAATTCCTGTAATATGTAAAGCCAAAATACCGCCAATTATAGCAAAAGTCACATTGGTAAGAACCAATAAAGAGTCTTTAATATTGCCAAATAAAATAAACAAAAGAATAAAAATGCTTATTAAACTAATTGACACCATTTGTTCTAAACTTTTAATTGCCCTTACTTGGTTTTCGAATTCACCTGTACAGCCAATGGTATAGCCAGTTGGTAATTTAATATTGGCTTCTAAATTTTTTGTGCTTCGGCAATTGTACTTCCCAAATCTATATCTCTCATAGAAAATTTTATACCAATAAATCGTTTAGTATTGTCACAGTAAATAAAAGCGGGAACTGTAATTTTTTCAAAATATGTTTTTTATTTAATCGATATGATAACCAATGATTAAAGCATAAGTCCCCTTAATTTTAAAATCCTATTCATACATTGAAAAAGAATTTTTTTCATATAAAAAAAATATAAAGTTATCTTATCTGCTAGAATAAAAATGGCTATTAAAAATGCTAATTGTAGCAAATAAGCCACCTTATTAGGATGTGCCACAGTTCACAGCCGGGCGGTTTTGCAAACCGCACCATTTACTACCGCATTTACAATGCGAAAAATAAATAGAACCACCTCTTAAAAAAACAGATTACAAATTCTTATTGCAAATAATTTGAATTGCAAATCCAAACCTCTGAGTCAAAAGTAATAGTAGGCTATTCATTATGTATCCAAATAAAATTGCTAATATGAACGATTATAGATTTTTAATGCGAATACAATATATTTGAGCAAAATATATTTAAGTTGAAAAAAATCCTTTATCGGCTATACGCTTTACCATTATATGGCCTTTCGCTATTGCCTTTTCCGCTGCTTTATTTATTAAGTGATGTGCTAAGGTTTATCGCATTTAACATTATTGAATACCGCAAAAAAGTGGTTTACCATAACTTACGTAATGCTTTTCCAACCTATACCAAAGCACAAATTGATACCATTGCAAAAAATTTTTACGTGCATTTGATTGATTTATTTTTAGAAACCTTTAAAATGCAATCTATTTCTGAAAAGGAACTAAAAAAACATGGCAAATACCTAAACATGGAGGTATTAGACCAAATAATTAAAGAAAAAAAAAGCTTTATTATTGTAACTTCTCACCTAGGAAATTGGGAATGGCTTCCTACCATTTGGCACTTTGAAGGTAAAGGAGATATAGTGGGAATTTACCATAAATTAAGCAATCCCTTTTTTGAATGGTTTACCAAACGTATGAGAGAAAGATTTGGAATACAAATGATTACTATGGAAAATACTTTAAGAGGAATGTTAGCCAATAAAGTTAAAATTACAGGAACTGGTTTTCTGTCAGACCAAACACCAAGTGCTGAAAATGCTTATTGGATAGAATTTTTAAACCAAGATACTCCCGTACATACAGGAGCTGAAAAAATTGCTAAAAAATTTGATTATCCTGTAGTTTATGCAGGCGTAAGAAAACCAAAACGTGGCTACTACGAAGTTACTTTATCTATCATTACCATGAATCCTAAGGATACGCCAATACATTTTATTACAGATACATTTAACCAAAAACTAGCATCAGATATTAAAGCCCAACCTGAAATTTGGCTTTGGAGCCACCGAAGATGGAAACATAAAAGAAATATGGAAACGGTTTAAAAACTAGCTTTTTGGAAATTTAGGTTTGGAAAATTTTTCATTTTGTCGGTATAGTTAGTAACCGATTTTGGCAAATTAAAATGATATCCTAAATAAAACGAAATGCTACCTACACTATAACTTATTCGCTCTTTGTTTCCTAAAGGCAAATTATATACATCGCCTAAGGCTAAAATTCCTGTAAAAAAAGTTGGGGAGTTATAGCCAATTCCAGAGCGAGCCATTGCGCGCGGTATGGCCACAAATTCGTTTAGTAAAATGGTGGCGTTATTTCCTTGGCTAGTGTAATGTTGCTGCTGTAAATTTATACCACCGCATATTGAAAGGGTAAGAAAAAATCGTTGTTTAAGCACAAGCGTATGTCCATAACCAGGCATAATACTTAAGCTATAAAAGCTCCCTTTTTTAATATTTGCCTCTCTGCTAAAATTACTCTCTGCTTGCTTAGGAACAATGGAGGAGTCTGCTGAAAGGTAAAAATAATTAAGTGACCCATTTAGCAAAAGGCTACCCGCGCTGTGTTTTTGAATTTCGTTTTGAATAAATGTACTTCGGTACGAATAACGCTTATGGTTAAAAATATAATAGTAATTGGCACCTATATTAATGGTATTTAGGTCAGGTCTAATGTAGTGCTTTAAGGTATAATTGTTTCCCAAAACTTCTTTGGTATTATTTAAATAAAAGCCTGAATAATCGAGGTAATACAAGTCAAAGCCTATTTTTTTACCATAACCATTTAACTTTAAATTGGTATATGTGGTAATTCCTTTAAAGTTTTCTTGTAGGTTTTTAGGAGCATAACCAAAGGCTATACCTAGCCAATTTAGTCTTACATTAACTCCTATAACTCCATAATCATTTGGCGAATAATTTAATTTGGCACTTTTATCACCAATAAGGTTAAAATCGTTTTTATTACTTAAAAAAAACATTGAAACATTTAACTTTTCAGATATATCGGCAATAAAGTATTCTCGTGATAACTGCTTTCGTTTTAACGAATCTTGTGCGTTTAAACTTGTGCTTATTGCGCCAATTATTAGAAATATAAGAAGTATTTTTTTCAAGTTTTTATTCGATGATATTTTTATAAAATGGTTTAAAATGCATTCAAAAGTTATACTATTGCACTATGACCTATAAAAATACTTTAGCTGCATTAATAGTTATTCTCTTTTCTGCTTGTATAAATAAACAAAAGGTAGACATTGTTTTTTATAATGGACAAATAATATCAATTGATTCTAATATGTCTGTAAGTGAAGCTTTTGCCATAAAAGACGGTAAGTTTTTAGCAGTTGGTTCTAACGATTTTATGGCTGATAATTTTGAATCTTTACAAAAAATAGATTTGAAACAGCAGTATGTTTATCCTGGTTTGATTGATGCGCACAGCCATTTTTATGGATTAGGTAGTTTTATGCAAATGGTTGATTTAACTGGTGCTACAAGCTGGGAAGAATGTGTAGCGCGTTGTCAAAAATTTTATGCTTTACATAAACCTTCGTTTTTGCTAGGTAGAGGTTGGGATCAAAATTTGTGGGTAAATAAAAATTTTCCAATAAACGAAAAACTAAACGAACTTTTTAACAATATTCCAGTAATGCTTAAACGTGTAGATGGGCATGCTGTAATTGTAAATGATTATGTTTTAAATTTAGCCAATATTAGTGGTAAAACAAAAATTTCTGGTGGTTTGGTTTTATTAAGTCAAAATAAACCAAGTGGCGTATTAATTGATAATGCGGTAGATTTAGCTGAAGTTGTAATTCCTTCATTAACACTAGGCGATAAAGTAAAAGCTTTAAAACTAGCCGAAAAACATTGTTACGATTTTGGATTAACCAGTGTAACCGATGCTGGTTTAGATTTGCCAATAATTCATTTAATTGATAGTTTGCAGCAAAGCGGCACTTTAAATATGCGTATTTACGCCATGGTAAGTTTAAACAACCAAAACTTACAAGAAGCGTTAAAAATTGGTGTTTACAAAACTGAAAAAATAAATGTTTCGAGTTTTAAAATGTATGCCGATGGTGCTTTAGGTTCAAGAGGAGCTTGCCTTACGCAACCTTACAGCGATGATGTGCACAACCATGGCTTTTTACTTACCGATATTACTAAAATGAGGGCTTATGTATTACAAATTGCAGCAAGTAATTTTCAGTTAAACACGCATTGCATTGGCGATTCGGGCAATAGATTTGTACTTAATTTATACAGTAAAGTTTTAGCCAAAAACAATGATAGACGTTGGAGAATAGAACATGCACAAGTTTTAGATAGTTCTGATTTTGAATTATTTGCAAAATACAGCATTGTTCCATCTGTGCAACCAACCCATGCCACTAGCGATATGGTTTGGGCAAAAGATAGATTAGGAAACCAACGATTAAAGTTTGCTTATGCTTATCAAATGCTTTTAAAACAAAATAATTGGTTGCCTTTAGGAACAGATTTTCCAGTAGAGCATGTTTCGCCTTTCTACACTTTTTAT
>Ga0163144_10029655_pt1 | contig 10492 bp, 3 predicted proteins | sample OliLak19BULKMAT1_FD_123175 | JGI IMG/M metagenome (GOLD analysis project Ga0163144, IMG submission 123175) | Freshwater microbial mat bacterial communities from Lake Vanda, McMurdo Dry Valleys, Antarctica - Oligotrophic Lake LV.19.BULKMAT1 | ecosystem: Environmental > Aquatic > Freshwater > Lake...
CGGACCACGCCGGACCCGGCTTGCCCTCTGCAGGATCTCCACCGGTCGGAGCACCCGGTGCGGCGGGCGCGCTGGGGCGGAGGTATACCCAGCTTGATCCGTCCCGGTTCACCCCGTGCTTACCCGCGAGGATCACCGCATCCTCCATGATGTCCTTGATCTTCGAATTGTTCTGCATCCCCGGCGGCGCGTGGGCGATGCTGTTCACCAAGTTTTGAACAGTCTCCTTATCCTCAAGAAGCTTGGTGGCCTTATAGGCCACTTCAACCGAGCGCAGGTAATTCTTCTTGAAGTTGTAACCGATCGAGAGGTTGCTCCAGGTCGCGGCAATGTTGGGCTGCGACCGGGCCGCGGATTCAAGCGACTTCACGGCCTTATCCAGACGGGCATTGTCGCCGCGGCCGTTGTTGCCTATGAGACCTTTGACGAGATTGAAGTATCCAAGTTCGAAGTTGGCCTCAAAGCTGTTGGGATAGAGCTTGAGCGCCTCTTCGAGCTTCTGCAGGCCGGCGGTCGTCCCATTGCCGTTCAACAGCTTGGAGCCTTCGGTGACCAGTTCCACCACCTTCTTGAGCAGCTTCTTCTTGTCTTCCCCACCCACCCACTTGCCGTTGATCTTCTCCGCTTCGTCCTTGTTTCGCTGGGTCCAGAGCTCAAGCTCCTTCTTGGCCGACGCGAGATCAGGACTGGACGCATTGGCTTCGATCCACTTTTCCCAAATCTGCACCGCGACGATCGGCGCCTCTTGCTTGTCCGCCTTCGCCTTCGCCGCCATGAATACGGCTCCGCCTTTTGCAGGTATTGCGGGAAGCGTCGGGGTTGCGCTGCTGTTGGACGGATTCTTGGGCGCGACACCCGCAGGAGGCGTTCCCGGCGCCGCGCCGCCGCCCTTGATCCATTCCTTCACATCTGTCTTGTTAATGAGCTTGGTTCCGCCATCGGCGAGCTTCACCCAATACTTGTTGCCCTGATCCAGCACCGTGGTGACTTCCAGCACCGTGCCGTCCTTAAGTTTCATGGTATCGGCGTAGATCGCGAGGGTCGCGCTCATCACCAGCAACGCAATAAGGAAAATTTTTCTGATCATGTGATTGCCAGTCCCTTTTATTCGGCAAAGCGGCTGCGCGAAGCGGATGAACATCCCGGTGTTCGCACGAACATCTGACAGGGCAATAATTAGAACGATGGTCCTGAAAAGACGCAAGCAGTTCTTCGGGTTCCGCGGAAGTTAATGAAGTCGGCCGCGCTGCTGACTTTTCATTCTGGAAGCTGGAACACATCCGCCGCATTGTTGCTGCGGGTCAACGAGGCTATTCTTTTTGAGAACCATCGGGGACGCAAAGAACATGGCGGTTCGATTCATCATCGGTCGGGCGGGAACGGGCAAATCAAGGCACTGCCTGGATCGCGTTGTAACGTTGCTCAAGCAGGACCCGATGGGCCCTCCGGTGTATTGGATCGTGCCGAAGCAGGCGACGTTTCAAACCGAGCGCGAACTGGCGGCCGTTTCTGAACTCAAGGGCTTTTCCCGCGCACGAATCGTCTCTTTTCAATGGCTGGGCGAAGAGATCCTCGAAACCAGCGGCGGTGCCGCGATCCCGCTGGTCAGCGGCAACGGGCGGCAGATGGTGCTGGGACATCTGCTCCGCAAGCACGCCGATGCCCTCAAGTTCTATCGTTCATCCGCGACTCAGGCGGGCTTGGCAAGTCAGCTTGATCTGGCATTCACCGAGCTTGAGCATCAGGGTTATCTTCCGGATGATCTCATCAAATCACTCGAGGTGAATCAGTCTGATCCGGCGACGCTTGCGAAGCTGCGCGATCTCGCAAAGCTCTATCAGTTGCAGCGTGATTTTCTCGGACAGCAAAGGCTCGATCCTGCCCGCCGCATGGAGCAGGTGATTGCGCAACTGCATCAATGCAGGCAGTTCGCGCAGGCGGATGTGCTGATTGACAACTTCATCGACTTTTCTGATCACGAACGCAAGCTGATCGCCGGCTTATCGAAGGTGTGCCGGCAGGTGGATGTCACTCTGACGATGGATCCGGACGCGGCGATTCTCGACAAGCCACATCTGATTCCGAAGGAAATGTGCCTGTTCCGACGATCAGAGGAAGCATATCGCAAGCTCCGGATCGAACTGGAAAAAGCGCAGGGGGAAATCGAGCCGCCGATCCGGTTTCACGTGACGATGCGGTTCGCGTGCAGCGCGACTCTTCAGCACGTTGAAGAACATCTGATGGAACAACGCCCGGCTCAGTTGCTGGGATCGACGGGCGTGGAAATGGTGCAGGCGTTTGACCGGCGCGGCGAAGTCAGCGCCGCGGCCAGGCAGATTCGGCAGTGGATGTCAGAGGGATTGCGCTATCGCGAGATCGCGGTTCTGGTGAGAAGCATCGACCATTATCAGGACTGGGTTGCCGCGGCGTTTGACGAGCATGATATTCCTTATTTTGTCGATCGTCGCCGCCCCGCGTCGTATCACCCGCTGACCCGGCTTGCCCGGGCCATCGTGTCGGCGGTGGTGAATCGGTTTGATCATGATGACATGATGACCCTGCTCAAATGCGGACTTGCCGGGATCAGTTCAGGGGCCGCCGACGCGCTGGAAAACTATGTCCTTGAACATCGGGTTCGCAACGAAGTATGGATCGCAACCGTTCCGTGGAAAGATGCGCTGGGATTGCGGAACGAGGATGACGATCTTCCGCGCGCCAATGCCGGCTTTGACATGGATGCGATACGACGCCGGCTCGTCGCGCCGCTGACGAAGCTTCGGGATGAGTTTGGTTCAGCCCGGACTCATCGCGTATCCCATTTCGCTGCCGCGTTGTATCGAACGATCGAGGCGATGAAGACGCGTGAGTCGCTGGAGGAGTGGATCACCACCGCCACCAGTCAGGGTGATCTCGAACAGGCCGCCGAGCATCAGCAGGTTTGGAATTCACTGGTGGAACTGCTCGATCAGATGGTGGATCTTCTGGGAGAGGAGCAAGTTTCACCCGCCGACTTCCTCACGATCTTGGAATCGGGACTCGAAGGATTTGATCTGGCCCTCACCCCGCCGACGCTCGATCAGGTTCTGGTGGGCGATGTGAATCGCACCCGCACGCCGGACATCAAGGCGGTGATATTGCTGGGCCTGAACGAAGGTGAGTTTCCGCGCCGTCCGGGCGAATCGTCGATCTTCTCAGACCGCGAGCGCATCGCTCTGGATAAACTGCACATCACGCTCGATCCCGCCAGCGACTCCAATCTGCTGGCTGAACGGTTCCTCGCTTATTTCGCGTTCACACGCGCATCCGAGCGCCTGACCGTCATGCGCTTCAGCTGCAACGATGCCGGGTGCGAGCTGGCGCCCTCCATCTTCTGGGAAAAGCTGCGGGCGACGCTTCCCGATGTGAAGGTGCGCATCGTCAAGCCGGAGCATCAGGAACAACTGCATCAGATCGGCACGAAACAGCAGCTTTCAAGATATCTGATGACCCGCGTGCGTGCGGCGCAGACGGCGGTGAAGTTGGCTGATGAAGATGCGGCGCTGTACCAATGGCTGGCGTGTTCGCCGGCGGACCCGCGCGTGCGTTTCGCGTGGCAGTCACTGTCCTATGAGAATCGCGCGACGCTTGGTTCTTCCACGGCACACGCGCTTTTCCCTGCGCCATTGCAGGCGAGCGTCTCACGCATCGAAACCTATGCGGCGTGTCCGTTCAAACATTTCGCGCGCTACGGACTTCATCTCAGGGCCCGTGATGAGAGTGAGATCACTCCACTGCGACTCGGCACGATTTACCACGGCGTGCTGGAGAGATACGTCCGACGATTGATCGGCGAGTGCAAGGACTGGTCGGATGCGAAGACTCCTGAAGCGCATGCTGCCGTGGTCAACCTGACCGATGAGATTGCAAGAAAGGTGATCGACACGATTCTCATTGAAAATCCGCGCAGTCAATATCTTCTGAACTATGTCCGCGAGACGGTGCATCGGGTGTTGCTGGCACAGCTTGAGGCGTCGAATCTCGGAAATACCGCGCCCCTGGGCGCCGAACTTTCCTTCGGGTTCGGCAACAGCGCGCTGCCCGCGTTCAAAATGCGCACGCCGCGGCGGCGGCATATCGAACTCAACGGAAAGATCGACCGCGTCGACATGATCGGCGAAGACGGGTTCGCGATCATCGACTATAAAACCGGCGATCAGAAACTGAATCTCAACCGCGTGCTGCACGGGCTGTCGCTGCAGCTTCTGACTTATCTGATGGTGGCGCATCTTCACTCGCGCAGCTTCAATCACGAGAAGAAGCGCCTGTTCCCCGCGGGCGCGCTATATCTCAAACTGGTCCGGGGATTCGAATCATCCAAGGATCCGCGAGAGGATCCTTCGCCGGATGAGGCGGCGTTTCATCTGGCGGTGAAACCGCGCGGGATGGTGCATGCGAATTATCTCACCGGGTTTGACGGATCGCTGGGGACGGGCAGTTCGCAGGTGATCTGTGCGTTTGTAAACCAAGCCGGCGAACTCGGGCACCGCGGGAAAACCGACACGCTCACAACCATCGAGTTTCGCGCGCTCATGCGCGCGGTGCGCAGGAATATCAAGCTTCTCTCCGACCGCATCATGGACGGCGAGATCACCGTTCGCCCGTACCGCATCGGAACCGAAACGCCCTGCTCCACCTGCGAGTATCGGAGTGTATGCCGCTTTGATGTTTCGACTCATGACACCTATCTGAACCTGGAGGTGAAGAGCCGGGAAAACGTGCTGAAGCAACTCGCTGGCGATGACTCGGGAACTGTACCTGAAGGTGAAGGTGATCATGGCTGACACTTCACCAAAATGGACGCCAGCGCAGGATGAGGCGATCCGGACGATCGACCGGAGTGTGATCGTGAGCGCCGCCGCCGGTTCAGGCAAGACGGCGGTGCTGGCCGAGCGCTGCGTGCATCTGATTGTCGATCCGGAAAGCGCCTGCGATGTTGATCGCCTGCTGGTCGTCACCTTCACCAACGATGCCGCCGAGGAGATGCGGACCCGGATTGAACAGCGCCTTCGCGCGCGGCTTGCCTCCATGCCGCTGGATGATCGCCTTGAGAAGCAGCTTTATCTTCTGCAGCGCGCCCAGATCAGCACGATTCACGGCTTCTGCAAGCGGATCATTCAGCAGCATTTTCATCTGCTGGGACTTGATCCCGGGACACTGCTTCTGCAGGCCGAGGAAGCATCGCTGATGCGCACGCAACTGCTGCGTGACCTGATTCATGATCGGTACGCGCGAGCGAATCCGGAGAGATTCGAGCATCTGATTGCCTGGTACTTCGACAGCAATGATGAACGCCTGGTGGAGGCCATTCTCCGGCTTCATCATCTGCTGACCAGCATCGTCGATCCCCGGCAATGGGCGCGCGACGCACGGAAGCGCATCACCGATGCGATCAAGGATTTGCCCAGTTCGGAACTCGGCGGAGAACTGCTCTCACTCATCACCGCAAAACTGCAGGCAATCATTTCGCAGTGTGAAGACTTCACCAGAACCCATCAGAGTGTAACCGGATTGAATCTGTATCTGGCAGCGGCTGGTGATGTGAAGACCGAGGCGATGCTGCGCTTGACGCACGCGAAGAACGGCGATCTGGATGGTGTGGCATCGGCGGCGTGCGCGTATGAACCGATGAGCCTCAAAGGAGGCGTCCGTGGCGTGGATGCGAGCATCCGCGAGCCTGCCAAGCTGGCGCTGGATTGCATCCGCAAGGAAATCACCGGCGGCGATCTCGCCCTGCTCTGCCGCTCCTCCGCCGTTGAGTGGTCGGCGGGTCTGAGGACAACCCATGACAGCATCATCCAACTGCTCGCCCTCACGCGCCAGTTTGTACGACGATATCAAAAGGCAAAGCGCGTGATCCGCTCGATGGATTTTTCCGATCTTGAGCATCACGCACTGCGGATTCTCACCGATCATCCATCTGTCGCGGCGCAATATCGCGAGCAGTACTGGCATGTGCTGGTGGATGAATTCCAGGACATCAACGATGTGCAGAAGGAAATTCTCACCCGTGTGAGCCGGGAGAGTGATGCAGATGAAACACTTCCGGCCAACCTCTTCACCGTGGGTGATGTCAAGCAGAGCATTTATCGTTTTCGACTTGCCGATCCGATGCTTTTCCTGCAGCGATACGAAGAGTTCACCACGCGCGCGGGCGCACGCAGAAAGGCGATTGATCTGCAGAGCAACTTCCGCAGCCGCAAGCCGCTGCTGGGTGCGGTCAATCTTGTCTTTGAACGCCTGATGACCCGCGAAACCGCCGAGATCGACTATGACGAACGGCAGAGGCTTGTCGCGGGGACAGACTATGCGTTGGATCCTGCGGTCCATTTCAAAGGAACGCCCGTTGAAATTCATCTCCTCGAAAAACCCGGTCGAGGGGACGCGGAAACTGATGCACCCGAGCTTGAGAATCTGGAGGATCTCGATCGTTCCGAGCGCGAGGCGATGCTGGTGGCGAACCGCATCGACGAAATGGTGAAGCGCGTTCCCGCGATCCAGATCTTCGAGAAGCTCGGCGGACAACTGATCCCGGTGACGCTCCAGTACAAACACATCGTCGTGCTGCTGCGTTCGCGAAAGGTCAAGGCGCAACAGTTCTCCGAACAGCTTCAGCAATCCGGCATTCCCGTTCATGCCGAAACAGGCAGTGGATTCTTTGACTCGCTTGAAGTCCGCGATGTGATCTCATTGCTGCGGCTGCTTGATAATCAGCAGCAGGACATTCCGCTGGCCGCGGTGCTGAGAAGTCCGTTTGCCAATCTTCCCGATGCCGCAGATGCGATGGCGCGGATTCATCTCGCCTGCAAGGATCAGCATTCACTTCCCTTTCATCAGGCGGTGATGAAGTATGCTCAGTTGCGCACGCCGCTGGCGATTCAGCTTAAGGCGTTTCTCAGTGTCGTCCAACGCTGGCGTCATCTGGCGCATCGCAAACCACTGGCCGAAGTGCTGGCGATGATCTTCAACGAAAGCGGCTATCTCAACTGGTGCGCGGGTCTTCCCAACGGCAGACAGCGGGTGGCGAATCTGCTGGATCTGCTGGAGCGCGCCAGACAGTTCGGATCGTTCCAGCGTCAGGGACTCAGCCGCTTTCTCGATTTTCTCACGCGGCTGGAGGAAGTTGCGGATCTGGGTCAGCCCTCCATGCTTGGCGAGGGTGAGAACGCGGTGCGAATCATGACGATCCATGCGTCAAAGGGTCTGGAATTTCCGGTGGTGTTCGTCGCGGACCTGGGCAAGCAGCATAATTTTCAGGATCTGCGTTCGACCGTGTTGAGCGAGCGGAAGCTGGGCGTGGCGCTGCCTGCGGTCGATCCGGTCAAGCGAATCCGATATGAGTCGTTGTCATCAATGATCCTCAAAAGCAGGATGCACGCCGCCTCCATCGCCGAGGAATTGCGGGTGTTGTATGTCGCGATGACGCGGGCGCGTGAGCATCTGGTGCTGGTGGGGACATGCGAGTTTGCCTGCCTCGACAAATGGCGCGACAAATGGGCCTGGTGGAAAGGCGCTTTTCCCGCCGCCGACGTGCGGGCGGGAAAGACGTACCTCGACTGGATCATCCCGTCCGCGCTGGCCACCAACACCACATCACCGGGCGTTTTCGAGATTCATCAGCACTCACTTGCCGAACTTGAGGCGGTTGCAGGCAAACGGCAGAGATCCGCGCCGCAGACCATTGATCAAAGCTTGCGCGCCTTTGAGCCTTTGCCATCGGCACCCGGCCTGGTCGGAAGTGTCCGCACGGTGATTGAGACGATCTCGGCGTCCTATCCCTTCGCGGACATCTCCCGCACCTCCGCGTCACAGTCGGTCACGGCAGCGGTCAAGCATGGATACGATGAACCCGCGGAAACAGTGAGGGCGCGGGCGTTTCTGCGTCCGGTGTCCCCGCTGTCGGCACCGCGATTCCTGAGCGGCGGACATCCGGTTTCACCCATGGATGCGGGCACCGCAACGCATCTGGTGCTTGAGCATCTTGATTTCTCCGATGCTTCATCCATTGCATCGATAGAGAAACAGATCAATGCACTTGTCGATGCGCATCTCCTGCTTCCGGCGCACGCGAAGGTGGTGGATCGTGATGCGATCGTCTGGCTGATGAACAGCGAGGCGGGTGGATTGCTGAAGCAGCATGACTCCGCGCTGCTGCGCGAATGGCCGATCAATTTTCCGCAGGAGGTTCCGGGTCGCTGCGGGCTGGATCTGGTGATGGTGCGCGGGCGCCTGGACGTGCTTATTCCGACCACCCAAGGGCTTGTGCTGATCGATTACAAAACGGACCGGGTGAACGAGCAGACGTTGGATGCCCGCGTCGCGGTGTACGCGCCGCAGTTGAATGCCTATGCGGGCGCGATTGAACGGATCTCGTCAAAACCCGTCATCGGGCAGTATCTTGTGTTTCTGACTGCGAAACTGCTGCGAAAACTGTGAGCCATCAGCTCGACTGTCCCGCACCGGCCATCAGATGCATCGCCTGTTCCTGACTCTTCCCCTCAGCCGGGATGTCGGCGATCTGTCTTCCATCGCGCAGAATCAGGATGCGATGCGACACGCCGAGGATCTCGGGAAGTTCCGACGAAATCAGAATGATCGCAACGCCGCCGGATGCGAGATCGCGGAGCAGTTGCTGGATCGCCGCCTTCGCGCCCACATCCACGCCGCGGGTGGGTTCATCGACGATCAGGACCTTCGCGTAGCGCACCAGCCATTTTGCCAAAACAAACTTCTGCTGGTTTCCGCCCGAGAGTGATGACACGGGCGTATCCACATTGGGTGTGCGGATGTCCAGCCGCGAGACGTATTCGCGCGCCACTCTCCGCTCGCGTCGCTTCGCAATAAGCAGTCGCGCTCTGCTGAACATGGGCAGCGAAGCCATCGTCGTGTTTTGCAGGCCGCTCATCATCAGCACCAATCCCTGACGCTTGCGGTCCTCGGGAACCAGCGCGATGCCGCGTCGCATCGAAGTTCTGACACTTCCCAGCTCAAGCGGCTGCCCTTCCAGCAGAACCTCGCCAGTGACGTGTTTGTCAAGTCCGAAGAGCGCTCGCGCGATTTCACTTCGTCCGGCCCCCACCAGCCCCGCCAGCCCGAGAATCTCGCCGGGCCTGACTTCAAATGAAATGCCCGAGAATTTTCCAGGTGAACGCAGATCACGCACCTGGATCACGGGTGGGATTCGGTTGTCGATCGCCATGCGTTCGCGCGTCACCGCCATGACACTTCGGCCGATCATCATGCGGACGATCGAATCCTCGCTCGCCACGGCGCGCGTCAGCGTGCCGACGAATTTCCCGTCCCGCAACACGCTCAAGCGGTCGCACAGCCGGAAGACCTCGGGCATGCGGTGCGACACATACAGCATCGTCACGCCGAGGGTACGCAGCCGGTGGATCAGATCAAACAATCTCTCCGCCTCTGGTTCAGACAGGGAACTGGTGGGTTCATCAAACACAATGATCCGCGCCTTAGTCCCGACGGCGGCGGCGATCTGAATGAGTTGCTCCTGCGCCGTCGAAAGCGTCCGCATCGGCAGCCGCACGTTCATCGACACGCCGATCTCGCCCAGCATCGCCTCGGCTTTTCTGATCATCGCATCACGGTTGACGAAAATACCGGCAATGCGCGGATACTGCCCGAGGCAGCAGTTCTCCGCGACACTCAGATCCGGACAGAACGAAAGCTCCTGATGCACCATCCCGACGCCCGCGCGAAACGCATCCCGCGGGGAGCGAAAATGCTGCGCTACGCCGTCGATTTTCACCTCGCCGGAATCCTGGGCGTAAATCCCGGCGAGGATCTTTCCCAGCGTGCTCTTGCCCGCCCCGTTCTCCCCCATGATCGCATGAACTTCCCCGCGCGCGATCGAGAGCGAGACATCATCCAGCGCCGTCACGCCGGCGAAGCGTTTGGTGATGGAGTCGAATTGGATGAATGGTTCAGCCACGCCCTTGCTTTCTCCTGCTGCCAGAAGATCACGCCCCACTTTGCAACATGCACTATCCTCGCCCAACCATCCACTGACAACTGACAACTGGCACCTTTCTTTTGCCACAGAGCCACAGAGAGCACGGAGAATTCCTTCTGGCTTCTTTCAGTCATTCCTCGTTCATCGTTCCGATTTCATCGTTTCCCGCCCCAACTCTCACGAGCCACAGATGAACGCAGATGCACACAGATACGCCATTCAGCATTCATCATTCATCATCAAAGCCCCGCGGGATACCCTTCAAAACCAAAGTGAAGCCAGCCAAGTCCTGGGTGAGACCAGTTAGTCCCTGAGTGAAGCCCTTCAAGCCCTGAGGGACCTCCCGCAAAGTCTAAGTGAAGCCCCTCAGCGCCTGAGTGACGCCATTGCGCACCTGAGTGAAGCCATTGAATGTCTGAGGGAGACCATTTAAGTCCTGCGTGAAGCCCTGCAAGTGCTGAGGGAGACCAATTAAGCGCCCATCCC
>Ga0163144_10029656_pt1 | contig 10492 bp, 9 predicted proteins | sample OliLak19BULKMAT1_FD_123175 | JGI IMG/M metagenome (GOLD analysis project Ga0163144, IMG submission 123175) | Freshwater microbial mat bacterial communities from Lake Vanda, McMurdo Dry Valleys, Antarctica - Oligotrophic Lake LV.19.BULKMAT1 | ecosystem: Environmental > Aquatic > Freshwater > Lake...
AGGGTCTGGTTCACAGGGTCTGGTTCACAGGGTCTGGTTCACAGGGTCTGGTTCACAGGGTCTGGTTCACAGGGTCTGGCCCTTTAGGCGAGCTGGGCGCGGAGTGTAGAAGAGCCGGGGCTGTCTGTCAGCCAATTTCTCGGTCTGCCAGCTTTTCAGCCTCTTTGTCAGGCAAACGATGCAGGCAAACGACGCAGGTAATCCCTCAGGCAATCCCTCAGGCAATCCCTCAGGCAATCCCTCAGGCAATCCCTCAGGCAAACGACTCAGCAATTCCCCAATTGGCTCGGCATTTGCCTTGCACAAGTCCGCTCGATGGTCATGGGCCTGGACCTAAGCGCGCCCCAGATATTTCGCGACCCCGTCCAAACACATTTGCACCGATACCGCGATCAGCAGCATGCCCATGAGCTTTTCCATCGCGCCCAGCACGCCGGCTTTGAGCAGTCGATACAGCGTGGTGGAAGCAAACAAGATGACCGCAGTGGCGGCCCAGGCCAGCAGCAGCGCAATGCTCCAATCGGTCAGCCGGTCTGGGTCTTGTTGCGTCAGCAGCATCACCGCGGCGATCGCCGAAGGGCCGGCAACGCCGGGTACCGCCATGGGTACGATAAACGGCTCGCCCTCATGAATTTCTCCAAAGATCCCGTCCTTAGGCGGAAAGATCATGCGGATACCAATCAGAAACAGCACGATGCCGCCCGCGATCGAGACCGATTCCTGGCGCAAATGCAGCGCGGCCAACACGTACTTGCCGCCATAAAGGAACAGAAACAGGATGCCAAGCGCAATCAACAGCTCGCGCGCCAGCACCAGCCGGCGCCGTTCAGGCGCAACGCCCTTGAGGATGCTCAGAAAGATTGGCACGTTGCCGATTGGATCAAGAATCAAAAACAGCAGCGTTGCTGCGGCGAGGATATCCAAGTCAATGCTCCACCTTTGATCCATGGTCGATGAGACGCGCAATGCCCTGATTATTCTGCTCCAGTTGATCCAGCCAGCGGCGCGCGACCACTTCGGGTTCCAGCAGCGCATCAGGGGCTTCGGCGGGAAACGCCTTCAGGCGCAAGTTGCTCCGGAACGGCGGCATGATCGTGCCAACCACGCGCGGGCCGCTGCGTTCACACTCATCAGCCAGCGTTTGCAGCGTGTTGCGTAGGCCCGCCTGTGCCGCGCCATAGCCGCCCCAGAATGCGCGCGATACGGTTTCCGGCTGGTTCAACGCCACGGCCAGCAATCCTTTCGACTCCCGCAGCAGCGGCAGCAAGGCCGTCATCAGCAGCACTGGTGCATGCAGGTTGACGTGCAGCAAACGCAGCCACTCTTCGGCGCTGAAGTCCTCGATCGGCATCAAATCGCCGAGCAGACCGCTGGTGATGAACACGGCATCCAGCGTCTGCAATTCCTGGCTCAGACGCTCGCCAAGCTCTAGGTAATCGTTCCCAGATGCTCCCTCAAGGTTGAGCGGATACAGCGCTGCGGCGCCGCCGGCCTGAATCAACTCATCGTAAAGATGCTCAAGCGCCTTCAGCCTGCGCCCAAGCAGCACCACCGTGGCTTGCTTGCGCGCCAATTCTTTGGCCATTGCGCGCCCCAAGGCACCCGTGGCGCCGACGATCAGTACCTTGGCGCCGCGCAAAAACTCGCTGATACGCTCAGGCAAAAACTCGCTCATGCGCTCAGGGATTCATCAAGCAATTTCTTCAGCTCGCCCGACGCGTGAAGGTCTTCGGTGATGTCGCAGCCACCGATCAACTCGCCGGCGATGTACAGCTGGGGAAAGGTTGGGAAGTTGGCGTATTGCGGCAGGCCGGCGCGCACTTCCGGGTCCTGCAGCACGTTCACGTGGTGAAAGCGGGCGCCACAATCTTTCAGCGCCTTGGCAGTGCGCATGGAAAAACCGCACATCGGGAACTGCGGTGTGCCCTTCATGAACAGCACTACCGGGTGCTCTTCAACGGTTTGCTTGATTCGTTCCATCACGTCCATTTTGCTGCTCCTTTCATTTAATCTGCGCCCAAGGCGTCAAGCTGCGCATCTTAAGAGAGCCGCCCCTGTATTGTGTGAGTGCACGCGCAATAGCTGCTCAGATGGCAGCCTTGGCGCGCCGATTGACCCCGAATGAATCCCCACTTGCCGCCCACTTGCCCCATCCCACACCTTCAACGAACAGGAACCGCCATGGCCATAACTTTGCCCTCGCTGCCGTACGCAAAAGACGCTCTGCTGCCGCACATCTCCCCGGAGACGATCGACTTCCATTACGGCAAGCATCACCAGACTTATGTCGACAATCTCAACAAGCTGATCAAGGACACGCCGGACGACAGCAAGTCGCTGGAAGAGATCGTAAAGACCTCGACCGGAGGTAAGTTCAACAACGCAGCCCAAGTCTGGAACCACACCTTCTATTGGAACTGCCTCAAGCCCCAGGGCGGCGGTGAACCCACGGGTGCGCTGGCTGAGGCGATCAAAAAGTCCTTCGGCAGTTTTTCCGCTTTCAAAGAACAATTCACGCAAACCGCGTTGACCACCTTTGGCTCCGGCTGGGCTTGGCTGGTGCAAAAGCCGGACGGCAGTTTGGCGCTGCTGAGCACCTCAAACGCAGTGACGCCACTGACCGGCGCTGAGCGAGCGCTGCTCACCTGTGACGTCTGGGAGCACGCCTATTACGTCGACTACCGCAATGCGCGCGCCAAGTACATCGAAGCGTTTTGGCAGCTCGTGAACTGGGACTTTGTCAGCTCACAATTGGCCTGATCGAGGGCCGGCCTGAGCAACAGCGGGCCTGAGCAAGAGCGGGCCTGAGCAAGAGCGGGCCTGAGCAAGAGCGGGCCATTGCTCCAAGCCATACGGAGCAATGACCGCTCGCCGCGTTTCTTGAGTGCCTGTCATCCGCTGCGCTGATCCTGGGCTGTATTGGTGCCGCTCCTTGGGTGCGCCTAACGCTCAGAGCACGCGTTGAGCGCTTCGGGCAGCCGCGTTGCAAGCAGCAAGCCACCTTGCACTGCCCCCACGCGGGTTTGCTTGTGCAGGCAGCCAACGGGGATCGGCGCCGGCTGCTCGCTTGGCCATTCCAGGTAGATCACAGCATCGACAGTCAGCAGCTTGCACTGCGCAAGCGCTATGAGTGCGGGCCGCCAGAGCTGGTCTGCAAAGGGCGGGTCGAGCAGCACCAAATGGAAGCTCGACCTGAGTTCATGCAGCACAGCACGGAAGTCGCCGCTGTGTACTGCGCTGCAGTGCGCCAGCTTGAGGCGCGTCAAATTGGCCTTCAGCGCAGCCGCAAGAATTTGATTTTGTTCGACAAAGCAGGCCGTCCCGGCGCCTTGCGAAAGCGCTTCGATGGCAAGGGCACCGGTGCCGGCAAACAGATCAAGCACCCGCATGCCGGGCAGGGCGGGCCGCAGCCAATCGAACAAGGTTCCGCGCAGCCGATCGGGTGTCGGGCGCATTCCTGGCAACTCAGGCACCTGCAAGCGCGAGCCGCGTAGACTGCCGCCCGTGATGCGGACTCGCACCGGCTCTGGGCGGGACGCTGAGGGAGCTTTAATTTGAGGGCGCTTTGTTTGCATTCTTTGTTGTTCGCCAAAGGTTGTGTTTTTGACCTTTGGACAGTATTTCATCAAGGGCAAATTTTTCATCAAGGGCAGCCATGTTCAACTTTTTTCGCCGCAAGAAAGACGAAGCGACACCCGCAGTTCCAGAAACCAAGGTCATCGCTCCCCCGGCAAGCACGGATTTAGTCATCGCTGAGCAGCCACCGGTTGAAGCAAGAACCTTCGAAGCGCCCAAGACCAGTCTGCGTGAGCGCCTCAACCGCACCGTGCAGGCGCTTTCCGGAGCGCTGGGCGGCTTGCTGGGCGCTCAAGTTCGGCTGGATGATGACTTGTTCGATGAGCTTGAGGCTGCGCTGGTGGCCTCCGATGTCGGCGTCAAGGTGGCCACGCGAATCACCCAGGATTTGCGCCAAAGACATCAGAAAGGTGAGCTCGCCGACGTCACGGCGCTCAAGCGGGCACTGCGCAAAGCGCTGTTCGATATTCTGTTGCCGTGCGAGCTTTCCCTTTGGCTGCCGCCGGAACCGAAGCCCTTCGTGATTTTGATGGTTGGGGTGAACGGAGCCGGCAAGACCACAACCATCGGCAAGCTTGCGCAGCGGCTTCAGCAGCGCGGTCATTCGGTGATGCTCGCCGCGGGCGATACCTTCCGCGCCGCCGCGGTCGAACAGCTCAAGGTTTGGGGCGAGCGCAATCAGGTGCAGGTGGTGTCTCAGGGGCAGGGCGCGGACGCCGCCAGCGTGGTGTTCGACGCGCTCACCGCAGCCAAGGCGCGCGGCGTCGACGTGTTGATTGCCGACACCGCCGGTCGTTTGCACACGCAGTCCAATCTGATGAGCGAGCTGGCCAAAGTGAAGCGCGTCATGGCCAAGCTCGATCCCACTGCACCGCACGAAACCATGCTGGTGATTGACGGTTCGCAGGGCCAGAACGCGCTCATTCAGGCGCGTGAGTTTCATCAGGCGATTGGCCTCTCTGCAGTCACGGTGACCAAGCTTGATGGCACCGCCAAGGGCGGCATTGTGTTTGCGGTGACCGACGAGCTGAAGCTGCCGCTGCGCTTCATTGGCGTCGGGGAGAAGGCCGATGATTTGCGCGAGTTCCGCGCCAGCGAGTTTCTGGACGCCCTGTTGCCGGAATCCCTCGCCGCAGACAGCATCTGATGGCCGTCCCCGCACACCAATTGCCGCTCAAAGGGCTACGCATCATTTCCTGCGAGCAGTATGGGGCGGGACCTTTCGGCTCCATGTATCTTGCTGATTTGGGCGCCGAAGTGATCAAAATTGAACAGGTTCAAGGTGGCGATGTCTCGCGCCAGACCGGGCCGTATTTTTTGGGCGTGAATGACAGTGAGTTCTTCCAAACCTTCAACTTAAACAAGCGCTCGCTCACGCTCGACATCAAGCATCCAGAAGGCAAGCGCGTGCTGCATCGGCTAGTGGCGGGCGCGGATGCGGTGCTGAACAATCTGCGTGGCGACCAGCCGGCCAAGCTGGGCATCGATTACGCGCAGCTGGGTCCGCTCAAGCCAAGTATCGTTTGTGCGCATCTATCGGCTTACGGGCGAGAGGGTGAGCGCGCCACTTGGCCGGGCTATGACTATCTGATGCAGGCTGAAGCCGGGTTCCTATCGTTGACCGGTGAGCCGGACGGGCCGCCGGCCCGCTTCGGGCTTTCCATGGTTGATTACATGACTGGCGTCACCACGGCTTTGGGCCTGTTGGCGGCGGTTTTCGCGGCGCGTCAGACCGGCAAGGGCAGGGATGTCGACGTCAGTCTATTCGACGTTGCGCTGCACCAACTGAGCTATCCCGCAACTTGGTATCTCAATCGCGGCCACATCACCACGCGCCTGGAGCGTTCGGCGCACCCGGCAACCGTGCCATGTCAACTGATCCGCAGCGCGGACGGCTGGGTATTCGTAATGTGCATGCTGGATAAGTTCTGGCACGCGTTTGTGCACGGCATTGCCGCCCCCGAGCTCACCGCCGACGCGCGCTTTGAGGATTTCGCGCAGCGCCGCAAGCATCGTGATGTGCTCACGCCACTGCTGGATCGCGCCATGCAGGCGCAACCAACAAGGTTTTGGCTGGAGCGTTTTGCCGGAAGCATCCCGATTGCGCCGGTTTACGATTTGCAGCAGGCGCTCGATAACCCGGCCGTCATGGTGCGCGGGATGATCCAGGAGCTGCCGCATCTGGACGCCGCGCTGCGCGTGCTGGCAAATCCGATCCGCCTTGATGGCCAACGACTGCCAAGCCAAACCTGCGCCGCGCTGGGCGCGGACAATCTTGGCTTGCTCAGGGACCTTGGCCTAAGCGATCGCGAGATTGCCGAACTTGAAGATGCCGGCGTGGTGGCGCGCTCGACAGGCTGATGTGGGTTGCACCGCATGGGTCCGACGCAATCCACCGCCGCATGCGTCCAACACAATCCAACGTAGGGGCGCGATCTATCGCGTCCGACCCGGATCGACGAAGCCTTGGTTGCGTGTCTGTCAGGGTGACCGGTCGCCAAGCGCGGGCTGGCTTGCCAAGCTGTCGCCCCGCCGGACCTAAATCGGACGCGGTAAATCGCGCTTCTACATCTCAGGCGTCGGATTTGTGGCATGGGTGTCGTTCGACCGTTCGATGCGTCGACACCCATCAGGGTCACCGGATCTGCGCCCCGTGATCGCCAAATACGCCCAACCAGCTGCATGCCAGCCGCATAACAACCCGATGCGCCAAAGCTTAGCTGGGAGCTTAACTGCGCGCTCGGCTATCATCGGGCCGCAATTTCGGCCTAGAATCAGGTAAAATCCGGCAGTGGTCCGTACAACTTTTCACGGAGTACCCGGCACTTGGCTGGTGTACTACCTTCGGCGAATTGCCGGAATGGCGCTTGGGTGCGGGCTGGTTGGCCCCCAGGGCGTAGGATTTGGACTATGATTGCGCGTTAATTTTTCGTTACCGGGCATGGCTCGGGCTCCACAGCAACTGAGAGGTGCACAATGAAACGAAGTATCCATCCGCTTGCCCAGGCCATCCGGCTGTCAATCTTGCTCCTGGCTTTGCCGGCCATTGGCCTTGCTCAGGATGACGCTGCCGAGGCTGAGCAAAGAGCCAATCAGCTGGATTCGGTCGAGGTCTCTGCCCGCAAGGTCAACGAGAATCTGCAGGACGTCCCGCTTTCGATCTCCGCCATTGGCGAAGACAAGATCGAAACGCTTGGACTGGACTCGATCAACGATATTGCCCGCATCACGCCTGGGTTCTCGTTCCGCTCAGCGTTTGGCCGTGAGGGTGATCGCCCCGTGGTTCGCGGGCAGTCCAACATTCAGGGTGAAGCCAATGCCGCGTTCTACATTGACGGCGTGTTCGTCAACGGCAATATCTCGGGCTACCAGCTGGACAATTTGTCGCGGGTTGAAGTGATTCGTGGACCGCAGTCGGCCCTGTTTGGCCGCCGTTCGTTTGCGGGTGCGATCAACTTCATTACCAAGCGGCCCACCAATCAGGCTGAAGGCAAAGTCTCCTTAAGCGCAGCTTCGGATTCCGAGCGCGAATTCAACGCCAACATCAGCGGCTCGTTAGTCGATGACCTGCTGTTGTTTCAGGCCAATGCGCGCTTCTACGGTTTTGGTGGCCAGTATCTGAACACGCTGAGCAACGTGAAGGATTTCGGCGGACAGAAAACCGGTTCGGCGGGCGGCAGCTTGTACTTCACGCCCACGGACAACTTCACCAGCACCTTCCGCTTCAACTACACCGAAGATCAGGACGAGCACTACCCGATCTTCCGTCAGGGCTCGGGACTGAACAACTGCTTCCTGCCCAGCTTGACCGGTGCGGTCGTGACTGGCTTCCCGGTTGCACGCACCCGCACGCGCGGCTATTTCTGCGGCACTCCGCAGGTGCGCGAAGCGTTCCCGATGAATATCGCGGAATTTGACGCTGCGGGTTTCCCGGCTGGCCTTGAGCGCGAACGCATGCGCTTGAGCATGGCGAACGACCTGGCCCTGGAAAACGGGTGGTCGCTGAGCTCAATCAGCGCCTACAACACGTTTGAAGGCTTTAGTAATGTCGATCAGGACTTCAGCGGCTTGCGCGGTTTCGGGGGTGCTTTTGAAACCATTGATTTCGGCAAGAGTAAGGACTACTCACAGGAATTCCGCATCACCTCGGCGCAGGATCAGCCTATCCGAGGTCTGGCCGGCGTGTATTGGTACAAGGAGTCGCCGGGAACCGGCGGCTTCACCGGCTCACTCTCGGGCGTCAGCTTCCTGCCGAACGGACAGCTCAATCGTTTGCCCACCACGGTGCCGGTGGTTGGCGGCGTCACCACGACGAACCAGGCCGTATTCGGCATGATTGAGTGGGATCTTACCGACGCACTCACGTTGACCGGCGAGCTGCGCTACGGCAAAGACAAGATTCGTCTGGGTGGCCGTTCCACGGCCACTGTGCGCCCAATCGGCACGCCGACGACGACGCCGCTGCAAACGCGTAGCTTCAACTTGAGCAAGAACTTCGATAGCACGCTGCCACGCGTCACCGCCAAATACACCTTCACTGACGACCTGAATGTCTATTTCCTGGCCGCGCTGGGCAACAAACCGGGCGGCTTTAACAGCTCAGTGCAAAGCGCCAATCTCACTGAGCCTGGGCGCAACGATCTGATCACGCGTGGTTTTCAGGAATTTGAAGAGGAAGAGGCATGGACCTATGAAATTGGTGCCAAGTCCCGTTGGCTGGATGGCGCGGTAACCCTGAATGCGGCGTTGTTCTTTATCGATTGGGATCAGCAGCAATTGACCCAGACGGCAGTCACGCCGCGCCTCGATGGCTCTTTTTTCGTCACCTCGTACACCGACAATCTGGGCCAATCACGCGTGCAGGGTCTTGAGCTGGACGGCTCGTGGCAGATCAGTGATCACCTGAATATGTTCGCCAACTACACCTATCAAGACGCCGAGATTCGCAGCTATTGCAGCCCGGATCTGTTTGATTTGTTCGGCAGCTGTGATGCTTCGGGAAAGACCTTGCCGCGCGTACCTAAGAGCAAGGCCACAGTGGGCGGCGTCTTAAGCGACAGCTTCTCCAACGGTTGGGCATGGTTCGTAGCGGGCGACGCTACCTATGAAGGCTCGCGCTTTGGCCAGATCGAAAACCTCAACGAGACGGGCAGCTCCACGCTGGTGAACCTGCGCGCTGGTCTGGATTTCGACGCCAACTGGTCGGTGCAAGCGTTTGTGCGTAATGCTACGGATGACGACACGCCGGAAGACATCCTGCGCTACGTGAACCCGGCATCGTTCATTCGCGTGCCGTCAATCGAGCTGGACGGAACCTTGAGCACCACCCGCACGGATGCGGTCAACGTGCGTGATTTCGCGATCACGGCGCCGCGCCAACGTCAGTACGGTGTGAGCCTGACCTACCGTTTCTAAGAACCTGGCAGTTGTTCCAAACAACGGCGCCGCATGGCGCCGTTGTGCTTTGTGCGGGTAGATGGGTGCCTCGCGGTCGTCAGGGACGCCCGTCTCGGCGTCCGAAACGGCGCCGAAAGACTCGCCGCTGCCCAGCAAAGTAGAGGCGCCAACCAGGGCGACCGACGAAAGTGCAGTTCAGCGCGCCGTGCCCGATCGGCCGTAGCTGTTCAATCCCAGCGCGCACAAGCCGGCCACGACGCCCCAGAACGCCGATCCAATGCCAGCAATCGTCACCCCGGACATGGTGACCAGAAAGGTCAGCAGCGCAGCATCACGCGATGCATCCTCGCGCATGGCCGAAACCAAACCGGAGCTTATCGTGGCAAGCAAAGCCAAGGCTGCAATCATCAGTACCAGCACGGGAGGCACGGCGCTGATCAAGCCCGCGACCGATCCGCCCATGATGCCCAGCACGATGTACGCAAGCCCGCAGACCACGGCAGCGACATAGCGCTTGTCCGGATCCGCATGTGCCTGCGGGCCAAGGCAAATGGCGGCAGTGATGGCGGCCAGATTGATCGCATAGCCGCCGAACGGGGCCAGTGCCAGCGTAATGACGCCGCTGATCGTGATCAGCGCCGAGATCGGCATCTGATACCCGCGTTGCGAATGGCCGCGACCCCAGGCAGGTTCTGCGAGGCCATGGTCACCACGAACAAAGGCACGCCAAGGCTGATCAGAGCTTGCCAATCAAAGCTTGGCGTGGTCCAGACTGGCGTGGCGAGTTCCCAGCGAATTTGCGTGCTATCAATCCGACCTTCGAGCAGCGCCCAGAGCACCCCGACGGCAAAGGTGATTGGCACCGCATAGCGTGGCAGCCATCGCCGCAAGATCAGAAAGCAGGCCAGCATGCCGATGGCGAGCGCCAAGGCCTGCTCCGCGGATTTGAATCCGTTGAGCGCAAATTTGGCCAGCACGCCCGCGAGCAGGGCTGAGGCGAGCGCCATTGGGATTCGATTAAGCGCTTTTTCAAACCAACCCGTAACGCCGCACAGCGTGACCAAAGCACCACTGAAAAGGAATGCGCCGACCGCCTGTTCCATGCCAAAGCCCTGTGCGGACACGGCCAGCACTGCAGCACCGGGCGTACTCCAGGCCATCATGACCGGACGCTTGAGCCAAAGCGAAGGCAGCACGCAACCCAGTCCCATGCCCCAACCCAAGGCCCACATCCACGATGACAACGTGGCAGCATCCGCGCCGCTCGCCTGCGCCGCCTGAAACACGATCGCAACCGAACTGGTATAGCCCACCAGAACCGCAACCAATCCGGCGGTCACATTGCTCAGCGAAAGATCCTTCAACATTCAGGGCTGCCCGACGCGAAAGACTTAAGGCTAGCAAACAAGCCCGGGCGCTGCTGCGGACCTCTCTGCTGCCCCAAATCGACGCCCGACATCGACGCCCCAAATCGACGCCCCAAATCGGCGCCCGACATCGACGCCACAAATCGAGCTCC
>Ga0163144_10029657_pt1 | contig 10491 bp, 9 predicted proteins | sample OliLak19BULKMAT1_FD_123175 | JGI IMG/M metagenome (GOLD analysis project Ga0163144, IMG submission 123175) | Freshwater microbial mat bacterial communities from Lake Vanda, McMurdo Dry Valleys, Antarctica - Oligotrophic Lake LV.19.BULKMAT1 | ecosystem: Environmental > Aquatic > Freshwater > Lake...
ATGTAGAAAACGCAACAACCCAGCATCTCTCATTCATTTAACCCTAAAGGAATACTCCTTTACATACAGTCGGAGGGATTGTTTATGTGTGGTATTGTGGGCTATATCGGTGAAAAAGACGCAACACCCGTCATCATCGAAGGGCTTAGTCGTTTAGAATATCGCGGCTATGATTCGGCAGGCGTGGCAGTTTTACACAACGACATGATTGACGTGCGCCGTGATGTAGGCAAACTGTTTAACTTACGGCAAAAAGTGGTGCAATTACCATTAGTGGGCTCCATTGGCATTGGGCATACGCGGTGGGCAACACATGGCGCACCCGTTGAGCGCAACGCACACCCTCATATTAGCATGGGCGGTGATTTTGTGGTGGTGCATAACGGCATCGTAGAAAATTACCTAGAGCTTCGCCAAGAACTAATGGCAAAAGGTATTACCTTTAGCTCGGATACCGATACCGAAGTGATTGTTCAGCTTGTAGAGCAATTAGCCCGTGAAGGCATTACCGATTTAACCGAAATTACCCGCCTTGCCGTGTCTCGTTTACGCGGAGCGCACGCCATTGTCCTCATGAACAAGCACCAACCTGACCGCTTAGTCGCAGTACGTATTGGCAACGCAGGCGGCGTGGCATTGGGCATTGGTGAAGGTGAAATGTTCATTGCCTCTGATATTCCCGCCATTCTGGAATATACACGCCAAATGGTGTTCTTAGAGAGTCGTCAAATGGCAACCATTACCAGCGAAGGCTATCATATACAAACCCTAGAGGGTGTGCCTGTGGATGCCGAAGTCCATAGGATCCCCTTTGACCCCATTAGCGCGGAAAAAGGCACATTTAAGCACTTTATGCAAAAAGAGATTCACGAACAACCCCGTAGCATCACGGATACTATTCGTGGGCGGATTAACTTCAATAGCTTTGAAGTGGTGCTTCCTGAACTAAAGCTAAGCGCAGAACGCGCCAAAGAACTGCAACGCATGGTAACGGTGGCGTGTGGCACAAGTTACTATAGCGGTTTGGTAGGCAAGTTCTTTATTGAACACTTTGCACGCCTAAACGTAGAAGTGGATTATGGGAGCGAATATCGCTACCGTGACCCCATCCTAGATAATAGGACGGCGGTGCTTGCCATTACCCAAAGTGGTGAAACCGTAGACACCTTAGCCGCCGTAGAAGAAGCACGTAACAAAGGGGCATTAGTTTGGAGCATTGTCAATGCCATTGGTAGCCAAGCCATGCGCCTTGCTGATGGATACATCACAATGAACGCCGGTCCTGAAATTGGCGTAGCCTCTACAAAAGCCTTCACCACCAGCATTGTAGACCAATATCTACTAGGGCTGTACTTGGGGCAATTGCGTGGCACACTGACAGAAGACGCTCGCCGTAAATACATCCAAGATGCCGAAAAACTCCCTGACCTCGTCGGACGCGCCCTAGAAACCGATGCCCTTGTACAAGAGATGGCACACCGCCTCTATAAGTTCACGGACTTTTTATACTTGGGGCGTGGCATCAACTACCCTATTGCCCTAGAAGGTGCGCTAAAACTGAAGGAAATTAGCTACATTCACGCCGAAGGCTACCCTGCGGGCGAAATGAAGCATGGGCCCATCGCCCTTATTGATGAGCAAATGCCCGTTTTAGCCATCGCCTTACAAGATAACTTGTACGAGAAGATGATTAGCCAAATTGAGCAAGCTAAAGCACGCGGTGGCATTGTGGTGGCTATCGCCACAGAAGGCGATAACTTTATTGCCAGCAAAGCCGATGAAGTGATTTACATTCCTGCCTGTCCAAGGTTGCTTAGCCCAGTGGTTAGCGTCATTCCGTTGCAGTTATTAGCCTATCATATTGCAGCACTTCGGGGCGCAGATGTTGACCAACCGCGTAACCTTGCTAAAAGCGTTACAGTGGAATAAAGGGTTTGAGCATTGATTTACAGGCTTCTTCTCACTATAATTCGCTAGTTTCGTGAGATACACTATTTTTGTTTTGTTACAAGGAGAACGGCATGGGTCCCTTACCTAAGCGAAAAGTCTCCCAGTCACGCCGCAACAATCGCCGCGCTCATGATGCGCTGTCGTTGAATCACTTAGTTGTGTGTGAAAACTGTGGTGAATATCATATCTCGCACCGCGTTTGCCACAAGTGTGGCGCATACAAGGGCGAAGTCATTATGCAGGTTAAAGAAAGCTAGTTCTGCACCAAACCTATTCGCAAGGTCAAAAAATCGTGTTACTATTAACACGATTTTTTTGATTCTTGCTAAGGAACATTTTTATGAATTGGTCAACTACGGCATTTATTTTCCCCGGTCAAGGTTCACAGCAAGTAGGAATGGGCAAAGACTTCGCCGAAGCCTACCCCATTGCCAAAGCCACATTTGAAGAAGCCGATAGCCTTATGGTTTTTTCGCTTTCCGCCATGATGTTTGAAGGTGATGAAACCGCCCTCGCCCAAACCGTCAACACACAGCCCGCCATGTATATCAATAGCGTTGCTATTCTGCGCGTTTTGCAATCATTAAACCCTAGTGCCACTCCTGCCGTTGTTGCGGGGCATAGCCTTGGCGAAATTACGGCAGTAACCGCCAGCGGCGCATTGGCGTTTGCCGATGGCGTAAGGCTGGTACAAGAACGCGCTCGCCTAATGCAAAGCGCAGGTGAAGCCAACCCCGGGGGTATGGCTGCCATTCTTAACTTGCCCATTGATGCCCTAGAGCGCGTGTGCCAACAAGCCAGCGAAGCCACTGGCAAGCCCGTTGTGATTGCCAATGATAATTGCCCCGGTCAAATTGTGATTAGTGGGGATAATGAAGCCCTAGAACACGCCATGGCGCTGGCAAAAGAAGCGGGTGCAAAGCGTGCGCTAAAGCTCAACGTCAGCACCGCCAATCATTCGCCCCTTATGGCAAGCGCAGAAGGGGCTTTTAGCAAAAAAGTGGGCGACACCCCCTTTACCACGCCCGCCCTGCCCGTCTATGCCAACCTTACAGCAACGCCACTTCATGACGCAGGGGCTATCCAAGAAGAACTTGCAAACCAGCTTACACGGCGTGTTCGTTGGACAGAGAGCATTCAAGCCATGCGCCAAGCAGGGATTCAAACATTTGTCGAAATTGGCTCAAAAGATGTTTTAAGTGGCTTAATGAAGCGCATTGACGCAGAAGCAACCGTCTATACCGTTAATTCGGTTGCCAGTTTGAAGGCATTTCTTGCGTTATAAAACCGCCCGTTAGTGATGATGAGATAGCGATGAAAACAGTTTTTCTGGTTTTTTTGTGGGTGTTGTTACGGGGTATCGTTAGCATTGCCCAAACGGATGTGATGATTGCCACCGCACACACTCACGCCGCCCTCTATATGGGCCCCGGTGACACCTATTTAACCAAGGGCGTGGTTATTTCGCCTAGTACCCAAGTGACTATTATTGCGCGAAATCGGATTGGCAATTGGCTAAAGATTTCCCGTGATAATGCCTATGAGGGCTGGGTGATGAAAGGCTATTTTCAGCTAAACCCTACCCTGCGGCTAAGTGAAGTGCCAGTAAACAATATGCCCGATGGTGACCCCACATATCTGGCAAGCGCAACACAGAAAATATTGGCAGAAGTGCCTGTCATTCCCACGCTTTCTCCCTTAATGCAATTGGTTTATGAAACGGGGCGCGAGATGGGCAACAATCCTCAAGCCGTTAGCAAGGTGGGGGATAGTGTAATGGCAAATCCGCTTTATCTTAAGCCGTTTAGCCAGCCCGATGTGACGCTTGGGAACTATGATTATTTAGATGAAACGGTGCGTTACTACGGTGCATCATTGGCACAAGATAGCGTTTCAGCGCAAGTGGGCATGACCACCTATGTGGTCTTTGATTCGCTGTGGGCAAATTTTAATCCCAATTGTGAAGCCAATGAAACACCCCTTGCCTGTGAATATCGCATCAAAAAACCCAGCGTTGCATTCGTTATGTTTGGGGCAAATGACATTAAGCATATGACCTTTGAGCAATTTGGCGTGCAAATGCGCCAAATCGTACAAGAAACCATGAGTGCAGGGGTGATTCCTGTTTTATCAACGTTTAGTGTTGATACAGCAAATCCGCTGTATCAACAGGGAATGCGCTTTAACCTTGAAATAGTGAACATCGCCCAAGAGCTTCGTGTGCCTGTTATCAACTTCTGGTTAGCCTCGCGCCCATTGCCTGCGTTTGGGCTAGATATAGACGGTGTGCATCCACTACAAACAGGTTTCACCTTCATTAAGCTAGATTCTGGTATGGAGAGCTGGTATGGTGTGGGCTTGCAAAATTTACTGGCAATTCGCACCCTAGATGAAATTCGGCGCACATTAGAGCTGTCTTTAGCAGGATAAAAAAAGGGGCGATTCAGTGTTTGAATTGCCCCTTTTTTGTACGGTGCCTTATTGGAACGCCTTCATGAGTGCGTCTAGCTTGTCCTTTGAGGGACGCGCCTGTGCATCAGAAAGATGCGCGATAGGGCTGTCAATTAGGTTTTCGGTTTCCACAAGTGTGGGGCGCGGTTCTTCGTAGTAAATTAGCCCCGTTAAAAATAGATTCTCGCGTTGGGCGCGTTCTAGGGATGTAATAGCTTGTAGCCGACTGCGCGGGTCGTGGTCTTCGCCGAGTTTCTTTAAGCGAACAATCGTGCCATCGTGCATATCTACTTCTATCACTTCATCGGGTGCGTATTCCTCAACAGTGATTTCTTCCTTGCCCTCTACAAAATCGGGCGAAATCACTTGAATATCATGTAAAGAAATTTGGTGTTCCTTGCCATACGGGTAGCTCTTGGTGGAATCTTCGTTGTTGTTAAAAGTCACACAGGGGCTAACGATGTCAATAACGGCAATGCCTTTATGGTGAAGTGCCGCCTGTAGCAACGCCTGTACTTGCTTTGCGTCCCCACTAAAGCTACGCGCCACAAAGGTTGCGCCAGCAATAATGGCTTCTAGGGCAAGGTCAATGGGGGGCATGTCGTTCTTGCCATAGTATTTGAGATACTGTCCTTCATCTGCTGTTGCCGAGAATTGCCCCTTTGTGAGACCATACACCCCATTGTTTTCGATGATGTAAACAAATGGTACGTTACGGCGAATCGCGTGCTTAAACTGCCCCAAGCCAATGCTCCCCGTATCGCCATCCCCACTGATAGCCACACAAGTAAGCGTGTGATTTGCCATGAGTGCGCCTGTGGCGACACTCGGCATACGCCCGTGAACGCTGTTAAAACCGTGTGAACGCCCCAAGAAATAGGCGGGCGTTTTACTAGAGCAACCGATACCACTCATTTTAAGGACTTTGTGTTGTTCAATGCCCATATCATAGGCGGTACTGATAATTTGATTAGAAATAGAATCATGACCACAGCCGGGACAAAGGGTACTTTTCCCGCCCTTATATTCTTCACGACTTAAGCCAATTTTATTGGTTCTTGCGGTGCGTCCCATGTTATTTTACCTCGTTCACTTTTTCTACAATCCAGTGTGCGGTCATTGGCAAGCCATCACCCAATGCCAACGAGTGGACGTGGCGAATGTCTTGCTGATGTTCTAGCGAGATAATCTGGAATAACTGACCATCAAAGTTATTCTCTACAACATACACATGCTCATGCTGTTCTATAAAAGCAGTAATGTCTTTGTGTAGGGGCAAGGCACGCACGCGCAAATAGTTCGTTTCTATACCTTGCGCCTTTAGCATGTCGCGGGCTTCCTGAATAGCAGGCTCATTTGTCCCAAAAGTGATAATCCCCACGCGCTTGGCGGGGTCAAACTCTTTAATCGGGGCGGGAAGCAAGGCTTGTGCGGTGTTTAGCTTCCTGCGTAGGCGTTCCATATTCACCACCCAGTCATCGCTACGCTCGCTATAAACCGCCATAGCATTATGCCCTGTGCCACGTGTAAAGTACGCCGCCATTGGGTGATTAGTGCCGGGAAGCGTGCGATAGGTTACGGCATCGCCGTCTACATCCATATAGCGCCCCCATTTGCCATGTTCGGCAATGAAGTCTTTCAGACCTTCTTCATCTAGCACTTTGCCCCGTGTCATGGGTTCATCGGGATATTGGAAGGGGTCTGACATCCAGTTATTCATCCCCAAATCAAGGTCACTTGCAACAAAAACGGGCATTTGCATTTGCTCGGCAATATCAAGTGACCGCCACCCAAACTCAAAGGCTTCCTCTGGGTTTGCAGGCATTAGCACCAGTTGACGCGTGTCACCATGCCCCAAGAAGTGAATAAAGAGCAAGTCACCTTGGCTGGTGCGCGTAGGCAAGCCTGTGCTGGGTCCCATGCGCGTAATATCCCATATCACACAGGGAATTTCGGCATAGTAAGCCAAGCCCGTAAACTCTGCCATCAGGCTAATGCCGGGTCCGCTGGTAGCGGTTAAAGAACGTGCGCCTGCAAACCCCGCCCCAATAATCATGCCTGCTGCTGCCAATTCATCTTCGGCTTGCACTACAGCGACGGTTTCTTTGCCAGTGGCTTCGTCACGCCGAATGTGCTTATGCGTGATAATGGCATCCACGAGGCTGGTAGACGGCGTAATGGGATACCATGCCACCACCCCCACGCCACCAAAGAGCGCACCCAACGCGCCCGCTTCGTTACCTGTGATGAGGATTTTGCCTGCGGTTTCGTTCATGGGTTCTACGCGATAGGGGTCACGTTTTTCAATATTTTTCTCAAAGTAATCATATGTCAACCGAATAACTTGCATGTTCATATCGGCTGCTTTTGCCTTGCCCCCAAAGTTAGCCAGTAACGCGCTATAAATACGGTCTAAGGGGATGTTAAAGATTTGTGCTACCGCGCCGACATATGTCATAGTTTCTACGCGCTTACGAAAATCAGAATTGATGTCCGTTTGTGCCATCAAGTCCTTCATCGGAATCTCGTAATACACAATATCGGCTCGGCTGTGTGTCCACTTCCATTCGGCGGGCAAAAAGCACACCCCACCCGCAGGCAGTTTAGCAATGTCCTCGGCGGCTGTGTCGGTGTTATAGGCTACCACAACCTCCGTTTGGTAACGGCGGGCGGTATAGCCGTCCTTACTCACACGGATGGTATACCAGGTGGGCAAGCCCTTGATATTAGAGGGAAACAGGTTTTTACCATTAACGGGGATGCCCATATCAAATAGGCTTTTGACAAGAACATTATTTGCGGTTTGGCTTCCAGAGCCATTTTGTGTTGCCATCGTAAACGCAAAGTCATTCACGATGGGGTCTAACGACTGTTTTTGTTGTGATTCTAAAGGCACATTAACAACCATAAGTTACGCGCAGGGTTTACTGCGTCCCCTTTCAACAACACTCAATAAGTGAGACAAAAAAGAGCATGCTTTTAACATACTCTCACCATTTTACTCTTATGATTGAATTGTTGCGAGTGCCTGCCCCACTTTGGTGACGATTGTCATAAAATCATCGGGATTATGCTGAAAGTCCATGCTATCTATACAGATACGAAGCACAGGGCAAGCTGTCCAATCATCAATCCATTCATCGTACAAACGGTTCAATTGAATCAAATAGGCGGGGTCTATATTTTGCTCAAAGTCACGTCCACGCTTGGCAATATGCGACTGTAACTTATTTACGTCCGCCTGCAAATATACAATCAAGTTTGGAGCGGGCAAAAAAGACGCAATCGCCTTGTACAATCGGCGATAAGACTCGTAATCTCGTTCACTCATTGTTCCCTGTTCAAACAGGTTACGAGCGAAAATTTCGGCATCTTCGTATACCGTTCTATCTTGTAGCACACTATCGTGATGCTGTAACAACTGATAGTGATGTTCAAGGCGTTTACCCAAGAAAAAAACCTGTGAATGAAAGCTCCAGCGTTGCATATCCTCATAAAAATCGCCTAAATAGGGGTTTTCAGCGTTTGCCTCATAAAAAGGTGTCCAGCCAAATTGCTGTGCTAGCATGCTGGTTAGGGTGCTTTTACCTACGCCGATGTTACCTGCCACGGCGATAAATAATTTTTCCATGATGTGTTTCCTTTGGGTTTATTAAACTTACGCCTTTTGTCATGTTCATCATAGAACAGATATTCTTGACGTGCAAGCAAAAGGCGCGAATGGTTATTTTTTTCTATCCTGCAATTGCACCTACCACCACCGACAATTCATCAAGAATCACTTCGGTTTGGGTAGTAGCATCCAATATGCTTAGTCGTAGCGTGGCGTTTCCCTTATAGGCAGTAAGTGGAATTTCTAGCATAAATGGCACTTCGTCTAGCGCGTTAAATGCGATGAGTTGCGCTTCTTCTCTGTAAATCGTTGCACCATCGGCAGCTACTAATATCACAAAAAGGGGTGTGTCAGGCAAAAGAGACGCTGTACCCGAAACAGCAACCTGTTCGCCACCTAGTGTATCGCCGTCACTATGCGAGAAAAAACTGGCGTACGCGCCTTCTTGGCGATATGAGCGTGCAGACAAAATAGCCACTGTTTCATTATAAAGTGTGCCGGTACGTGGTTGTAAGGCTTGGATGGTTACGGTAACAGGTTCGCCATCATAGACCACAGGCAACGCTACCTGCCACGCCTGCCCCAAAGGATAAACACGCGAGGTTGCCAACACACCTAAAATGTCGTGAGTAACGCGCACCTCAAAGCCGTCATTCCCAATGCCGTCCGCTTGCCCGTTCAGTGTCAGCGTTTCGCTATAGTAAATTGTGCCAGCACTCGGAAAAAGAAACGTCACACTTCCCGATAACGAAGGTGTGGGTGTTACAACGACGGCTACCTCTTGGGGGGCGCAAGCCGATAAGAGCAACAAGCAAAAGAGCATCAAACAGCGCATGAGCTACACTTTCTTCTTAAGCGTCAATAGGCGTTCTGCCGCCTTGTGAATAACATCATCATTCTTGCAAAAGGCAAAGCGCACATGCTTACTACCAATATGGGCGTGGTCGGTGCAATAAAACGTACTGGGGGGGATGGTGGCTACGCCTACCTCTGTGATAAGAAAGCGTGCAAAGTCTTCGGCATTGCCGTCAAATAGCTCACTAAAATCTGTCATGATGTAAAACGCACCCTGTGGAGCATCGGCTTTTAAGCCACTCTCACGAAGTGCGTTTAGCAAAAGATGCCGTTTGCCATCATAAAGCGCATGAAGGCTTTGATAGTAGGCTTCGTCATAACCGAGCGCATGTGCGATGCCATACTGTGCGGGTGCATTGATAGAGAAAGTAATGTTTTGGTGAATCCGCCATACGCCAGTCACTAGCGTTTCATGCCCCGTTACCCAGCCCACCTTCCAGCCCGTAAAGCTAAAGGTTTTGGCGGCACTGCTAATCGTTAGTGTGCGCTCAAACATATTTGGGAGGGTAGCCATTGGGATATGGCGATGATTGTCATAGACCAAATGCTCATAAACTTCATCACTAATGACAATCACATCATGTTCTTGGCACAATTCTGCAATGAATTCTAGTTCTCCACGAGAAAATACTCGCCCCGTTGGATTATGCGGAGAGTTGATAATGATTGCGCCTGTACCTTCATTAAACGCCGCCCTTAGTTCGTCACGGTCAAACGACCATGTAGGCGGATACAGTGGCACATAGCGCGGAATGCCGCCGGCGTTAAGTACCGCAGGCAAATAGGTGTCAAAGAATGGCTCTAGCAAAATAACCTCATCACCCTCGTTTACCACCCCTAAAATGGACGCATATACGCCTTCTGATGCGCCACAAGTCACCTGAACTTGGGTGTTAGGGTTTAGAGACAAGCCATAGAATTTTTCTTGATGATGTGCGATGCCCTCACGCAGTTCTGCTACACCTAAGCCTGAAGGATACTGATTTCCTTTGCCCGTCTTTAACGCATCAATTACAACTTCAATGATATCAGAGGGTCCATCAAAATCGGGCTTACCTTGCCCCAAGTTTACCGCTTGATGTTGGCTGGCAAGCGTGTTTATTTCGGCAAAAACAGTCGTCCCAAAGGGGGCAACACGACGGGCGTAAGTTGGCATAGGTTTCTCCTTCACAGCAAGCTAAACAACATCACACAAACTTAAATTGTACACAAAATGGTACAAATGCGCTCATTTTGAACAAAAATACGATTCTATAACGACTTTATCATGATAAAAAAACCATTCCTAAAAACGGTCAACTTTATAATAACCGTATGGCCTTAGTTCAGGAGTTCTTTCCATGAAACGTTTCTCAATAGCTATCATTTTGGGTGTCATCACTCTCTTGAGTGTATTACCCGCGCTTGCCCAAGACCCCATTGGGATTGCTGCCACTGTATCTTGCGACAATATCAGTGTGCAAGCCACGTCACGTTATCCCATTGTTGCAACTGCAATGGTTCGCGTTACGCTTTCTGATGGCACGCCTATCTTTGAAGGTGGTACATTTACGGTTTTCCCAAATAACACAAGTTCGGCTAGATTTGATTATCCCGTTTTACCCGCGAAAACATCCCTAAAA
>Ga0163144_10029659_pt1 | contig 10491 bp, 7 predicted proteins | sample OliLak19BULKMAT1_FD_123175 | JGI IMG/M metagenome (GOLD analysis project Ga0163144, IMG submission 123175) | Freshwater microbial mat bacterial communities from Lake Vanda, McMurdo Dry Valleys, Antarctica - Oligotrophic Lake LV.19.BULKMAT1 | ecosystem: Environmental > Aquatic > Freshwater > Lake...
GACGTATGACCAGGGAAAGGGGACGATTACGCGCGTCGACATTGCGACGAACAAGGTGGCGGCGACGATTGAGGCCGGGTTGCCGGGTGGCGGCGGCGAGATCGATTATGCCGATGGATTTGTCTGGGTCACCTCGTTTGAGCACCCGATCACGAAGATCGACGTGAAGACAAACAAGGTAGTCGGGCAGTGGTCCGGGCCGGGTGGAGACGCGATCCAAGCGTTGAACGGATGGGTGTGGCTGTCGAATCTGCGGGAGCAGAATATCTGGCGGATTAAGGCGAGCAGTCTGTAAACGGTACGATAGGGGCAGTGCCCGCCGAACTCGTTCAAGCGATCCAGTTCTTCCTGGTGACGCTGTCTTCTATCTTCTTTCTCGTTGATCCGTTTGCGCTGGTGCCAACGTTTCTGGCGATGACGGCGTCGTCTACGGACGAGCATCGAAAGGCCATGGCCAAACGGGCTTCGATCACTTGTTTCTGCCTGTTGACGGGGTTTGCGTTGGCGGGTACGTTTGTTTTTGACATCCTTGGGATCACGATGCCGGCGTTCAAGATTGCGGGTGGGATCATCCTCCTTCTGATCGGTATTGATATGGTGCAAGCTCGGCGGCCGGCAACAAACGAGACGGAAAAGGAGGCCAACGAAGGGGCGCACAAGGAAGATATCGGTATCGTGCCGCTGGGGATGCCGATGCTGGCGGGGCCGGGAGCGATTTCGACGGTGATGGTGCTGATTGGCACCGCGAAGACACCGGTGAAGATTTCGCTGGTGATTCTGGCGTTGGCGATGACGGCGCTCTCGGCGTACCTGATTCTGTCGGCCGCGACCCGGGTGCGGAAGATGCTCGGCGAGACCGGCATCCACATTCTGAGCCGGATTATGGGGATGTTGCTGATGGCGCTAGCCGTCCAGTTTATAGTGGACGGCTTAGCGGCATTAGGGTTTGCGGTCGGGCGGACTCGCTAGTTAGAACACGTAGCGGAGCGACATTTGAATCTGCCGCGCGGGGGTGGCCGAGGTCACCCTACCGAATGCGGAAGAGGCAAAGTTACCCTGTGGATTGCCCATGTTGACGTGGTTGCCGATGTTGAACATCTCGGCGCGGAACTGCAGCATGTTGCCTTCCCGTTTGAAGTGAAAGTCTTTCTGGAAGGAGAGATCCCACGTCTGGCGGCCATCGGCTTGGGTGATAAACGAAGCCGCGTTGCCGTACGTGAAGATGGGCTGCAATTGGAACGCCGCGGTGTCGAACCAGGGGATATCCACGTTGCGGTTGCCCCCGTTGTTGGGGTTGCGAATTACGTTAGGACGTTGCTGGGAACGGCCGACATTAGCGCGGTCTTGCCCGACGACGACGTTGAACGGCGCGCCGGTTTGGAGACGCGTGATGCCTTCGACCGACCATCCGCCCAGGACGTAGGCGACGGGCGCGGCCCAGTTGCCGCCGAACCGTTTCCCTTTGCCGAAGGGGAGTTCGTCGACATACGACGCCTGGAAGATGTGGCGGAGGTCGATGGACGACCGGCCCCAATCCGCCCGGCGATCATACTGGTTCTGGGCGCGGGTTTCAGCGAGCGAGGATTGATTATCGAGCGCTTTGCCCCAGGTGTAGTTGGCCTGGAACTGAAGGCCTTTGCTGAAGCGTTTAACGGCATTGACGCGCATGGAGTGGTAGGCCGAGTTGTACTGGTTGTAGCCAGCGTCCAACTCACCGAACTCAGGCATTAATCGCCGCGGATTGACGGGGCCGGGTCCGGGAACGGGCGCGGTGTTGAGCGCGCTGTAGCCGATTTGGCGTTTGTTCACGTTGCCCACATAGCCGATGTCGATGGCGAGATCGTTCATGATTTGACGCTGGACGGTGAAGTTCCATTGTTGGGAGTAAGGGGTGCGGTTGTCCGGGTTCTGCGACCAGCCGCCAATGCTGACGGTACCGGACTTGGCGGCGTCGGTGATCAGCAGGTCGGGGGTGGTACCGGTGTTGGCGACGAACAACTCTTGTGGCGTATAGGGCCAGAACTTGCGGAGATCCTGCAATTCCTGAACAAAGGTGGAGTTGTAGAAGATGCCATAGGCGGTGCGAATGACGGTCTTCGCGTCGAGCTGGTAGGCGATACCGATGCGCGGCGCGAAGTCGCGGTAGTTGGAACGTTTCAGGGACCGGCCGTATCCGCGTTGGTTAGGCCCATCGTTGGCCTTGCCCGTAGCGGGATTGACAGCGGGGTTAGTGGTGGCCCACATCAGGTTTCCGGTGTAACGACCGGTCGCCGGGTCACGAGTGACGAGGAGGTTACCCAGCCGGTCCGTTGAATCATAGGGAGGATTGGCAAACTCCCACCGAATACCGAGGTTGACGGTGAGTTTATTGGTGACCCGCCAGTCGTCCTGGAAGTAGGCCTGGGTGGCGAGAACATGAGCGTCGGTAAGGGTGTTGCCGGAGCTGCGCCGAATTTCCGTCGGGGTGCCGAGGAGCATGGTGGCGGTGCTGTGGCCCGAGTTGTTGTTCGAGAACAGCGAGGTGAGTCGGCGGTCGAAGTCGCCGTTGCCGTTCATCGGGTTCGAGGTGTTGGTGTTGAAGATGCGCTTGGTGATGTTGGCGCCGATCTTCAAGCTGTGGCGGCCCCTGGTCTGGGAAAGGTTGGCGATCCATTGGTTGATTTTGTCGCCAGTGATCCCGCCACCGCCGCCGATGGCGAACTCGCCAGCGGCGTTCAAGGTGGGAATGGGGTCGAACAGGACCTCCCGCTGGTACATCTTGATGCCCGTGCGATCTAAGAACTCGCCCCGAGTGATGGCTGTATTCAGTGTTGCGCTCGGAATGTTCGGCTTGTTGTAGCCGTAGCGAACGTCAAGAACAGTGGTGGAGTTGAAGATATGGGTCCAGCCGGCGGCGATGTTTTCGACGTCGTAGCGATTTTGGGAATTCAAGTTCGGATTGGCATTCGGGACGAACTCGCCGACGCGCTGCCTGAGGTAGCGGATGTTGACGATGTCCTTCGAAGAGAAGTTGTGATCGCCGCGGAGGACGAGGGCATCGCGGTTATTGGAGCGGCCAGCGGTGTTGATGTAGTTGTTCTGCAGCAAGCCGGCGATGTTCGGGAGCGGGGCCATCACGTCCATGAACGTTTTGATGGCGGGGCTAATCAAACGCGGGGGAATTCGATTGCCGGCGAACGGATCGCGAATGATGTTGCCTTGGGGATCGAGCCGCCCGGAGAAGGGGTCATAGATTGTGCGGGATTGGCCGGAGAAATCGCCATTGCGCTGTTCGGCGACGGGAAAGGTGGTGATGGCGGTGCCGCCGCGGCGAAGGCGGAAGCCTTCCCAACTGGCGAACCAAAACGTCTTGTCGCGACCGTTGTAGATCTTCGGCAGGACGACGGGGCCACCGACCGAAACGCCATACTGATTCTGGCGGAACGGGACTTTACCGATGCGTTGGCGGTTGGCGAAGAAGTCGTTGGCGTCGAACTTGTCGTTGCGGAGGAACTCGTAGGCGGAGCCGTGCAGATCGCGGGTTCCGGACTTGGTGGCGATGTTCACGTTGGCCCCGGAGGAGCGGCCGAACTCAGCGGAGGTGTTGTTGAGAACGCGGAATTCTTGAATGGAGTCCATGGGCGGCGAAGCGCCCGGGGAGTTCATCATTTGGAAGTTGTTGTCGACACCGTCGACGGTGTAGTTGTTGTCCTGCCGGCGTTGGCCGTTGATAGAGACGAGCTGAGTTCCAGAGAAAGTCCCCTGCGATTGAGAACCGCCTTGGTCGCTCGTGCCGGGCATGAGCAAAATCAGGCGGGTGTAGTTCCGTCCATTGACGGGGAGGCGGGTTAGTTCGGCTCCAGTGACGGTACCGCCGACGGAGGACTCCTGCGTTTGGAGGATCGCGGCGGAGGCGGTGACCTCGACGGTTTCGGTAACTTGACCGACGTCGAGAGCGAAATCAACCTTCACGATGGAGGCGATCTCGAGAATCACTTCCGGTAAGACCTTGGTTCTGAAGCCCGGCATGGTGGCGGAGACTTCGTAGCGACCAGGGTTGAGGGGGAAGACCCGGAAGGCTCCGGACCCGTCGGTTTTGACGGACCGGGCGATGCCGGTTCCTTTGTCTTTGACGTTGATGGTCGCACCAGCAATCATGCTGGTTTGGGGATCAACGACGGTGCCGACGAGGGTGGCGTTGGTTGTTTGCGCGAACATGGCGCTGGCGATGAGAGGGAAGATGAGGAGTATTGTTTTGATCAAGCGAGGACCTCGAGCTAGTGGAATCGAGCGTCGCTATTATTTCACATTCGGTTGCGGCAAACTGGGAGGGGTGAGCAAGGTTTTTGGATTGTGGTTACTGTTCGGGGCGGTTTTGGCGATGGCGCAGGGCATGGCGACGCAGGGTGCGGTGCCAGTGGCTCGACCGGCGGCGAGCGGAAGGCCGTTCGCGATCACCTTCAAGGACGTGGCGGCGGAAGTGGGGCTGCGGGCACGGTTCGTGAGTGGGGGGGAGACGACGAAACGATACATCGTCGAAGCGAACGGCACGGGGGTAGCGTTCACCGACTTCGACAACGATGGCTGGGACGATATCTTTCTCGTGAACAGTTCGGCGCTGGGGAGCCCGGCAGCGGGGGGGAACTATCTGTTTCGGAATGACCACGGGCGATTTGTAGACGTGACGGCGAAGGCCGGGATGCAGCGGACGGGTTGGGGCAATGGGGTTTGCGCGGGCGATGTGGACGGGGACGGGTTTGACGATTTGTTTGTGACCTATTGGGGCGCGAACGTGCTGTATCGGAACACGGGCAAAGACGGGTTTCGCGCCGAAGCGTGGCCGGACCGGAAAGAGTGGAGCACGGGCTGCGCCTTTCTGGACTATGACCGGGATGGACACTTGGATTTGGCGGTGGCGCGTTATGTGGCTTTTGACTTGGCGAAGACGCCCAAAGCGGGGGCGGCGCCGAACTGCCAATGGAAGGGGATGCCGGTCTTTTGCGGTCCTCGCGGACTCCCATTTGGCGGGCTGACTTTGTACAAAGGTAAGGGCGACGGGAAGTTTACGGCGGCGCAGGAGTGGAAGGATTTCTATGGTTTCACGGTGATGGCGACGGACCTGAATCAGGACGGGTGGACCGACCTTTATGTGGCGGGGGATTCCTCGCCGAGTCTGCTGTTGCGGAACCTGGGCAACGGTAAGTTTGCCGAGTTGGGAGCAGAGACGGGGGTGGCTTTCAGTGAGCACGGGAACGAGCAGGGCGGGATGGGAATCGCGGCGGGGGACTTCGACAACGACGGCCGGCTGGACCTGTTTAAGACTAACTTCGCGGGTGATTATCCGAACCTTTATCGCGACTTGGGCGGCGGGATTTTTGAGGACGTCGTGATGAAGGCGGGATTGGCGGTGAACCCGCAGTACGTGGGTTGGGGAGCGGGTTTTGTCGACTTTGATAACGATGGGTGGTTGGACATTTTCCAGGTGAACGGGCATGTTTTCCCTGAGTTGAAGGGTGAGTACCGGAACCCGCGCCTGCTGTACCGCAACCTGGGTGGAGGGCGATTTGAGGACGTTTCTGTGGTTGCCGGACTGACGGAGAAAGCGTCGAGCCGGGGGGCGGCGTTTGCCGATTTTGACAACGATGGCGACGTGGACGTGTTGATCATGAACATGAACGGTGGGCCGGCGTTGTTGCGGAACGAGAGCCGAAGCGGGAACGGATGGCTGCAGGTGCGGCTGTCAGGACAGGCGATGGGTGCGGTGGTGACGGTGACGGCGGGGGGCCGGAGCCAGGCGCAAACGTTGACGAGCCAGTCGAGCTTTCTGTCGCATAACGGCCGGCGGCTGTCGTTTGGGTTGGGTTCGGCGAAGGGGGCGGAGAAGGTGAAGGTGGTGTGGCCGGACGGGCGGACGACGGAGCGTTTGGACGTGGCGGGGAACCAGGTGTTGACCCTGGAGGCAGGGAAATGATGGTTTGGGTGTTGGCGTTTTGGCTGTGGCAGGCGGGAGCGGACGAGTTGGCCGAGCAGGGCCGCGAGCTGGCGGCGGCGGGGCGGATGGAGGAGGCGGCGGCGGTGTGGCGAAAGGCGCTGTCGACGGCTCCGAACCACTACCCGTCGCTGTTCAATTTAGGGTTCCTGGCTTGGCAACAGAAGCGGGACGCGGAGGCGGTGGGATGGTTTGACCGAGCGGCGCGGGCGCAACCGGGGGAGTTCAACGCGTTGTATTTGGCGGGGTCGGCTTCCTCGCGACAGGGCAAGAGCGCGGAAGCGATTACGTGGTGGCGGAAGGCGTTAGCGGTGCAGCCAGCGAACAGTAAGCTGCGGCAGGCGATGGCGGCGGAGTACTCGCGGGCGAAGCGATTCCGGGAGGTGGTGACGGTGAGCGACGGGGCGCTGGATAGCGAGGCGATGTTCCTGATGGTGATCGCGGCTCGGCGGGCGTTGGGGGAGATGGTCGAGACGACGTCGCTTATAAATCGCGCATTGGAGCGGTATCCGGACTCGGCGCGGGTACAGTTCGAGGCCGGTTACGATCTGCACCGCGGAGGGCAATGGCAACGGTCGATGCCGTATTTTGACCGGGCGATTCGGTTGGATCCGGCGTACGAAGAGCCGCACTATTATCGCGGAGATGCGTTGTTTCGCCAGGACCGGCATGCTGCGGCGGTGAGTTCGTTTTTGGAGGCGACACGGATTCGCCCCGACTATACGCTGGCGCGGGTGGGGCTGGCCCGCGCCTATCTGGCCATGGGGAAGCCGGCGGAGGCGGCCTCGACGCTGGAAGAAGCGACACGGTTAGACCCGGAGAATCCGCAGCCTTACGCGCTGCTGGCGCAGGTCTATTTCCGTCTGGGGGAGGTCGACAAGGCTCAGGCGGCGAAGGTGTCGGCGCAGCGACTGCGAGCGGCGCGTTGACTTCGCTGTTGGACCTCGGCTAAGAGCTGGTTGCATTCGTCCCAGAAGGTTTTGTACGTGTAGCCGCCCGCGGCGAGGACTCGACCGTGTTGGTTCCATACGACGAGGCAGATGGCGGCTTGAAGGACCCGATGGAGGGCGTGTCGCAGGCCGAAGCGGTTCCGGACGACGAGCGAGAGATTGGCGGCCTGGAACTGGAGATGGAAGGCTTCGTCTTCAAGGATCCGGTCGCAGATTTGTTGGAGGGCGGGCAGCGACGTGGCTCGGCGAACGGCGGCGTAATAGGGCACGGCGATGATCTCGGCCGAGACCAGAACGGCGATTTCGAACCCGAAGCCCAAGGTTCGGCGGAGGGAGCGGAAGACGCCGTCGACCCAGTGCTTTTGGAGCAGAGGCTCGGCTTGGTGGCGCAAGACTTCACCGAGCCAGCGGGAGTGGCGTTGTTCCTCGGCGATCAGGCCGGCGATGGCCTCGGGGAGGTCGGCATCGTCGATTTGGCAGGCGAAGGTCCGAGCGAAGCGGAGGAGGTTACAGCCGTCGGAGCCTTCGCCGAGTTGGAACTGGCGGAGGGAGTCGGCGAGGAGGTCGCGCTCGTGGCGTGTCCATTGACCTTGATGGACGGCATCGAGTTCCATTGGCCAGCGGCGGGAGAAGTGGACGCGCCAGAGGGTGCTTGTTGTGATCGACATGTCTTTACTTTACATCACAAAGTACTTGTCATCAAGTCCAATGATAAAAATGACAGTCTGCTGACAACTCCAAGACATGTAAATTTTTGATCCATGACTTAATCAGCTTGGAGGCATTTGACGCTGCAGATTTCCTGGCAGTTTTTGTTTCTCCGAGGGACGCTATTGGCTAGCGAGCCGGTGGGGTTGAGCTTGTTTTTTGAGAACGGGCAGATGGTGCCGCTGAAGCTGGCGACGACGGCTCCTCGTTATCTCCAGGAGGTCGACATTGTAGTGACGACCCTGGGGTCGGCGGTGGACGCGGGGGCTCAGCCATTGCTGAGTTCCGGCGAATTCGCGTCGCTGAACTGGTCTGGTTTAGCGACGGTGGACGAGGATTGGCGCCCTGCTTTGGACGGGACGTTTCAACGCCAGCGGTTTTTATCGGAATGCGTCTTGGATGAACGTTCCGGGATTGTTTACGGCGATTCCGTTGAACGCGGCGGGAGTTCCGGTGGGCTTGGCGCTGGTGGCTTCAACGGGCCTCGACAACCAGCGGATGGTTCTGGATGATGGGTTTATTCGCCGATTCGTCGTTCGCCAGATTGCGACCGGCTGCCCGGCGGTGAACAACTGTACGGGAGCGTCATTTTCGATTCAGGGGTTGGTGCAATGGCGGGGTGCGTTGCGGGCAGCCCAGCGTTCGGCGGTCATTTCTCCGCTCGCGACCCAACTTCGCTTGGTTTGGACGGAACAGCTTGCGGCGGTGCGGACGGTGCCGATCCAACGGATCGTTTCTCCTTTCGGGCATGGCTTCCGGATTTTGGTAGCTCGTGAGGGCAACCCGGCGAACGGCTCCTTTTATGTTCAGGGAGAGTCGGTTTCCTTTCGTCTGACTTATAAGGACGGGGCAGGCAACCGGATTCATCCGGTGGGCAGTTTGCCGACCTTTCAGAGTACTTTTGACCGGACGGACCCGAGCGGGCTGCAATATTGGACGGGCGCATACACGAACAACACGCTTTACTATGCTCTGAAGCACCGCGAGGCGTTGAGTGTGGCGCTCCTGCAAGGACCGCTCGACAAGCTGAAGACCTCGAAGGCGGTCGTCGACCCATTCACTTTTTTCCTGCCGCAGATTCCGGTGACGAACCCATCGATTGATGGCTATTCGGCGGTATTCCAGACGGTTCCTTCGCCGGCGATTCTGTTTACGCCCGCCGCGTGGAGCGCACCGATTTCGGACTTACTGACTTACACGATTCCAACCGACGCGTTGCCGGGCACGTATCAGTTTGTGACGAAGGCCAGACGTCTGTTTGCCGGAGAACCGGTGAATGCGACGACGGCGATCACGCTGCAAGTGGGCACGGCAGCGGTAACGGCTCACGTTCCGACGACTGGGCCGTGCAATACGTGTCATCCCCAGGCGTCGACCCTGGGAAAGATTCTGCATGGAACGAACGACCGCAGCACTTGTTATGGTTGCCACGTGGCTTTGCCGACCGAACCCGATACGGCGTTGGACATTCGGGTGCATCAGGTTCATGGTCGTTCGCGACGATTTGATGCCAACATTCGCAATTGTAGCCAGTGCCATTTGACGACACCGAGTGGTCCGGCGCGGGGGATTTTGCCGTAGCCATTTTTTGAGAAGATCGTTGAGCCGTTTGGGCAACTGAATTCGAGTACTGCGAAGAGGAGCTTTCCGTGATTCTTCGATTTGCTCTAACAGTAATCGCCCTTTCGAGTGGGCTCAATGCACAGAATTTTCCATCGCATGTGGCGATGGACGCTTTGCTGGATATTCGTTTTTTCCCCGAGCAAGGGCGATTCATGATGGCGACGTCGGTGCCGGTGCTGTTCCCGCCGGCGGGCGAGACGAAGGCTCGGCTTTTGATCAAGAAAGTCGGCGGCAGCGCTGTTGTGACGAAAAACATGATTGTGGAGCCCTGGCCGCCGCATGCGGCATTTGGAAACTTGAAGCCAGCGGATGGGCAGATGAGTTTTGGCCCAATTCCGGCTGGCGACTATGTAATGTCGGTCGAGATGAACGGCAAGGAGATCAGCGCTTACTCGTTCAGCTTGGCCGCCGAGCAGGGTGGAGATCCCTTCAACCCGAAGAATTCGCTGGTGCGGACTGGTCCTTGGTCGAAGGGCGGCGTTTCTGATCGGCCCGGTAGAGGATACGGGGCAATCGGTGGAAGTGGGCATCTGGCTGAGTACCCGGGAGTTGCCGGGATACGCGCCGCGGAAACAGGTTCCGTACACGCTGCATTTGATAAATGGCGGGAAACAGATTGGCCTGGTGGAAGGCATGGTATCGGACGGGGATTGGACCCTTTTCAAGCCGGAAGTCCGGCAGGGGCACGGTGGCGGCCCGGTGAAATGGAAAGTACTGATCAGCAATCCTGGGGCCGACACGCTGGAATACCGGGCGGCGGGAAAGACAATTCGGACGTACAAGTTTCAGGTGGCCGGCGGAAAGATCGGCAGAATTGCGCAGAACGAACTCGGCTATGCGGGACCGGACGGATTGCCCCCGCAGTCGCTGATTAGCGATAAACGAGTCGAGCAGTTCTGGCTCGCTCCGATTCGGTAGTGGTCGTTATTTCAGTTGTCAAAGAGCAAAATACGGTTCGAAGGCCACGGGGTTCTGCGGAACGAAGCCAGATCAGGGCCGGTTGTGAAAAGCCAGAGGCATGGCTGGGGCAGTAGGGACGAATTGCGGTTCGAAGCCAACCTCGGGTAAGGGGCTGTTGGCCGTGGCCACTTTGACGGGGACCGGTTCCGGCTTCGGGCTCGGGGCCGGCCGATTTTTCTGGGTCTGCTGGAGCGCTTTGAGAGCCCGCTGATAGCCGCGTTCGGCTGCCGTAGCGTATCGCTGCATCCGATTGAGAACGCCGTCGTAGCTGTTGTTGAAAAA
>Ga0163144_10029661_pt1 | contig 10490 bp, 5 predicted proteins | sample OliLak19BULKMAT1_FD_123175 | JGI IMG/M metagenome (GOLD analysis project Ga0163144, IMG submission 123175) | Freshwater microbial mat bacterial communities from Lake Vanda, McMurdo Dry Valleys, Antarctica - Oligotrophic Lake LV.19.BULKMAT1 | ecosystem: Environmental > Aquatic > Freshwater > Lake...
AACGGCGGCGTCTTCACCAGCACGGACGTCGGGAGCAACTGGACGATCCGGAGCACTGGCCTCGCGCACAATCGCCTTCAGGCGCTCGCCTCTCCCGAGGCGCAGCCCATGCAGGCGTTCGCGGGAACGCTGCGCGGACTCTTCGCCACCGCCGATGGCGGCGTCACCTGGGTTTCCCGCAACACGGACCTTGAATCGCAAGACGTCACGGCCATCGCGCTCGACCCCGCGGATGCGAACCTGATCTACCTTGGCACCGCGGCGACTGTGCAGAAGAGCACCAACGGCGGCCTCCATTGGACCACGAATGATGCCGGCCTCCCGGTGGGAAACATCCGCGCGCTCGCCCTGCAGCCCGGGCTTTCCTCCACCCTTTACGCAGGCTCCCGCGGTGGCGGCATCTATGTCAGCAGCAACAGCGCCGCCTCGTGGACGCGCCTCTCTTCCGGCTTGGGCAGTCTTTCCGTGAACGCCCTCGCGGTGGACCCGGCCACGCCCTCGATTCTCTATGCCGCCACGGATGGCGGCATTTACAAGAGCACCAACTCCGGCACGGAATGGTTCTCCCGCAACGCCGGACTCACCCCGAGCAAGCGCGCCCAGGCCCTCCTGCTCGATGCGGGTGCGCCGTCCACCCTGTACGCCGGCACCGCCAGGGGACTCTTCAAGAGCACCGACGGCGCGGACACCTGGTCGCTCATCGGCGCCGGGGTGATTGCCTCCAACATCACCGCGCTCGCCCTCGATTCCTCCACCAGCAATCTTTACGTCGGCACCACCAACGGTGTGTTCCGCAGCGTGGATGCCGGTTCCACCTTCACCACCAACAGCGCCGGATTGAACACGCCTGCCGTCGCGGCGCTCGTCGCGCGTCCGGGACTGGTTTATGCCGGACTCTCCGGCATCAATGCCTTCGGCGGCACCAACGACGCCTTCCTCACGAAGTTTTCCGCCGACGGCTCGAATGTCCTCTACTCCGTGGTGCTTGGTGGCTCGAAGGGTGACGAAGGGTTCAGCGCCGCCGTGGCGGCGGATGGCAGCGTGGTGTTCGCCGGTGCGACAGCCTCGAAGAACTTCCCGATTGTTGATGCGCCCTCCGCAGGGCAATCGACCAACTCCGGACGGTCCGATGCCTGGGTGGCGAAGATCGACCCCACCGGTTCGTCGCTTGAGTTTTCGTTCTATCTCGGCGGCAAACTAGATGACTTCGGCGAAGCCGTCGCGGTGGATGCCGATGGCGGTGTTTACGTGGCGGGCTTCACCTCGTCGTTGGATTTCCCCACGCTCGGACCGATTCAGCTCAACCGGGCGGGCGGCTCCGACGCCTTCATCACCAAGCTGGAGGGCGTGCCCCAGTTGGCGATCGAGACCTCCTCGACGCAGTGGACGTTGCGCTGGCCCGCGCCCCCGGTGCAGTACCAGCTCGAGGCGCTGGATGAATCGGGCGGAACTTGGCAGCATGTCCTTCCGTTACCGGAGGTCCGCGCGGGCTGGAATACCGTCGTCCTGCCCGCTTCCACCGCCTCGCGTTTCTTCCGGCTCAAACGTCCCTGAGCGCTTCCCGTCTTCCGCAGTTTTTCCATTCCCGGATTGACGTCTCCGCGCCCGCCGGGGATTTTTACCGCCCTTAATTTATGTCCCGAATCCAGCGCGCACTCCTCTCCGTCTTCGACAAGACCGGCCTCGTCGCCTTCGCGCAAATTCTCGCGCAGGCCGGCGTCGAGCTCATCTCCACCGGCGGCACCGCCAAGGCGCTGCGCGACGCCGGATTGAAAGTCACCGACCTCAGCGATCACACCGGCTTCCCCGAGATGCTCGATGGCCGCGTGAAGACGCTGCATCCGCGTGTCCACGGCGGATTGCTCTACATCCGCGGCAATGCGGCGCACGAAGCCGCCGTCGCGCAGCACAACATCCCCCCGATCGATCTCGTGGTTGTGAATCTGTATCCCTTCGAGCAGACCATCGCGAAGCCCGGCGTCACGCTGCACGATGCGATCGAGAACATCGACATTGGCGGCCCCTCGATGCTCCGCAGCGCCGCGAAGAATCATGATTCCGTCACCGTGATCGTGGACCCCGCCGATTACGCCGAAGTCGCCGGGCAAATCTCCGCCGCGGGCAACACCACGCTCGCCCTCCGCCGCCAGCTCGCCGCGCGCGTCTATGCCCGCACCAGCGCCTACGACGGCGCCATTGCCGCGCACCTCGCGAAAGTCTTCGCCGGGCCCGCTGCTCCCGCACCCGCCGCGATGCCCGCCCGCCTCACCGTGGACGTCCCGCTCGCCCAGCCGCTTCGTTACGGGGAAAATCCGCACCAGAAAGCCGCGCTCTACGGCAACTTCGCGGAATACTTCCAGCAGCTCCAGGGCAAGGAACTTTCCTACAACAACATTCTCGACCTCACTGCGGCCGCCGCGCTCATCGGCGAATTCGATGCCGACGCGCCCACCCTCGCCATCCTCAAGCACACCAATCCCTGCGGCGTTGGCCAGGGCGCGAGCCTTCGCGAAGCGTGGGACAAAGCTTTCGCCACTGATAAACAGGCGCCCTTCGGCGGCATCATTGCCGTCAATCGCCCGCTCGACTTGGCGTGCGCCGAAGCCATTGCCGAAATCTTCAGCGAAGTGATCATCGCGCCGGACTTCACCCCCGAGGCCGCGGCCCTGTTGCAGAAGAAGAAGAACCTGCGTCTCCTGAAAACACTCCGGCCCCTCGTCGTCTCGAGCCCCTTTGACGCCCGCAGTGTCGGCGCGGAAAGCTGGCTGCTCCAGGAGCGCGACCAGCGCCGCATCACGCGCGACGACGTGAGGGTGGTGACCAAACGCGCGCCGACTGACGCCGAGATGCAGGCCATGCTCTTCGGCTGGCGCATCGTGAAACACGTCAAGAGCAACGCCATCGTTTACGCCGCGCCCGGCCGCACCGTCGGCATCGGCGCCGGACAAATGAGCCGGGTCGACTCCAGCCGCATCGCGGTGTGGAAGGCGGGCGAAGCCAGGCTGGATCTCGCCGGCAGCGTCGTGTGCAGCGACGCCTTCTTCCCTTTTCCAGACGGACTCATCGCCGCGGCCAAGGCGGGCGCGACCGCCGCCATCCAACCCGGCGGGTCGGTGAAAGATCCAGACGTCATCGCCGCTGCCGACGAACATGGCCTCGCGATGGTGTTCACCGGCGTCCGACATTTCCGGCACTGAGTTGGGAACGCTTAACCCGAAAACCGGAACAGGATTTCGAGCCAAGACGCAAAGCCGCAAAGCAGAAGTCTGTGAGCCGCGTCTACGGCCAACTGGAACCGTGAAGGCAAGTCGGACCTCAAACCATTCTCCCTTTGCGCCTTGGCGGCTTTGCGCGAGTTCAACTCCCGAGTTCAGGCTCAAAGCTCAGGAAAAGGTCAAAGGACAAAGGTCAAAACCGCGCCACCGGAGTCTGGAGCGGCGCGGGGTTGATAGGTGCTTGGGGTTTGGGTCTTGGAACTTCTCTGGATCTTGGATCTTGGTGCTTGATGCTTCGTTTCCACAACCTCGACTTTGGATCCGCCTTGAATCTTTCTTGTCGCCCAAGTTCGCGGCTGTTCTAACCTCCCCTTCCATGAACTCACCCATTCCCCGGCGCTCGTTCCTTCGGCGCGTTTCCTCGGCGGCCGCGGTTTCCGCGCTGGCGGCTCCGGCCCTTCTTCGCTCGGCGGATTCACCAGGGGAGAAGATTGTCCTCGGCGTCATGGGCGTGAACGGTCGCGGGATGCAGTTGGCTCAAGGGTTCAACAGCGTTGGCGGCGCGGAGATCGCCTGGCTCTGCGACGTGGACGAGCGCGCGCTGGCTCGCGCCGTGAAGGCGATCTCAGACAAGCAGGCCCGTGTGCCGCAGGGGGTGAAGGATTTCCGGCGCATCCTCGACGACAAGAATGTCGATGCGCTCATCGTTGCCACGCCGGATCACTGGCATGCGCCGGCGACCATCCTCGCGTGCGCGGCCGGCAAGCATGTGTATGTGGAAAAGCCCGCGAGCCACAATGCGCGCGAAGGTGAGTGGATGGTCGCGGCGGCGCGCAAACACAAGCGCATCGTGCAGCTCGGCACGCAGCGCCGGAGCTATCCCGCCATCATCGAGGCCATCGAGAAGCTGAAGGGCGGCGCGGTGGGACGGGTGCTCTTCGCGCGCGGTTGGTACAACAACACGCGCGCCAGCATCGGCCATGGCCAGGCCGCGCCGGCACCGGATTGGCTCAACTACGAACTCTGGCAGGGACCGGCACCGGAGCGGCCGTTCCAGGACAATCTCGTTCACTACAACTGGCATTGGTTCTGGCACTGGGGCACGGGCGAGCTGGGGAACAATGGCATTCACGCGCTGGATGTCTGCCGCTGGGGATTGGGGGTGGATTATCCCATCCGTGTCACGTCGGGCGGCGGGAAATATCGCTTCGACGACGATCAGGAAACGCCCGACACGCAGACGGCGACGTTCGATTTCGGCGACAAATCCATCGCCTGGGAAGGACGGAGCTGGCATCCGCGCGGCTTCGAGGGTTCGGCTTTCGGCATCGCGTTCTACGGCGAGAAGGGAACGCTGGTGATCGATGGCGCGAACTACAAGGTGCTCGATTTCAAGGGCGCGGAGATCGACAAGGGCGGCGGGACGGGAGGCGATGCGAAGCATTATCAGAATTTCCTCGAGTGCATCCGCTCCGGGAAAAGACCGAACGCGGATATCGAGGAGGGGCACAAGAGCACGTTGCTTTGTCATCTGGGGAACATCGCGTGGCGCACGGGCCACACGCTGCATTGCGACCCGAAGAGCGGGCGCATCCTTGATGATGCGAAGGCGCAGGCGCTGTGGGGACGGGAGTATCGGCCGGGCTGGGAGCCGAAGGTTTAGGGAAACCTTGCTTCCATTTTCCGCGCTACGCGCGCTACGAGTACGCGTGACGATTGCGCCAGAGGAAGAGCATCCGGCGCGAGGGACCGGGATGCGTGACGTCGTGATCGACGATCTCATTCGAGAGACGGACGAGCACGCGGTCGGGTTCGTTCTCAATGGCGGTGATGAGGCGCGCGGCGGCTTCGGGAGTCCACGCGGCGCTGCCCTGGAGGTAGGCCTCGCGTGGCACGGAGAGAAGCGGGAGCGTTTCGAGTTGCTTGAGTTCGGAGATTTGCTCGCTGGCTGATTCCTCGGCGTTGTCACTGCTGCCGCCGCCGAGGTGCTCCAGGAATCCACCGAGCGAAACCTTGCGGGCGGCTTCCTGCCGCTTCCCGGTCAGTTTCTGGAATTCGCGCTGGAAGGCTTCGGGGTCCGCCTTGCCGAAGGGCACGGCCTGTTCGTAAGCCTCCACCAGGTCGTGCAGGTTGAAGGCGCTTCCGGCCTGGCTTGACTCGATGACGCGCAGGAGCAGTTGCTGGCGGGCTTCCTGTTCGGCGGCGATTTTCATTTCGGAACTCAGCGCGGGCAGCAGGCCGGAGGCGCGCGCGCCGTAGTCGTCGCAGAGGAATTCCCTCCCGCGCGAGAGTCGCAGGTGCGGGAAGATGATGAGCCAGTCCAGCATCCACAGCACGGCCACCGGCGCGACGACTGCGGTGGCGGCGTGAGGGAAGGCGCAGGCGAGGGCAAAGCAAACCAGGCCGGCGAACGCCGAGTGGATGGCGTAGACGCGGGACAGCAGGGGCGAGTAGGGGAAGACGTGGCCGAGCTCGTGGCCGATGACACTGGCCAGTTCCGCCTCGTCCAGGAGATGGATGATGGAGCGGTTGAGGAAGACTCCGTTGAAGAGGTGCAGCCCGGGCCAGAGTTCGCAGCGGATGGCGTGGGCATTGATGTCCTTGGCTCGGGTGAGGAAGACCGGGGCGGCATCGCGTCGCAGGCCGAGGCGGTCGAAAACATTCGCTGTGAGGTTCACCAGCGAGTCGCGCGTGTGAACGCCGAATTGCGCGTCACGGCGGAGGTGTTCGATGCGTTTCTTGTTGAGGAAGACGTGATGAAAGAACCAGCGGAAGACGCCCAGCGCGCCAAAGGCGAGGGCGACCCACGGCGCCGGGCCGGATGGGATGTGGCCGCGCGCCACGATCCAGGCCAGGGCGGCGAGTCCCGCCAGCGCCTCGAGGGCGAGGATGATTTTGCCGAGAACCTCCGTCTGCGCGTAGTGGGCGAGGAGAGTTTCGCGCGAGGGGGTGGTCAGCCGGCGAGGGGATCCAGAAGAGATGGCTGGCGGCGGTTCGCCCATGTCAGGTGGCGATGCTGAGGAGGCTTTGGAGGAAGCCGCGACTCGGCCGGGCGCGCGTCTGGTACAGCATCGAGCCGGGACCGCTGAAGCGGTTCACCAATCCTTCGCCGGAAAAATAGGAATGACGAAGGGTGTCGGCGACCTTGACCATCTCGTAGCGCATGGAGTCGGAGAAGGCGACGATGTAGCGGTTATCAAGGACGAAGCGCTGGCCTTCGGCGAGGGTTTGCTCCACCAACGCGCCGTGGCTGGAGACGAAGACCAGGCCCTCGCCGGTGGTGCGCATGAGGAACAGTCCCCGCGTGGCCATGAAGCCTTTCACCCCGGCGTACTCCAGGCTGAGCTGCACCCCGTTGGTGCAGGCGAGGAACGCGCCGGGGGCAATGAAGTGATGGGAATCCTTCTTCACCTCGAGCCCGCGGATCTCGCCCACCTCGGCCGGGGCGAGGACGAGCCGTTCGCCGTTGCGCTTGGCCCTGTAGTTGGCAGTGAAGAAGCTTTCCCCCGCGAGCATGCTGCGGGCGGCGCGCCCGAGGCCGCCCTGGCCTTTCATGTGCGTGCCCGCGCCGGCTTTGATTTCAAGGCCGGTGGTCATCGCCAGCATGCAGCCGGGCTGGGCGGCGATGCCTTCGCCTTCATCAAGATCAAATTCGAGCGTGGTGAAGGTGGGCGCGTGGGCGATGCGATGGTTCATGGTGGAGGAATCCCGGGCGGGGTGGCTTCGGCGGCGCGATGGCGGGGGCCGGCGCAGGCGACGGATTACATGTCCGCCGGCGGACTCATCTTCTGGCGGAGCACGTAGCCCACGCCGCTGATGAGCAGGAGAATGCCGATGAAGATGAAGCACGCCACCAGTCGCGACACGCCCAGCAAGTCGGCGATGGCGCCGATGCAGATGTCGTAAATGGCCACCATGATAAACCAGCGAATCATGTTGCCGATGAATCCGCCGCTGCGGCGCGCTGAAGGAATGGGGATGAAGAGGTTCATGGTGGGTTGAGATGATCTTCCGAAGCGCTCGCAGGCAGGCTCGTTCCTGCTCGGTTGGCGCGACTGACGTGTGAGTAACTCCGGGTGGCTTGCACGGGATTTAGAATTAATGGAGAACGGCGGCGGAGACAAGGTGGAAAAACTTCGCGGGCGCCGGGCCATTTCTGGCACCGGCGCCCGCTTCGTTTCAGGCGGGCTGGTTCTCAGCCCGTTGCTTCAGTGTGTTCTCAATTCTTCAGTCCGTGATGGGCACGGCCACGCGGAAGAACTCCATCGGCTTGGTCGGGTTCAGCAGGTATCCGGGCAGCGCACCGGGGATCTCGGTCCACGGGCCTTCCACGTCGCCGGCGGATTCCAGCATGCCGAGGCCGTCGCCTTCGTTCTGCCAGAACAAGGCCGGTCCCTGGCCGGTGCCTCGGATCTGGATGGTCGGCGGAGGCACGAGCGGGTTCTCCACGTTGAGCGATTCCAGCGTGTCGTAATCACCGTCGCCGTCCACGTCCGCCTCGATGAGGATGACGTATTCACCGATCGCATCGGGCTGGACGAACCGAATTCCGACCGGGAATTCATCCGCAGCCGGTGCGAAACCGCCGCCGCCGAAGATGAAGGGCGTGCCGGGAGGCAGGCCGTTCAGGCTGATGGCGATCATATCCGGTTCCATGTCCGGTCCGATGGCGCGGATGCGCACGGGTTGTCCGGGCGGCAGGCCGTTGAGGCCGATGCGCACGATGCCGACGTTGTTGGTGCCGGCGATGACGATAGGTCCGGGCGTGTTGGTGACCACGATGGGGCCGGGGTTGATGACGCTGCCCATGCAGACCATCGGGCAGTTGTTGCCAGCGGTGACGGCGAGGTTCCAAATCACCTGGGCGCCGACCGGCAGGCCGTTGGTCGGACGGCAGAGCGTGATTGGGAAGTTGGTGCAGGAGTATGGCCCGAGGTTGAAGGAACCGGACGCCGGGCTGATGGGCAGGGGGCCGTAGGCAGTCCAGACGATGGGCTGCGTCACGCCGCTGTTGTTGCAGATCTGCGCGGTGACGGTGATGCAGTTGACGCCCGGCGGGAAGTGCTTGTCCCACGGGATGGAGCACTTGATCTTGCACTTGCCGGCCTGCTTGGCGTTCCAGAGGCCCGCAATCTCCACCGGGGTCAGGACGCGGTTGAAGATTTCAACCTCGTCGATGTAGCCCCGGAAGAACGAATTCGGAGCGGGCCAGGTGCCGGCACCGACGTAGAGCGGCGAGCTATTGCCGATGGGCGCGGTGATGGGGCCGGCTTGCACGTTGACCAGCGCGCCGTCCAGGTAGAAGCGGACGGAGCCACCGGCGGCGCGGCGCACGGTGACGGTGACGTGATGCCACTGGTTATCCAGCGGGACGGCGACGCCAGAATTGAAGTTCTGGGCGACGGGTCCGAGGAGCGCCAGGTTCATGAGGCCGTTGTTGAGGTAATACTCGTAGCCGCGCGGGCCGTTGGCGCCGGCGACTGGGCGAACCTTGCTCACGATGACACGGCGTCCCTGATCCTGCGGACGGCGGATCACCCATGCGTCGATGGAGAGGTCGGAGCTGCTCAGGACGATGCCCGCGTAGTTCGGGACGCGGACGAAGTCGTTCACGCCGTCGAAGGACAGGCTGTTGAGCACGTACTGGCCCAGGAGCGGCACGGGGCCGTTGGCGTGGACGCCATTGAGCGCGCCGGGCACGATGTTATTGGCAATGGGGCCGACGGCTTCATCGAAGGGCAGCCAGAGCACCATGTTGAGCGGGGGCTTCACGCACGGGTTCCCTGGCAGCACCGTGACGGTGAAGGAGCAGCAGTTCGTGCGCTGGCATTGATCCACCGCGCAGCAGGTCACTGTGCTCGTGCCCAGCGGGAAGAATGAGCCGGAGGCAGGCGTGCAGGTGACGGTGGCGATGGCGGTCGCCGGCGTAATCGTGGGCGCGGGGTAAAGCACCAGCGCGCCGTTGCCGCAGGCGGTGAGGACGATGTTGCTCGGGCATTGAATCGTGACGACCGGGATGGGCCGCACGGTCACGGTGAACTTGCAATCGTTCGTGCCGCACGCGTTGCTGGCGACGCAGTTCACGATCGTGGTGCCGATCGGGAAGCAGGTGCCCGAGGGCGGCGTGCAGCCGACGAGCACGCCGTTGAAGACGACGGGCGCGGAATAGGTCACGATCTGGCAGGCGGTGTTGCAGGTGTTCACCACGATGTTGCTCGGGCAATTGATGACCGGCATCTGGTTGCCGGTGGAAGGAACGACGATGACGTCGAAATCACAGCCGACCAGAACGCCGCAAATGTTGGTCGCGCGGCAGATGATGATATGCGTGCCCAGCGGCAGACAGGAGCCGGAGGGCGGCAGGCAGCCGACGAGGACGCCATTGTTTACCACCGGCGCGGGGTAGGAGACCGGAACGCAGTTGGTGCCGCACGGCATGGCGACCGTGATGGGATTGGTCGGGCAGAGAATCGTCGGCGGCGGAATCGGGCGCACCACGACCTTGAAGCTGCACGAGCTTGTGCCGCAGCCATTGGTGGCGGTGCAGGTCACCGTGGTCGTGCCGAGGGGGAAACATGTGCCGGAGGGCGGTGTGCATCCCGCCAGCACGCCGTTGACGACGCCGGGCGCCGGGTAGGTGACGATGGCGCAGTTGTTCGAGCAGGTGTTCACCGTGATATCGTTCGGGCAGGTGATGGAGGGCGGATTGCCCTGGCCTTGGACGACTTTAATGACAAACTCGCACACCGCCACTTCGCCGCAGATGTTCGTCGCGCGGCAGAAGACCAGTTGATCACCCACCGGCAGGCATGTGCCCGAGGGCGGGTTGCAGCTTTCGAGCACGCCGTTGTTCACCACCGGCGCGGGATAAATCACCGGCACGCAGTTCGACCCGCACGGCACGGTGAACGTGAGTTGCGCCGTGGGGCATTGGATGGTGGGCGACGGCACCTTGATGACGTCCACCTTGAAGGCGCAGAACACCTGACCACAGGCGTTCGACGCCCGGCAGTTCACCGCGGTCGAGCCGAGCGGCAGCACGGTGCCCACCGGCGGATTGCAGGTTACAATCGCCGTCGTTGGTGTCACGGTCGGCGCCGGGTAATTAAGAATCGCGGAATTGGAGCACGTCGTGATCGTCAGGTCCGGCGGGCATTGAATCGTCGGCAGTTGGCCGTTGAGCGTGACCGAGATCGTGAACGTGCAGGTCGCCGTGTTCTGGCAGCGATCAAAGGCCGTGCAGGTCACCACCGTGTTGCCGCAGGGGAAAGTCGA
>Ga0163144_10029662_pt1 | contig 10490 bp, 11 predicted proteins | sample OliLak19BULKMAT1_FD_123175 | JGI IMG/M metagenome (GOLD analysis project Ga0163144, IMG submission 123175) | Freshwater microbial mat bacterial communities from Lake Vanda, McMurdo Dry Valleys, Antarctica - Oligotrophic Lake LV.19.BULKMAT1 | ecosystem: Environmental > Aquatic > Freshwater >...
CACCCATTGCTTTTTGGCAATATAGACCGTGGAGAAGGTTGGCGTGGCGGGCGGGGTCGGCAATCCTTTGGGCAGCGATGGCACACGGCGAACCTCCATCAAGGTCAGCACAAACGCTGCTTTGTGGATAACCTTCCCTGGTCGGCCAACGAGGGTTACGTTCACGGTACACCTTCCTGGTTCAGCTCGCAGGGTGGCAAACAGCGCCGTGCGGTCGCGCCACGCGAAGGGCGACTCTGGCGTGGGCGTGGGTGGCAGGGTCGATGCGCGGCGCTTGGGTTGTTCCGGCCAGATACGCCGTTTCTGGTTGATGCCGCACCATTGGCGGGCCAGATGGAAGAACACCCTGCCAATAGCCAATAGTGCGGCGGCTGCTCCCATCGGCCCGCAGCAACCCGCCTGACGCTTCCTGCGCAAAGGTGTCGGCCAGCAGGAGCAACACCGCAGCTACGGGGAGCGTCTCCATCAGCCGAACGATGATCGCGCGTGGCGTCCGTTCGGTTTCGTGCAGCACTACGGCCAGTTCGATCAGGGTGATGTGCTGGTGTGGCGGCGCTGGCGCAACCGCAAGCACCTGGATGTCCACCGCAACCGGAACCGTCGCACTGGTATCAATCGCGCACGCGATCTGCTGCCCGACACTGAGGCTCGTCTGCCCATCGATCAGGTGGGTGCGCTGCACCAGGATGATGTGATACGGGGTGCGGGCCAGTCCATAGCCCTGCGCGTCGTTCCAGGAGGTGACAGTGCCAACCATGCCCGTTGGCGCTGCCGGTTCGTCCATTGGTGCGCTCCACGCGGTTTCATCAGCATTCCGCTCGAGCATACACCAACTTTCGGTGCCTGATAACACACCGTTACCGTCAAGCCCAACGCATGCGCAAGCTGAACTTGCAGTTGCTGTTTCCAGACCCGCGAGCGTGCGCCATTACTGCCGCCGCTGTCTGCCTCAATCAAGAGCTGGGTTGCGTGCGGATACCGCTCGTGCAGTTCTGTCTGGCACCAATGTGCCAGATTGTCCACCGCGAACGTTGGCGTATCAGCCGATTGTCCAATGGAGACTGTGCCACAATTGGCGCGCACATCATCGATCCCATAGGGGACGGCCTGCCCCAGCGCGTCGTGTGGAAAATCGTGGGCATCAACTTCTTCTGCCGTCTGGCACCAGATCTGGCCCGCGTTTTTGAAGTTGCCGACCAATTCCTTCTTCTTGGTATCCACACTGATGACGGGCTGGTTCGCCGCGCTGTGCTGCGTACGCTGCATTCGGATGTAACGAAACTGCTGATCGCGCTCCGGATGCTGCGTCCCTGCGGCTTGTTTGAGATTGGCACGCAGACTGTAGCCGTGGGCACGCAGGATGCGACTGATCACCGGCTTACTGACCCGATGCCCGTGTCCATCCAGCCGTTGGCGCAGATCACTCAAGCGCCAGTTGAGCCATTTCTGATCGCTCATTGGATCGCCGGCCGTATGCGGTGCCACAAGCGCGAGAATCAGTGTTTCGAGCAGCGGATCTTTTTTCAGCGACTGGGCGTCCGGCACCTTGCCGCCGCTGGCGGATCGGTGGGACATCCGCTAAGCCAGCTGCTAGCTCCCGCCGTCCACGCCGAATAGTGGTGCGCGACAGACCAGTAATGCGCACGAGTTGGCGATCACCGGGACTATCTGGTTGTTGCGACAGAAATCCGACGTACCATCGCCGCTGCGGCTCCGTGAGCCGACTCAGGAGCACATTCATGTGGTAGTGCCGCTGGACGATCACGGGATCGCGCCCAGCACGACAAACCGAACAATCACAGATGTGAATAGTCGGCTCTGGCGATGGTGACATCAGCGCTCCTTCCACAGCAGGAGCACTGACTATAGCACACTGGGACAAGTAATTTCTTTATGAACTCTTAGCTCCAAATGTGTTACCAGTTGCTGGCGTTGTGGCCCGAACTTCGAAGAGCAGCGCGTCGCGGCGGCTGAGCAGTATCTCTCCACTCTTACTCTATCGCCCTCACGTGTTATCTCGGACATAACAATATTTCCTCGTCGCCTGGGGCGCGCTTGCGATTGTCGTGGTCTACGCACTGGCAACTGCAGGGTTGTTTCTGACCGGTATCTGATCAGATCGAGCGACTACAGGCTAACAAGCCTCCAGTGGGTATTGTGTGGTATCATGACGACCTACGTGCAGCTCTCCAGTATCATCGATCAATTCGATTGTGCGTACGATGGATGGTATCGTATGGATGACGGATCTCGGCGCACGCTTCCACTGGAACGTATTCTCGACTTGGCGACCGACGCGATTATCACCGTCGATGAATCGCAGCGGATCGTGATGTTCAACCAGGGTGCCGCGCAGGTCTTTGGCTACCCGGTGCAGGAGGCGCTTGGGCAGCCGCTCGACATGCTCCTTCCTGATCGTGTCGCTGACGCACATCGGCACCATATGCACGACTTTGCTGTGGCGGCTGAGTCGGCCCGGCCACGCGCGATGGGTCAACAACGCGAGATTGTGGGTCGCCGCAACGATGGCAGCGAGTTCCCGGCCGAGGCATCGATCGTCAAGCTTATCGACGGCGATCAGACCACCTTTACCGTGATTCTGCGCGATATCAGCGAGCGGAAACGTAGCGAGGACGAGCTTCAGCAGGCTGAGACAAGATACCGCCTTCTGATAGATGGCATCCAGGACTATGCCATCTACCTGCTCGATCCGACTGGTCATGTTGTCAGTTGGAATGTCGGTGCCGAGCGCATGAAGGGCTACCAGGCCACCGAGATCATTGGGCGTCACTTCGCGTGTTTCTTCACACCCGAAGATATTGCGCTCGACAAGCCAGAACGAGAGCTTTGTACCGCAATGATTACAGGACGATACGAGGAAGAAGGATGGCGCGTGCGCAGGAATGGTTCGCGCTTCTGGGCCAATGTGGTGATCACGGCCGTGCATGATGATTGCGGTGTACTCTGTGGCTTTGCCAAGGTGACTCGTGATACTACCGAGCGGCGCCAAGCGGACGAGGCGCTCCGCTGGTATGCGAATCAGCTGCATGTCCTGTACGAGATCAGCCGTGCGATCCTCGCCGCCCAATCACCCCACGCGATTGCAGAGGCGACATTGCATCGGCTCCGGCGGATTATAGCGTGTCAATACACGCATATCGTAAGTGCACCTGGCGCTGATACGGCAGCGATCATCCTGATAAGCGATGCAGATGATACGTTCAGCGTCGACTCAAGCAACTGGGCTGTACAGGTGCCATTTATGACATCGGCGGCGCACTTGCAAGATCATGCAGTAGCGGTTATCAACCTGGAAACCCAGGACGAGGCAACAACGTTTCAACCCTTTCGTGCGCTTGGTTTCCAGATGCTGGCCATCGCTCCACTTGTCGCTCACAACACGTTGATTGGTGAACTCGTGTTGGCACGTCACGATCACGCTGTTTTTGACACGAGCGAGCTGGATATTATCCGTCAGGTAGCAGATCAACTGACGGTTGCTTTACAGCATGCGCAATTCTTTGAAGAAGTGCAGACGAGCCGTGAACGGTTACAGATCCTGTCGCACCGCATCATTGAGGTGCAGGAGATGGAACGTCGCACGATTGCCGGCGAGTTGCACGACGAGATTGGCCAGGCTCTCACGATTGTCAAAATGAACTTACAGGCGCTTCAAAAATACACCGATAGCGCTGAAGCCCGCATCCGCATGGATGAGAGTATTGCCATTGTTGAGCGCACGCTGGATCAGGTGCGCAACCTCTCGCTCGATCTCCGCCCGTCATTGCTCGATGATCTGGGCTTGGTCGCTGCGCTCCGCTGGTATGTCGCTCGCCAGGCGCGTGTCGCCGGCTTTGCTCTGCACTTCAGCGCGGATAAACCAGCGGGGCGATTGACCCCAGTATTGGAGACGACCTGCTTTCGGATTGCGCAGGAAGCAATGACGAATATTGTACGGCACGCCCATGCGCACGAGGTTTGGGTGCAGTTGCGGTGTGGCGACGACCTGCGCCTGACGATCCGCGATGATGGGAACGGATTCGATGTGCCTGCGGCAGAGTCACGCGCGTCCTACGGTGAGAGTTTTGGTCTCCCCGGCATGTATGAGCGGGCCAGGATTGTCGGTGGACACCTCTCCATCATTTCGTCGCCTAGTCACGGTGCGTGCGTATCGGCGTGCTTGCCACTGCAACTACTTCCAGTCGATTGGGACGATGGCGATGATAAAGGGAGCATGCCTGCATGACCACACTTCGCATTCTGATTGCGGATGATCATACGCTGGTTCGCGCTGGCTTTCGCTCACTCCTGGAGAAACTGGAAGACTGCGAGGTGGTGGCGGAGGTCAGTGACGGCCGGGAGGCGTTGCGTCTGGTTGGGCAACTTCAGCCTGACGTGGTGTTGATGGATGTGAAGATGCCCGGACTCAATGGCCTGGAGGCGACAGCGCGCATCAGCCGGGACTACCCGAACGTACGTGTCGTGATCCTCTCGATGTATATCAACGAAGAGTATGTCCTTCAAGCGTTGCGTGCCGGCGCTGTCGGCTATCTTCTGAAGGACGCGGCGACCGTCGAGTTGCAACTGGCCATCCAAGCTGCGGTGCGGGGCGAAATGTATCTAAGCCCAGCGATCTCAAAGCGCGTGCTGCAAGACTATATTCAGCTCGTCGGGAGCGGAGGCGGCATGCTCGATGCGCTTACCGGGCGCCAACGCGAAGTACTTCAACTGATTGCCGAAGGCCGTACGATGAAGGAGATCGCGAAACTCCTGCACATCAACGTCAAGACGGCTGAATCCCATCGGACGCAGCTCATGGAGCGACTGGATATTCACGATGTCACTGGGCTGGTTCGCTTTGCTATCCGAGTTGGCCTGGTGACATTGGAATAGTCTCAGTCTTTTGGAGACAATCCACGCGGGGCGTCCAGTATATGGGCGCCCCGCGCCTTTGTGTCGCCTGCGTCGGAGATGGTCGAACCAGGAAGTAGCCGCTGCCACTCCTGCCACGTCGACACCGCTGACAGACTAATTTGCACGTACTTCGATGTATGAGGCCCTTTCTCTGCTGATCTCAGGTTCGCCCGCATAGCCGGACTGTGACAGATCGGGCATCCTTGTAGGAGGGGACAACGCTACCTCAGACTACAAAGAGTATCACTGGTATGAAACAGTGGCTATGAGATTTCTGGTGGATATGGTTCAGGTTTATACAAAGCGCGATGAGGCGATGCACTGTGAGTCTGACATCACCTCATCGCCGAGACCGAACAAGATGGTAACAGGCGGTATCTGTGGTCAGGCATCCAGCGATTATCCGGACTTTGCCGCATTTCTGGTCGAAGCGGGTATCGACTCAATTCCGCTCAATCCAGACAGCGTTGTACGGGTGCGGCGGCGGGTTGCCGAGGAGCAAGCCAGAATAGGCTTCGCACCCTCACCGACAGTAAAAATCGGCAGCGAATTTGCTTGAGCAGATTACTATCTGAAGGGGTGGTTCCTGTGCTGCTCCTTCAACACAGCTTTCACAATCTGATTGGGAGGATATATACGAATGAAAGTAGCCGTGTTCAGCAGCAAACCATATGATGAGGCTTTCTTGAAGGCTGCCAATATTAAACACAAGCACGATCTGGTCTTTTTTGAACCACGCCTGACGCACGAGACAGTGAGCCTAGCGCAAGGGTTCGCAGCGGTTTGTGTGTTTGTTAACGACCAATTGGATGCCAAGGTGCTACATGCTTTAGCACAGTCTGGAACATCGCTGATTGCACTTCGGTGTGCCGGATTTAATAACGTCGATCTTGCTACGGCCCATGATGTGGGGGTAATTGTTGTCCGCGTCCCTGCCTATTCGCCCTATGCCGTCGCTGAGCATACCGTCGGGCTGATACTCACCCTCAATCGTAAGATTCATCGTGCCTACAACCGTGTTCGTGAGGGGAACTTCTCACTGGATGGGCTTCTGGGCTTTGATCTGCACGGCCAAACAGTCGGGGTTATCGGCACGGGGCAGATCGGCGCAGTGGTCGCGCGGATTATGCACGGTTTTGGATGCCACATCCTGGCACATGATCCGTTTCCTAACCCCGAATGCAGGGCGCTAGGGGCTGAATACGTTTCGCTGGAGGAGCTGTTCGGCAGGTCAGACATTATTACACTGCACTGCCCGCTGACACCCGAAACACACCACTTCATCAACGAGCAGACGATCCGGGGGATGAAGCTGGGAGTGATGCTGATCAACACCGGTCGAGGCGCTTTGCTAGATACTCCCTGTCTCGTCGAAGCCCTCAAATCAGGGCACATTGGCTATCTCGGTCTTGACGTATATGAGGAAGAGGCCAACCTTTTTTTCGAGGATCTGTCCGGCCAAATCCTGCACGATGATGTCTTTGCGCGCTTGTTAACCTTTCCCAATGTCCTTATGACTGGACACCAGGCATTCTTCACCCGTAATGCGCTGGAAAGTATTGCTGAGACGACCCTGAACAACATTTCGATCTTCGAGCAGGGAGTGGGTGCGCCCAATGCGGTGACAGCGAACCGTATCGTTCGTTGAGGATAAAGGGTAGTATTGATGAATCCCGGCACACAAGCTTTGATTGCAGCTATTCCTATCATTGTCACAGCGATCCTGCTGGTTGGCTTGCGCTGGTCGGCGGTTCGCGCGATGCCATTGATCATTGATCTGAGCAAAGTTCGAGTTCATTTCCTGTGCCGGTCGTGAAGTAGTGCAGACAAATTCAGACGGCGTTGAAGGTCAGCAAAGGCGGATGGTCATTGTGTAGTATCCGCCTTTGCTGACCTTGTTCGTGTTGTCGACCATACTACTGTGCGCTCCTACAAACGAATATGCGGTCGTTTTGGGGCCGATCTGAGGGTTTCCCTCATTACCTCTCCAGCATGCTTCATCTAGACTCAGACTGCGCGACACTGTACTAGTGGTATGTCCAATGATGCGCACACCGCATGGTGTCGCGTATAGGCATCGAAGGACATCGTCTACGGCGAGCGATACGTGGCGGAGTGAGAAGCGGATGATCTGGATGATTTGAGGAGGCCACATAATGGCATTGTGCCGAGTGCTGCTTGGAGACGACAATCTAGCGTTTGTTGACTCAGCCAGACGACACCTGGCCATCGATCCCTCGGTGGTAATCGTCGGGGATGCCCAGTCGAGACACGCTGTCCTTCAGCAGATCGCCCTGCTGCAGCCACATGTGCTTGTGCTTAGTGTCAGTCTACCTGGCGCAAGAGGATTGGAGTTGGTACGGCGGATTAAGACATCGGCCGGCGCTCCCGCTGTGGTTGTTCTAGCGCTGGACGATCTGCCGGACTACCGTGCCGAAGCGATGGCTGTGGGGGCGGATGGGTTTCTTGCTAAGTCCAACTTCGGCGCACAGGCGCTGCCACTGATTCACGCGTTGTTCGGTGATGTCAGTGCTGGTGTCGAGATAAGACGATCGTCATTCGAATCTAAGGAACAGGAGCGACAAACCATGCCCAAGCGAACGAAGCGAACTGCACAGCCCATCCACTCCGGCCAGTTGGCCGGAGCGCAGATCAAGGTCGGCAGAATCTACAATGATGGCCTGCGTGAATACATCACCGTCGTGAACCGGGGCACTGTTCCGCAGCCTATGAGTGGCTGGGTTTTGGCCAGTCTGCGCGGTGAACGGTTCTACCGCTTCCCCACTGAAGTGATTGTGTTCCCAGGCATAGTCACTGCCATCTATAGTGGCCAAGGCGCGCAGGACGACCCACCGTGCGCCCTGTTCTGGACAGAGCAGCAGGTGTGGAACAACAAGGGTGATGTAGCGGTGCTGTTTGATGCCAACGGCGGCGAAGTGGACTACCTTGCCTACCCGCACCAGCGGATCCTGGGCCGGGGCGTGCAGCGGCGCAGGCGGCTACTGCATGATGGCGAGACATGGCGCGTGGTGGACGAACCCGTCCGCCGAGCCGACAAGCCAATCCGTCAGCGCAGGATCCGATGATTGGCTGAGATTCACACAGTTAAGAATTCAGTGATCGAATACTACTTTGATCACGGAGTGCGCACACGTTGCCAGACGCAACCTGGAAGGAGGAAGATCAATGCATCGGCGTGTCTTAGCATTTGATTTTGACGGTACGCTTGCCGAGAACGGACGCGTGCCACCAGCACTCCAGACAGCCTTGGAGCGGCGGCGCGCGGCCGACTACGCCCTATTCCTCGTCACCGGGCGGCGGTTTCAGGGCGTTGCGCTGGGATCGCTTGCGGACATTTCCGTCGCTGATCACTATCGTTCATCAGAGTTCCTAGGTAGGAACATCTCACGCAGAATTGGTCGCCAAACTACGGGCTTCTTCAATCGCGGCTGCGATAGCGGCTTCGCGTAATTCCGGCGTTATATCCATCGGTTGGGCATTGATGAAATGGATGTCGGTAATGCCGACAAATCCAAAAATCGCCCGCAGATACGGTTCTTGAAATCATAGGCGTGGAACGGACTCTTTGCTGAATAATCCCCGCCGCGACTCGTGAGGCAAATCATCTTTTTGCCATGAACGAGTCCGACTGGCTGCCCCTGTTCATTATACTTATAGAGATAACCAGGCTGAACAATGCAATCAATATAATACTTCAGCGCATATGAGATGCTGAAGTTCCACATCGGCGTGGAGATCAGATAGATATCGGCCGACAAGAAGTGTTCAATCAGAAGCTCGATTTGCTTCCACGATTCTTTATGGCGTTTGTCAATCGGTTGACTCGTCATCAAGGTGTATTTGGTCTCAATATTGTCACCGGCGACAGCGGGTAAGTCTCCTGTAAACAGATTAATGGTATCGACACTCAAATCAGCATACGTCGCATGCAAGCTTTCAAGGAAAGCCGTAGCAACTCGCATGGTGGTGGACTCCTGTGCGCGGGGCGTGGCAATAACGTGTAACAGTTTCAAGATTGTCTCCTATAGTGTTGGATGGTCGTGGTTGGCGAATCAGAAGTTGCGAATTGCTTCGTGTCTATCTTCATGGGATTCTCGGGAGATACGGTTTATATCAGCATCGTGTGTCCAGTCTGAGCGCTTCCAGCTCTTTACCACCTCCTAGAACAAACCAGTTTCCGATCATTATACCTGGACTTTTGCAGATTTTGGCGAGACGCAGCGATTCCGCAGCGCAACACCAAAAAGTGGGCAGACTTGTCCTATGGTAAGGCGAGTTGCTGTTTGATGTCGGCAAACGAGCAGCCCTCCTTGGTGCGGTCAATCGCCCAGGCCAGGGTTTTCGCCAAGGTCTCACGGAGTACCAACCGACAGGATTCGCCGATGGTCGTCAGGCTGTAAATGACAGGAGTCAAGTGGTTCTTGGCAGCTTTTGGTGATGCTCAACTGGCCAAGAGCACCCGGCGCTGGAGCAGGGCAAAGCTGGCTCGGCCAAACATGGTGCGCTTGACCATTTTCAGCCGGTTCATCGCGCCTTCCACTAGGCCCGTACTCCATGGCAATTCCACCCCAGCGCGTACGGCGGCGTAGTCGCGACGCAGGCTGGTGTCACTTGTCGGGATACTGGTTCTTCCGCAGTTTCGTGAAATAGGTTTAGCTGCGGGCAGAGAGCACCCGATTGCGAAGCAGTTCAAAACTTGCACGCCCATACATGGTACGTTTGATCATTTTGAGACGATTCACCTGGCCTTCCGTCTGGCCGTTGCTCCATACAGAATTGAGTGCTGCTTTGACGGGTGCGTAGTCACCACGGAGGCTGTGCGCCAAGTTCCGTACCTCCGGTATGCCTGATTCTTCAGCGTCCTGCAGCCGGGGTCTGAGTAGCAATGGAACGAAAACTATAATAATCGTTATCAGGTATGCTCGCTCCGCAGAACACGCCCCCCTACCATACTCATATCCCCGTTGCGACCGTGTTGGGGTCGGCGGGCGAGGCGCTCAATGGCAATTTTAGACTGTCGATAATGACGGTAATACATTATCGTAAGTATCGTAATCTTCCACCGTCTATCGCTCGCGGCTATCACTCAGAAACGACCCTTTCTGAGAGAGCTTCGCTGCGCTCCCATTCCTGGCGTTTTTTCGCAGACGGAGTATCTTAAAACTGTCTCTTGAAACCACGCTCTCATGATGATACACTGATGATGAGTTTTGAGAGAAAAGAGGAAGACCATGCTGGTTGGCTATGCGCGAGTCTCGACCGAGGATCAGAATCCGGCGCTTCAGCTGGATGCGCTGACGGATGCGGGTTGTGCAAAGCTATTCACGGAGCAGCGCAGCGGCGCACAGCGCGACCGGCCCGAACTGCTGGCAGCCCTCGACTACGTGCGCAGCGGTGATACGCTGGTCGTCTGGAAGCTCGACCGGCTGGCCCGTTCGTTGGCCCAACTGATTGAGACAGTGACACTGTTAGAGGCCCGGCAGATTGGTCTGCGCTCCCTGACCGAGCAGATCGATACCACCACGGCGGGTGGGCGGCTGATCTTCCATGTGTTC
>Ga0163144_10029667_pt1 | contig 10489 bp, 7 predicted proteins | sample OliLak19BULKMAT1_FD_123175 | JGI IMG/M metagenome (GOLD analysis project Ga0163144, IMG submission 123175) | Freshwater microbial mat bacterial communities from Lake Vanda, McMurdo Dry Valleys, Antarctica - Oligotrophic Lake LV.19.BULKMAT1 | ecosystem: Environmental > Aquatic > Freshwater > Lake...
AACAAATCTTCGATCGCCTTCCGCTTGTGGGCATCCGGGGTTTTGAGCACCTAGGTTGCGGAAAGGCCAACCAGCCGAACGGTGCGAAGGTGCCTGGAGCCGGATGGGAATCTGTTGTTCACGACGACTCCCTGCAACGTTGGAAAAAGCTGCCACGGACTCCCGCTGACGTAATGAAACTGCGCGCCGGAATGCAAGGCCCACTCTTGATAGACCGGGGCCAAACCCTCCACGGGCCGATATGGGCGCAGGAAAGTGTTTCGCATCAGTTCGTCCCGATCGCGAACATTGCTGATCTTGATGGTGTCGTCGATATCGCTGACGACGGAAATGCCGTGGCGCGCCACCGCAAAGATGGGCGCTTCATTCGTGTAAACGCGACGGCTGGAAGTGACGACGCACCGGAGCGTTTGCCGGCCCGGACGCAGCGCCTCCTGGGGGAGGACAATGGTTCCTCCGAAGTGGCCGTTGCGCCCGGTGCGACCGAAGGCGTAACGTTTGCCGAGAATCTCGACCTCCATCCGTTTGCCGGTTTCGTCGTCCGCCAGGAATCGTCGCGTGCGTTCGCGGAAAATCGCGCGTTCCCCGGCCCCCAGTTCTTCCTCGGAAAAACCGAGAATTTTTTTCGCCAGCCACGAAACGATCGGGCGTGTTTCGTTCTCGGTGACCAGTCCGGAGAAAGTGAAGGCCCAGTGATCCCGTTCCGGCGTGGCCAGCGCGGGATACCACTGAATTTGTTCTCCCGAAGGCTGTCCCGTCTCGTCGGAAATTGCGGCGCTTTGGGAGAGCAATAGGACAAGGGATGCGAGGCCGACAAATTTATGAATTCCACTTTGCATATCGCTCGTGTCGCGCCAGAACCGTGTTTTTCCGCCCGCCCGGTAATTTCAATGGGCCAGGAGATTCGGCCTGTTCAAATCCATGAACAGATTAATTCGATGCCTTGACCGGGCGCAGCTTGATGTTGCGGAAGGAAATCTTTCCATGGTCGCCCTGGAGCGAGAGAGAACCTTTGCCCGATTTGGCAAAGAGCGGCATCTTCGCGAATTTGCTCTTGGCGACCCGCGCGTTAAAATCATCGCTCCCGAGCACGTAATCGAAATATTTCACCCCATTCACGATGTGCTCGCATTTTTCCGGCGTGATAACGATGCGCATATGGTTCCACTCGCCGGCAGGTTTGGTCGAGTCGATCGGCTTGCCCGTCTTCGGGTCGATCGGTGGTCGATACAGATCATACAACCAACCGCAACGCTGGGGATCGCCGGCTGCGACGTTGTCTTCCAGTTGAATCTCGGGACCGCTGTGCCAGGGGCGTCCGCCCTCCTGCGTGACGTGAAACATGATCCCGCTGTTTCCGGCCACGGAGATGTTATACTCCAACTCCAGCTCGAACGAATCGAACTGTTCGGTGGTGACGAGATCTCCGGCGTCATGCGGATCAACGGACGCCATCGTGCCATCCTGAACCTTCCAACCGGGACGAATCCCCGGGCTCTTGAAGTTGCTCCAGCCGGTAAAATCCTTTCCGTTAAAAAGAAGTTTCCACCCGGCTTTCTGTTCCGCTGGAGTCAGGGTGTTGGGCTCTGCCGGATCGGCCGCGGAAAGCCGAATTGTGGCTGCCAGGAAAAGGGAAAGCAAAAGAAGTTGTTTCATGGCCGAATGATTATCTAAACCCGGACGCGCCGACAATCAGAATGCTTGGTCTGGATTGTTTGCAATATAACGCTTGAAGTGAATGCCGTCTGAAAGTCTGGGTTAATTCGGCGGAGGCGGTATATCCTGAATCGGCTGGCTGGTTTTCAGGTCAAGCGGAACGGTCTTTAAATATTTCGGAACGAGTTCCCCGACTCGCGACGGGGGATGTTGATTCTCCAGCTCGTAAGCTCTGGCGGCCAGGCGGATCATCAGGCGCTGTGTGCGAGCGCGGATATCGCGGGAACGTTCGAGAAATTTATTGTCCCGCTCGGCGATGGTCTTCTTGCCGATCAGTCCACCCACGCGATGGATCAGGCCGTAGGTTTTAGCCGACCACGCTTTTTCCCGAGCGTTGACCGCTTCCGGCGGCTCGCGGTTGGCGTTCAATTCTTCGAGCGCGCGCGCGGCTTCCTTCGGGAACGCGCCGTCCAAGTGTAAAAGCAACGATTGAAGGGAAGCCGCGCCGATCACTTCGATGGTCAGGCCATTGATGCCGTCCACCTGAATACCGCCCCGGCTCATGGCTTGCGCGAGACGGATCGTGTCCAGACTGCAACGCGCCGCCTCGTTGGTGTGAGTGGCCTGCATCTGGGATTTCGCCTCCACCGCGAAAGCGATGGCCAGTCGTTTTAAATCTTTCAACTCATCTTCGTGCCGATCCCGCCATCCGCTTTTCGTGTCGAGCGAAACGCGGCTCTCCATTTGCAGGGCTTTGCGCGCTCGCTCAATGGCCGGACGATTCTCCGTCGCGAGCGCCTGGGTTTGTGCCGAAGTCATTTCGGCAAGGTCGGTGGGCGGCTTCTTGACGGCGCGGGCCGCCGCCGCCAATTCATCATAGCCGTTGGGTTTTGGCAGAGGAGGTAGAGCGGGGCCGCGCCGCGCCGCCCAGTCGGCGACGCGCACTGCCAGAATCAAAACGGCCAGCCCGATTAAAATTCTGTAAGCTAATTTCAGCATATCCGAGTTCCTGAAAATGAATCCCCCGCGGCGCGAACGCGTCGCGCTGAACACCTTTTGGAAATCTCACTGCCCGTCCACCGCGAGTGACACGCAGACGATTTCCTTGTCGTTTCGCGCATAGACCGATTTGTTGGCAAAAGCCGGGTGCGACCAGACCACCAGCCGTCGCGCATCGCGGTTGGTTGGCTCCAGCAACTTCGCCCGGCTGATCTCCTCGTATTTCTTGGGACTCAGTTTTGCGATGATCAAGTCGCCCGCTTCGTTGAAGAGGAAACTGCGGTCGCCGTTTTTCACGATGAACGCGTTGCCCCAGCGCATCGATTCGCCAGTCGTTGGCTCGAGTGTTTCCCAGATGCGCTCGCCGGTGTCTGCCTTGAGGCAGCGGAACTGTCCGTAGCTGCACGGACCGTAGATGTATCCCTCCTCAATCAACGGTGTGGCGAAAACGGTGTGCAAACCGTCCGTGTCTTTCTCGCTCACCTTTTGGCTCGCCCAAACCAGTGATGGCTTATCCGAATCGACACGCAACATGAGCGAGCCGTTGTAAAACGAGGTCAGGAAAAGTTGATCGCCCACTTTGCGTGGTGTGGGAATGGTCATGCCCGACTGGACCGGCCGGGTCAGCGGATAGGCCCACAGGAGTTTGCCGGATTCGGGATCGAGCGCGCTGACCGCCTCGGGATGCCAGAGGATCAATTGCCGTGTTCCATCGTACTCGTAGATCATCGGCGGGGCGTAGCCCGGCTCCTTCGCGGAAAGGGCGCGCCAGAGTTCCTTGCCGGTATCCTTGTCAAACGCGACGGCGACGCTGCCCTCGCCGCCGGCCAGGCAGATTAATTTCTTTCCATCCACGAGCGGATGACCCGCAAAACCCCACACGGGAGTTTTCACGCCAAAATCCTTTTTAAAATCGCGGGCCCAGACCAACGTGCCTTTTTCCGCGTCGAGGCAAACCAGATTCCCTTCCGACCCGAGGGTATAGACTTTCCCATCGTGAACCGCGGGAGTTGCGCGGGGGCCCGAGGCGTAGCTCACGGTGTAGGCGCACTCATACTCGTATTGCCAAAGAATTTTTCCATCGGCCTCGTTCAGGCAGAGCACGCGTTCGCTACCGGGAATTTCGCCGCGCGCAAAAGCATTCGCCGGGTTGGTCGCGCCTTTGGCGAGCTGGCGGTCCATGACATAGACGCGGCCTTTGGCCACGGCGGGCCCGGTGTAGCCGCCGCCAATGGGAACGCGCCAACGATATTTCAAACCGGCCGCCGGAAATCTCTCGATGATGCCGGTCTCGCGCCAGACGGCATCGCGCTGCGGCCCGAGCCACTGCGGCCAGTCATCGGCGCGAAGGGCGAAGGCCGCCACTGAAAAAAGCCCAAGGGCGACAATAAAGCGCCCACGAATGGAAGATCGAAATAATTTCATAGACTGGAGATTTGGCGACTTGAGCTAAACATCCGACGCGGATGCAGTCAATCGTTGGGCTGCCCTTCGTGGCTGGGCTCAACTCTTTTCCGGGGCAAGCAGGATCTTGGTTTCCCCCTCGCTGCGGCCAATGATCACGGCACCGCACGAATCGCTGAAGATGTTTACTGAGGTCCGGCACATGTCGAGCACGCGGTCCACCGCCAGGATCAAACCGATTCCCTCCGCAGGCAGACCGACCGCATTCAAGACGATCACAATCGCGACCAGCCTAGCCGCGGGGATTCCGGCGACGCCGATGCTCGTCAGCAGCGCCACGAGCACGACGGTGAACTGTGCGACAAAGCCGAGTTCCACGCCGTACCACTGAGCGATAAACAGCGCCGCGACACATTCGTAGAGCGCCGTGCCGTCCATGTTGACCGTCGCGCCCAGCGGCAGGACAAAGCTCGACGTCCGGTTCGACACCCCAGCTCGTTTCTCGACGCATTCCATGGTCAGCGGCAACGTCGCCGAGGAGGACGCCGTCGAGAACGCAGTCAGGAGGGCGGGTGTCATGGCCTGGAAATGACGCGCCGGATTCACCCGGCCAATGAAACGCAGCAGCAGCGGCAGGACCACGAAGACATGAGTCGCCAGCGCCGCGATTACGGTCACAAAGAACAGCGCCACCTGCCGAAATGCGTCCAGCCCGGTCGTAGCCACCACCTTTGCCACGAGCGCGAACACCCCAATCGGTGCGAAACGCATCACGAGATCGGTGATCAGCAGCATCACGTCATAAAGCCCGCGAAAGACGCCCAGCAGGGGGCCCCGGTTTTCCTCGGACAGCCGCGCCAGGAAATAGCCGAAGAGGAGACTGAAGAAAATCATTCCGAGCATGTCGCCCTCCGCGGCTGACTTGAAAACGTTTTGCGGAACGAGCCGTTGAAAAATCCCGGCGATGTCGCGCAAGCCGCGCCCCTCCGTTTTCTCCAGTTGTTCCCTCGCGGTCTCGCTCAATGCGGACAATTCATCTGCGCCGGCGCCCGCCCCGGCGCCAGGTCGAATCACGTTCACAAAGCATAATCCGACGAGAATGGCGATCAGAGAGGTGGTTGCGTAGTAGAGCAGGGTCTTTAGCCCGAGTCGGCCGAATCCCTTGACGTTACCCAGGCCCGCCACTCCAGTCACAATCGATGCCACGACCAGCGGCACGACGATCATTTTCAGCGCGTTCAAAAACAGTTCGCCGAAAAAATCGTAGAGATCCACCACCGCCACCGAACCGATTTGCCCGGTTTTCCCCGACCACAATCCCGCCAGAACCGCCAGCACCAGCGCGATGAAAATTTGGAAATGCAGGGGAATTCGTTTCATGGGCGGAACGATTCTGCCGGGGAAAATCTTGCATCGCCAGAAATTTATGGAGCCCGGTGCCGAACCTCGGGCATCCCAAAGTTGCTGGTTGTACTCGGAGCCCGACCTTGAGGCCGCTTCAGCGTGGCCAAGGGAAACGTACGGGAAAATGACGATGCCTTTAAACTGGGTGACGGTGAAGCGGCGTGAACGCCGCGCTCCGTCACCAACAACTTCGGGATGCACCGCCTTCAATCGCGCGGGCGGGCGGAATCAAGGTGCGGAATCAAGGTGCGGAATCAAGGTGCGGAATCAAGGTTGACGCGCCGCTCCCCTCCGAGAATACTTTTTAACATCAGCGATGCAGATTCGAAGCTGGCCGCATCCAGCTCTGATGCAATGCCGACCCGAACCCACTTTATGAACCACGGAAAACTCGCCGCAGACCAGATTGCCGCATACCACCGCGACGGCTTTGTCATCGTGAAAAGTTTGTTCGACGTTGAGGAAATCGATTTGCTCCGCCGGGCCTGCAAGGACGACAAGGCGCTCGACGATCATTCCTTCAGCAGGGACGACGGCACAGGTGCGAAGGTTCGACTCTCCCTCTGGAATCATCCCGGCGACGGCATTTATGGCATGTTCGCCCGCTGCCATAGACTGGTGGATTCGGTGGAGCAGTTGCTGGGCGACGAGGCGTATCATTATCATTCCAAGATGATCATGAAAGACGCGAAGGTCGGAGGCGCCTGGGCCTGGCATCAGGATTACGGCTACTGGTATCAGAACGGCGTGATGTTTCCGGATCTTTGCAGCGCGTCCATCGCGGTGGATCCAGCCACGAAGGAGAACGGATGCCTTCAGGTTCTCAAGGGCTCGCACAAGCTGGGCCGCCTGGATCACGTCCTTACCGGCGATCAGGCTGGCGCCGACATGGAGCGGGTGAATGAAGCGATGAAACGCTTTGAACTCGTCCATTGCACCCTGGAACCGGGCGACGTGATTTTCTTCCACGGCAATTTGCTGCACGCATCCGCGCGAAACGATTCCGACCAGCCGCGCTGGGCGATGATCTGTTGCTACAACTACAAGAAGAACGATCCCTACAAGGAGGCGCACCATCCGCGCTACACGCCGCTGCAAAAGGTCGCGGACGAAAGGATCAAGGAAGTTGGCATCAAACGTTTCGCCGACGACGCCTCGAACGTGGCTTGGTTGGATCACAAGCAGGACGAGAGCGCAATGGCGTTGCAGAAAAATGCCGTGAAGACGGCTTCGACCACGTGAATTTAGGCGCATCGCGAAGCTGCGTCGCGAAGCTGGAGCCGGGAAGGATTTGACAGCAGTGAGTTCAGTCTCTTAACCCATGAACCTGAATATTCATCCGCCGTTGCCCGCGAAGAAAGATTTTCGCATCGGCATTCTTGGCAGCGGGTTCATCGTCAACGACTGCCATCTCGTGAGCTACCGCAAGGCGGGCTTCAACCCGGTCGCCATCGCGTCGCGCTCGCCGGAAAATGCCATCAAGGTCGGCATGCGACATGGCATTCCGAAAACCTACGTCACCTACGAACAGCTTCTCGACGACCCATGCATCGAAGTGCTCGACATCGCCGTGCCACCGAACGCGCAACTCGCCTTGATCAAAGCCGCGTGCGAACGGAAAACGGTCAAAGGCATCCTCGCGCAAAAACCGTTGGGCATGAATTACGCCGAAGCCCTGGAAGCCGTCGAGTGTTGCGAGAAGGCGGGCATCACGCTTGCGGTGAATCAGAACATGCGCTACGACCAGTCCGTGCGCGCCGCCAAAACGCTGCTCACCAACGGCACGATCGGCGAGCCGGTGTTTGCGTCGATCGACATGCGGGGCGTGCCGCACTTCATGCCGTGGCAGGAGGAACTTGGCTGGGTGACGCTGCGCATCATGTCCATCCATCACCTCGACTGCCTGCGCTATTGGTTCGGCGATCCCGAAGGCATTTATTGCAGCACGCGCACCGATCCGCGCACGAAATTTCCTCACACCGACGGCATCTGCACCTGCATCCTCGAATACGCGAACGGTCTGCGTTGCGTGGTGATTGACGACATCTGGACCGGCCCGGTGCGGGAAGGGTACCCCGGCGACATCTCGATCAAATGGCGCATAGAAGGCTTGAACGGCCTCGCCCTCGGCGACATCGGTTGGTGCAAGGATCCCCACACGAGCCCGTCGTCCATCCGTTTCGCCACCAAAGGCGACGCGATATTTCGCGAGCCGCGCTGGACGGAAAGCTGGTTTCCCGACGCCTTCGCCGGGACGATGGCGCAACTCCTGATCGCGCTCGAAACCGGCCAGGAACCCGCCATCAGTGGCCGCGACAATTTGAAAACGATGGCGCTGGTGGACGCGGCGTATTTGAGCGCGTCGCAGTTTCGCTCGATTGGCATTGCCGAGATTGAAAACTCGAATGACTTGCAAAGGAAAGCGCACTCCACCAAAAATCCTGAGGCAACCGGGAAAACTCTTTCTGCTCTTCAGACAGGCTCGGATTTGACCCAGGGCGGCGCAAAGCCGCCGGGATTCTTCCGCAAGCTCGTTTCGAAATTCGAACCGCGAGGCCCGTCCGGACCCGACTCGCAGCCGTTGTCTAATTTCACCCCGCGGGCCCAGCAGGCACTGACGTTTGCACGCAAAGAAGCCGACCGTTTAAACCACAATTTCGTCGGAACTGAGCATCTCCTGCTTGGACTGATCCGGCTGGGCTTGGGCGTCGCCGTGAATGTGCTTAAAAAAATGGGACTCGATCTTGAGAACATTCGCCTCGAAGTGGAGAAGCAGGTCGGCACCGGTCCGGACCAAAAGCCGTTTCGCAGAATTCCCTACACACCACGCGTAAAACGAGTGCTTGCTCTAGCGGCAGAGCAGGGCAAAGCGCTCAATCACACGTACGTCGGCACCGAACATATCTTGCTTGGGCTGCTCGTGGAAGGAGACGGCGTGGCGGGGCGCGTGTTGAAAACTTTCGGCGTGGAATTCGAAAAAACCCGATCAGAAATCCTCAAAGAACTTGATCCCTTCCCCACGCTTCAGTCACCCGGTACTGTCAGGACGGAGCCAGCGGCGGACATTCCCCAAGGTTCGATCCCTCAATCTCGGCAGGAACCCGAAACAGTTGGAAGACTTACTCCGCGCGCGCAACAGGTCCTCGGCCACGCGCGACGGGAAGCGGACCGGCTCAATCATAATTTCGTTTCTGCGGAACACCTGCTTCTGGGCTTGCTGAAGCTTGGAAACGGCGTCGCTGTGAACGTTCTGCTGAAGCGGGGTGTTTCCCTTGAGCTTACACGGGAGAAAGTGGAACAGTTGGCCGGCAAAGGCGCCGAACCCAATGCCGGGGGAAATATCCCTTACACCAAGGACCTGAAGAAGGCTTTGGCGCTGGCGGCGAGGGAAGCGACAGCCCTGAATTTTTCCTATGTTGGAACAGAGCATCTGCTTCTGGGCTTGATGCGTGGCGGGAACGAGAGCCTGGCCGTTCGTGCTTTGACAGAAATGGGAGTGGACCTTGAATTGACCCGGCAAGAAATCCTCAACGAAATCGACCCAGATCATCGGCCATGAAGTTCATAGGCGGAGGGCTGGGAAATCGAGAGTGATCCCAATTCTCCATGATGATCGGTATTTTCAGGTAGGGCGCGTCAGTCCCCTGCGCGCCGCGGGTTGCAAGCCACATGCCCGGCGCGCTGGGGACAGACGCGCCCTAGTGCGCCTGAGAGGGCGCGAAGACAGAACGGTGGAAGTCCGTTTCCCTGCGGTGAAGAGTCGTGGGGTATCGAACCGTAACTGCGTCGCCGCGAGGCGGGGTGGGGAGCAACGGAACGAGAACGACCAGTCCGTAACAAGGTCCCGAGACACAGGGACAAGGTGAACTCGATTCGGTCGGTGAACGCGGGCGAGTCTGCTGGGGAAAAGACGAAGCCTGTCGGGGCGGGCGTAAATCCGCTGGCAGCCGGGCGATCCCCGGTCGCGCCACCGATGGTTGGAGACAGAATGGTCGGAAGTCTTGGCGCAGGAATCAGGGAGACCCGGCGGGACAGGACGGTGATCGTGGCCGCAAAGCCCGAAGAGCCGCCCGTCGGGAGTCAGAGCGTCCGTAGTAGCGACGAAACGGGTAACGACCGTGGAGCCAAGGGACGCAGGAAAGTGGAAGGCCGATGAACCAGAACGACGAGAAAATCAAAACGACCCCGGCGTCAGTGGCGGCAACGCCTCAGCAAGCCGGAGAAGCCCCCGCGCGGCGTGACCCGTGGTGGTGGGTGGAACGTTGCGTCTGGACAGAGGCCATGTTGTCACGGCTCGCCTCGGGCGAGCCAGTCAGTCAATGGCTGGCCCGGCATGGATTTCTGAGCCTGAAAGAGCTCCATGACTGGAAGCGGACAATCGTAGCGATACGAACCCACTGACTGGAGAGCCGGATGCGGGAGATCCGCCCGTCCGGTTCGGAGGGAGGGGCAAGGTTCAATCCCTTGTCCCTACCCTATCCCACCACAGGCCATTCATTGTAACGGTCATCATTGGGATCTGGTACGAGAATCCACTCGGCGAATTTCAAAAAATACATTGCCAATCGGAAGGAGCCCCTATCTTTTATCGCCCGTGCGCGCCGATCAATTCGCAAAATATTTTCTCCCGGTGATTCTGTGGATGGCCTTGATCTTTGGCGGCTCGACCCATTTGGGTTCCTCGCGAAACACCTCCCGGATCGTGGGACCCATTTTGCGCTGGTTCGATCCGGACGTGACGGACGAGACCGTCCGGCAAATCCAATTCGTCATCCGCAAATGCGGCCATGCCGCTGAATACGGCGTTCTTGCCCTGCTCGTCTGGAGGGCGTTGCGCCATCGGCATTCGGTTCCGACCACCGGCTGGAGCTGGAAGCATGCGCGTCAGGCGATTCTTATTTCTGCCTTTTACGCGGCGACGGATGAGTTTCATCAATCCTTCGTGGTGACGCGGGAAGGGTCTCTTTGGGACGTGATGCTCGACACCGCGGGTGCGACTGCCGCGATTTTGTTGTGTTGGAAAATC
>Ga0163144_10029668_pt1 | contig 10489 bp, 6 predicted proteins | sample OliLak19BULKMAT1_FD_123175 | JGI IMG/M metagenome (GOLD analysis project Ga0163144, IMG submission 123175) | Freshwater microbial mat bacterial communities from Lake Vanda, McMurdo Dry Valleys, Antarctica - Oligotrophic Lake LV.19.BULKMAT1 | ecosystem: Environmental > Aquatic > Freshwater > Lake...
AATTGGTTGCGGGCTATCTGGTTTTGGTGCAGTCGCCACGGGAAGAGGTCTTGGTTGGATTACTCTTGGAATCCCAAAGATTCGATCGACTTGGCCAAGTTGATGTACTTCCGGTTCTTGAAGGTCAAATTGCTGAATTTCAAAACGATGCGCGAGCGGCTCTAGTCTTGGTCTGATAACAACCGGAACCTCAATAATTCTCATTCCTTCAGGCTCTGCTACTTCTTCAACTTGTTGTTCCTGTGGCGCTTCGAAAAGGATGTACTCAATCTCAAGAGGTTGAAAATTTGGCTGTGGTGCGGGAGCGAGTGCAGGTTCTGGTGCTGGAACAACTGGCATTGGTTCAGGCTCTGGAGCTGGAACAACGGGTACGTTAATTGGAACTACAGGAACAACTGGCGCCGGTCCAGGAATTGGATTTACTGGAGGCACTGGCGGTCTTGGTGGTCTTGGTGGTTGTGGCACGGGTTCTGGAATTATCGGCGGCACAGGCACAACAGGAGTCCCGCTAGATGCAAATAATCTGTATGCTGCAAGAAGCAAGCCAGTTCCGGCAGCCATGTAGATGCCCAGCCGTTCTGGATGGCGCTTGATTTGATTTTTGAGCGTCTGATTTTTTTTGTGGTCCGGGCAGTTGCAATGGCAGAGGTAGTCGAACGTGACGAATTTTTTTATTTTAACCAATCCGATTTTGGTGGCAGATTTTACCCTGTTGCGTAGAGATACTGCTTGAGCAGGCACACTGATGCCTACCATGCTTGCGCTTAAGATCATGAAAAGAATTTTACGAGACGTGTAACCAACCATTTTGCCAACCTCGATTCAGACTGAAATTAAATCTGTATTTTCCCTTATAAATACATCATAGTTCTTTTGTGGTTATTATGCAAACCGTCGAAGCTTATCCAGGGCTTCAGGCTTGGCAAGCTATGCCGGTCGCGCCCGTTAAGAAGGAAAGAAACCAAGCCTCGGTAGGATACCCGAGGCTTGGTTTGAAATCAGTTTTTTAGGATTTAATTGTTGGAGTTTTGGGTGCTAGACGACACTTTCGTCCTAGCAGGCTCCTCATCAGGTTTGAGATAACTCAATCGCAAGAAATCATGAGCCGTTTTGCCACCTTTGCTTTTCATTTGCAATAATTCGAGTGGACGGAATGTCATCTTTTGCAGGTGCTGACGAAATAGATCACGACTTTCTTGGTAGAGCACGCCTGTGTGAATTTGTTTCATGCAGAGTAAAAATGTAACAATGCATTTGGTTTTTGCGCGTGCGGTGTAGGCGCTTACGAGCAGCCGACATTCGTGGGTGCGGCCATTACGTGCGAGTCTGATCAGGCAACTATCGCCATTATCGAAAGTAATCTCTGGGTTAGCTCCATGATCGATAAGTAGTCTGCAAATCTCTTGTGATGTATCGAAAAAACATGCACCACATACATTTTGAAGTACCGTAAATCCATTACTACATCGTGCATCAGGATTTGCGCCTTGTTCAAGCCAATGTTTTACTGCGCCGGCTGACTCTCGGTTGGTTGTGAGTGCATTATCAAGAACGTGCTGGTTTGGCTTGTTGAATTTTTCAACGGGTTCCATCGCCAACATTGGTGAAACGAGTGATGCGAACATGAGCGACATGAGTATTTTTTTTTTCCAGTCTACGCTTATCCGGGTCTTCAGACTCGGTAAGCTTCGCCGGGCAAGCATGTTTTTCAAATGAATTGACATAGTATAGCCTCATAAAAAAGTGTGCATTCTCTATTAGTATAATTATAGAAAATAACCCCCCTCCTGTCAAACGGTCTTTGAGGGGGGGTTCGAACCTGTTTTACGCTGTTTTCTCTGTTTTTAACCCAGGAGCCTGAAATTCTTTCCATGCCCCCAAAGAAACGGGAAAATGAGGCAAAGCAAGTTCAAGCATGCCTTGAGCGAACATTCTGATCTCCCATTGTGCGCCTGGTTCGAGGCGGAGCTTCAAGAAGTGAATGAGCGAATGCAGATTGCAGGTGAATATAAATTCGGTGTAAGTGCAGCTAGGCAGCAATCCGCGTGCAAGTTCACGGCACAAGCCATCAGCCAACAGCTCTTCATAGGTTGTTTTTGCCACTTCAAGCGCAGCAGTATATTTTGCCTTCATTGCTTCATCTTCAAATTCACCCACCGAACCCTGGCGATTTTGAGTGTCTTGGTAGCGCCATTTTGCAGGGGTGTAAAATTCGAGCGCCGATTTGACGTAGCGGTAACTGATTTCATTGTAGGAGTTCATGCGATGGCGCATCCATTGGCGCGCAACAAATAGGGGACATTTGACCCGGAATGAGAGTTGGTTATGTTCGAATGGGCTCGAATGATTGTGCTGCACGAGATAGCGAATGAGTTTGATATCAGCTTCGGATAATTCAGTGACAAATTTACCAAACGAAACGCGCGCCGCGTTGGCAATGTCTACATCTGATCCCGATACGCGCACAAGAGAGACTGAGCTGATTCGGTCATTGAGGGGATCAAGTGCATGTTCGAGATTTAGTTTATCGAGTCCGAATGAAGTTATTTTTTTTGCCGGAGCAACTTGTGGTTCCATGGAGATCCTTTTGATTATTTTTGTGTGCAAGTGTAACACGAAAAGGAATGTCCCTCAATCAACTCGGGACGAACGGAGAGAGAATATTTTTTGATTTGATTATGAAAATTCATATTTATTTTTACCCGTTCGTTCCGAAGAATTGAGGGATACGGGATATTATTAATCTCTTCTCGCCCCGCCTTCGTTATTCATCTGCAAGCAAATAAATAACTTTGTCGTGGTCTTCGGCGCGAATTATTATTCGCGCCTCGACATCCTTACTATTATTCCCACCATCAAGATATTCGCAATCAACCCCGTATTACCATAACTGATAAATGGCAATCCCATGCCTTTCGTAGGTAGTAAACCGCTCGCCACGCCGATGTTGATGATCACCTGGAACGTGATGAGCACGGTGCAGCCAAGAATGGCAAAGAATTTAAAGGGATCGGTTTGTGCGGTGGCCAAACGAATGCCAAAATAAAGCAGACTCGCAAATAAGGCCAGCAGAATGATGCTGCCAAAGAATCCGGTCTCTTCGGCGATAATTGAAAAAATAAAATCGGTATGCTGCATGGGCAAGTAGAAAAACTTTTGTTTTGATTGCCCGATACCAACTCCCCAAAAACCACCCGACCCAATGGCAATGAGTGATTGAATGATTTGGAACCCAGCGCCTTTGGGATCGCGCCACGGATTCCAAAAAGTGAGTATGCGTTGCAGTCGATAGGGCTTTGCAATTACAAGTGCCACCGCAACCGGAATGAGCGAGCCGAGTGCAAATAGAATGTGTTTTAGTGGAAATGAGGCAACATAAAGCAAGATGAATGTAGTTGCAAACATGGTGACAGTGGTGCCAAAATCGGGTTGTGCGAGCAGAATAAGGCTCGAAACACCCAGCAGCGTGAAAAGCGGAAAGTAATCTCGCAAGGTAATTGTCCGTTTGTTTGCCCGTTTGGCAAGGAACGTGGCGAGGTAGAGCACGAATGCAACTTTTAAAATTTCACTCGGTTGGAACGAAAATCCCGCAATACGAAACCAACGGCTCGACCCGTGAATGGTGGATGAAAGGGAAGAAAGGAGTGTCAGCCCGGTGACCCCAATGGTGATTAATAAAAAGAGGGGAGATAATTTTTGTAACGTGGCTATCGAAACAAATTGAATCGCAAAAAGGGCGATCATTCCAAGAAGTAAACCAACCAGCTGCTTGTGCACAAAGTAAGTGGGAGTGCCATGCGCTTCGAGGGCGAATACTGAGCTTGCTGAATAGATAAATATTGTGCCAATCAGGAGTAGCACTGCTACCAGCGTGAGAAATATGTGAAGCGATTTGGCTGTTTTTTGCATGCATCACCTTTTTGTTTTTAACGTAGTGAAAGGTGCTAAGGAGAGTCAAGACATTCAAGGGATTTGACGAGATAAAGTTTATATTATGCATAGAGGAATTTTTAATCCGTTCGTCCCTCAATCAACTCGGGACGAACGGGAAATAATATTTTTTAACGATTAAGACTTACACTTTTACTTTGCTTCTTCTGCATTTGTGAGTTCCTTTGCATCCTCGTTCCTCCAGGTAATGCCGATCAGCTCGAGTTGGGTCGTAAATTCCTGCAAGCATTTTTGCGCCATCTCATTTTCTTTCAACTTATCGGAATTGAGATGCATGAGCAGTGTATGAATGCATTGGCGCGCCGGAGTAGCGGCAGCCAATTTTATGGTTGCCGTATCATAAAACAAGAAGCCCTTGATGCAATGATCGGTTGCTTTCTGAATGTCTTGCGCAACACCGATTCCTATAAGATATGCGGAACTGAGTTCAAAATGGCCATATGGAGTTTGATAGACAGGTGCAAGAATCTCGAGAAGCGTGACGCCTTTTTTGGGATTTCCATGAGAAAGGTGCATGACGCCTAGTTGCCTGACGGCAAACTTAGAAGGCTTCTTGAGTGCGCATTTACTTTGAATGAAGTTGAATATGAACTCCTTCATGCCAGCAGTTGCTTGATCACTTTGATACAATTCATAGAGCCTTACATAACTCAATTCTTCATCTACTTCCAGTGCGGTATCAATAGATTTTTTTGCATTGGTTTCATTTGGTTTAACTTCCCAAGCAACCTTGCCACTTTTTTTGCGCGATTTTTCTATTCCGGTTGATTCAATGACGCCGCGAATGAGTAACATTTCGATTGAGCTTGGGCTGTTTTTGGCATGTTCATATGCTTCAATTATATTGGGATTGATGGTATATCCGCATCCGAATGTGTATCCCAAAAAGAAGATTTTTGCGAGCATGTCCTGAAATGCCATACTCCCATTGGTGCTTATGCGGCGTAATATATTGATATATTCTTTTGCGGTGCTTTCAGGTAATTGAATTGATGTATCTTCCAAACAATTTTCCGTGTGCCGGCCAACACCTGCATCGAATTCGCACAAAGCAGATTCTTTGTAGAGCTCTTTTGTACGCGTTCGATAGATCTCTTTAATTTGGATAGGTGTCGATTCGTCTAGTTTCTTCTTTTCCAAATAGCGGCCAAGGCGGTAGGCCACTTCGCCATGAATTGGTTTTGCTATCTCGCAGCGTGGTTCTTTGTTTCTAGCATCTGCTTTTCCATTGGCGAGGGCAACCGGATAGGCAGAGCGGGCATATTTGAGTGCTTTTTCGAGCTCTACAAGCGTGTTGATTAGTTGAAGATCAAAAAAACTGAATTGCTTGTCTCGTTGGTGCAGGTGCATGTAGGCCATGATAGCTTGCGCTTCGGGTGATAGGTTTTTATCGGCAAGAGTACGAATAAGCTTCATGGTGCTGGCGATATCTTCTTGGTTTTGATTCATCACTTCTGGATTCATCCTTGAGAACAAAAGTGATAATTCCTCTAGAGAATGGCCTCGTTCCTTTTTGTTTAAACTGAGAAACATGGCGGGAATAATGCGCCAGGGAAGGGCAATCTGATCGCGTTGGGCAAGGATTTTGGTGATTTCTGCTCTGATTTTTGGTTCCCAGAAAGGCCGTTCATTTTTTTCGAGGTTTGCAAACAAGGTGGTATATAAAATGCTGGCTGTGGTAGCTTCTTTGATTGGCATGAGCGCTTGAGCCAGTGCATGAATGCCATAGAGATGGACGTTGCGTTCTTGGGGCCGGTATTTGGAAATTCGAATTGCGGTTTCGAAGTGTTTGGTTGCCTTCAGGTATTTGTTATCTTCGATTGCCATGATACCCATAGCATAGTGGGCCGGAGAATAGGTTAGGCGTGTTTTATGAGTGCCGCCAATCAGAAGATGGCCTTCAGCTAAGATGGGTAACATTTTTTTTACAAAAGCACGATCATTGTTTTTTTGGCAGAGGAGTTCTTGATATGCTTCATTGAGTTTGTCGTAGATTGGTTCCCAGCTGCCGCTTTGACTGGGCTGAAAATCTTTGAACTCAGGAATAACGGCGTGTAAAGAGTCTTTGAACTCAATAAGGTGTTTTTCCATTCCGTACACGCTATAAAATGAACAGATGATAAAAAGAAAAATAAGTCGGCAATGATTATGCATGTACATTCCCAAAAAAAATATGAAGTAACTTGTTTTTTTGTTTAAAATAAAGGCTTTTTTAGTTTAATTGCTTTTTCTCATTTGTCACTCAGTGCGGCAACCAATTCTTTAAACACGCGCCCACGATGTTCGAAGTTTTCAAATAGGTCGTAGCTGCTGCCGGCTGGCGAAAGGAGAACAATTTCTTCCGGTTGAGCGGCAGTGTGCGCAGCAGTGACTGCTTGCTCGAGGGTTGCGCATGCTTGGGCCGGAACGCTGTATTTGGCGCAGAATGCTTGGAGTGCTTCCGCTTCTTTGCCAAAACACACAATCGATTTTACTTTGCCGTGCAGTTGTGCGACAAGTGGTTCGCGATCGATTCCTTTGCTGAGCCCACCAAGCAGCAGGTGAAGTGGTGCGTCGCCTAGCCTTTCCACTGCGGCAAGTGTGGCAGCGGGAGCGGTTGATTTTGAATCGTTGTAGTATTTTGCGCCACGAATGGTGGCTACATATTCAACGCGATGTTCGGGCATTTTCAAATGCTGCGCATGGGTTGGAAGCTCTGCGAGCGGGAGTCCGAGTGCATCAAGAATGGCGATAATCGTGAGCCAGTTTTGGTCAAACGTGATGGGGGGGAGGGTGTGTAAAAGCTCCGCTTGTGCGTTTGAAATGAAGGTTGTTTTTTTTATTTGTTCTGGAGAAATATGGGCCCTTAATTCCAAAGGAATCAGCGCTCGCGCTGCGTTCTTTTGGATATTTAATTTTGCCCGCACATACTCTTCCATCGTCCCATGCCGATCAAGATGATTCTCAATAATATTGGTAATGATTGCTAGTTCTGGCGCAAACCGAGTCGCATGTTCGAGCTGGAAGCTGGAGACTTCAAGAACCGCTAATTCAACATCATCTTGTTGAGCAATAAGATCAAGGGAGGCAATCCCAATGTTGCCGCCGGTGGCGACGCGCTTACCGTACATGGCAAGTAATTGGGAAAGCAAACTGGTCACCGTGGTTTTGCCTACCGATCCGGTGATGGCGATGTAGGGCTTTTTGAATTCCTGCGCAAAGATATCAAGTTCGAATAACCACTTATCTTTATATTTTTCATAGTACGGACGCAAATCGATGCCGGCGCTGGGGATGATCAGATCATGTGCATCAAAAAAAGCTTCCAGTTGGTCCTGCGAGAAAAATGTGATGCCGTGTTGTGCAAAATAAGCAGCTTCATCTGCGAGTAGATTTTTATCCATAACTCCCACGTGCGCCCCGCGCGAAATCATAAAATCGGCAGTCGACCTGCCGGTGATGCCATATCCCCAAATGCCAATTTTTTTATTTTTTAAGTTCATAATGCGCTTTCGAATTCGGTGAATGATGAATATTTTCAAATACTGTAAGCTTTTGCTTATGACCTCTTATTGGCGCATTTTTATATTTTTTAGAAAGCATACTATGTGTCATATTTGGCGCTACGCCAAGGATCTTAAGCATCAATCAATCGATGAAGCGATCCGATCATATAAAACGGAATTGATCGCAATTGGAAGGTGATGCGGTTGCCCTGATTATCTTTCACATCGATTTCCGTTATCTGGGGCACATTCGAATTGATACGAACGGCTTTTGGCAATTCTTTCAATCGCATGAATTGGTGCAGGGATTTGAGCGTGCCGCCCGTACCTGCTTTCACTTCGATGGGAAAAATACCACCGCGGTGTTGGATTACGTAATCAACTTCAGCGCTGAAACCACGTTCTGTGCGCAGCCAATAATAAAGTTCCGGTTGTTGATAAAATGGAAAAATGGTTCGCAATAATTGGCCAACGACTTGCTCTGCAATGCCACCTTTGTTTATCAAGCCTAGTTCATCGACTGTTTGTAACATGTCTAGTGAAAGACCTAATGATGCGGAACAAAGTCCAACATCTATGAGAATAATTTTGTTGTAGCGGTCATTGATTTCTGCGCCTAATGGCAATCCATTGGCAGCTGTTGCTTCTATTTTATGCGCGATTCGTGCTTTGCAAAGTAATTGAAGGGCTTTTTTGATTGTGGGAATTTGGATGGATGGTTGTGCTTCAGTATCTGGATTGACGTCGCTATAAACAAACTTGCTGCCTAAACTTTTTGGCACTGCACGAAGCACCCTTTCAAAAATATCTGCATCGAGGCGGTTGGAATATTTGGGGAAGTCATCATTATAGGTAGACATAAGATCGGAGTGTACCTGTGAAAGATTTTGCATCGATGAATCCTGCATCCAGCTAGCGACAGCTGCCGGCATACCGCCTACCACAATGTATTCCTTGAAATATCGCGTTAATTCTTCATGAAAAAAAAGCGGCACTTCTTCAGACCAATTATATGTATGTATGTAATCCACCAGCTTAGGCTTACCGTTTGCAGATAAAAATTCGTCAAATGAAAGGGGTTCGACATGCATATATTGAATTCTACCAACTGGCATGCTAAATGCGTAATTGCTCAGCGTGAACTCTAATAATGAACCGGCTGCAATGACCGGAAGTTCAGGCATCTTTTCATAAAACCAACGTAACTTAGCAAGTAATTCCGGAAAAGCTTGAATTTCATCAAAAAATAGGATGCTTGTTTCTGGAGTTATGGTGCTGCCAAGCGCGGATTCGAGGTTTTTGAGTATGGCTTTCGGTTCATTACCGGAAAATAGGGCAATGAGCGATTTTTGATCTTCGAAATTTATTTCGACAAGATTTTTACCTTGAGTTTTGGCAAGTTGGCGCACGAGCCAGGTTTTTCCCACTTGCCGAGCCCCGCGAAGTACAAGAGGCTTACGGCTTGGGGAATTAAGCCATTCCACGAGAAATTTCATACATGTTCGATTCACAAATGCCTCTCTTTTGTAGTATTCCCGGATAGTTCAAGATTCTTAAAGTAAGATTAGGCGAGCTAAAGCTGAAAGTCAACAAAAGACATATGTCTTTTTGTCGTCTGGCTATTAAAAGACATATGTCTTTTTGTGAGTAGACATCAAAAAGACATATGTCTTTTAATGGGTTGGGCTCAATTTCAGGGTAAATTCCTTCTAGCGAAACGTGAGTAATAGCCATAGCCTTAGAAGGGCTTTAATGTTATACTTTCAACATAAAAATTAAGCCCAAAGAGGCATATTGAAAGGCAAGCCAATGGCAGAACAAAATAAAGAAAATACTCCTTCATTTAAAGATTCATTAAATTTACCCCGTACTGATTTTCCAATCCGTTCCAACTCAAAGGTGGATGATCCGGCTATGATTGAACGCTGGGTCAAAGAGGATTTGTTTGGCAAAAGTTTTTATCAAAACGAAGGTAATACGCGCTTTATTCTCCATGATGGCCCTCCCTATGCCAATGGCAATATTCACATTGGCCACGCCTACAATAAAACTCTCAAAGATTTCGTAACCAAATCGCAACGCATGGCAGGCAAGCAAGTACCGGTCACTCCTGGCTGGGATTGCCATGGACTGCCGATTGAATTCAAAGTGTCTCAGGAAAACCCCAATCTCAAGGGTTCTGACCTTAAAGTCGCATGCCGTGCCTACGCTCAAAAATGGATCGATATTCAGCGTGAAGAATTCAAGTCTCTTGGTGTTCTCATGGATTGGGATCGTTACTACAGCACCATGAGTTTCGAATATGAAGCCTCTATCTTGCGATCATTCGGTACTTTTGTGGATCAAGGGTATATTGAGCGCAAAAATAAAACGGTGCCTTGGTGTCCATCGTGCCAGACTGTTTTGGCCACCGCAGAAATCGAATACCAAGATCGTAAAGATCCTTCAATATATGTCATGTTTGAATTGGAAAGCAGTGTGGTGGACGCATTGTTTCCAAGTTTGAAAGGAACGCCCGTTAAGCTTTTAATTTGGACGACGACCCCGTGGACATTGCCACTCAATCGTGCGGTTATGCTGCGCCCAAACACCGAGTATGTGGTGCTGAATGCAAAAGGGCATCAGGTGGTGGTCGCTGCTACACTGGCCGATGCAGTTGCGGCTAAGTTGGAAGTATCCAAAGAAATTCTTGCCACATTCAGATCTGAAGATCTGGTTAAAATTTGCGCGCAAGCGCATCATCCATTTGTGCATGGGTTGCTGGTACCGGTCATTGCCGATCAATCGGTTGAGCTGGGCGAAGGAACCGCGTGTGTGCACAGTGCGCCAGGTGCCGGTCCGATCGACTACGAAGTGGGCATCAAAAACAATTTAGAAATTTATTCGCCCGTAGGGCCAGATGGCAAATACACCGATGCGATTAATCCAAAAGAATTGGCGGGAATGGCTGTTGCTGATGGCCAAATCTGGGTACTCAAAAAATTAATCGAACTTGATAAGTTGCTCTTTAAAGGCAGCATTCGCCACTCCTACCCGCATTGCTGGCGCTGCCA
>Ga0163144_10029669_pt1 | contig 10489 bp, 8 predicted proteins | sample OliLak19BULKMAT1_FD_123175 | JGI IMG/M metagenome (GOLD analysis project Ga0163144, IMG submission 123175) | Freshwater microbial mat bacterial communities from Lake Vanda, McMurdo Dry Valleys, Antarctica - Oligotrophic Lake LV.19.BULKMAT1 | ecosystem: Environmental > Aquatic > Freshwater > Lake...
CGCACCGGAAGTGCCGACCAATGCCGGCCCTATCGAACCGATCCGCATCACCGCGCCGGAAAACTCCATCGTTCACGCGCTGCACCCGTGGCCGGTTTCGGCGCGCCATGTGGTCGGTCACATGCTGCCTGATGTCATGCTGGGCTGCCTCGACCAGGCGATGCCCGGCGGCTGCCAGGCGGAAAGCGGCGCTGCCTTGTGGGGGCCGCAGTTCCGTGGCGGAGCCGAGGTTCGCTCGATGCTCGGCCTTGGCCCCGATGCCACGGCACGCGCCTTTACTGCTTTGACCGTGCATTCCGGCGGTTGCGGTGGACGGCCAGGCAAGGACGGCCTGTCCGTGACCGCGTTCCCGACCAACCTTCGCACCGTGCCCATTGAAGTAATTGAATCCAGCATCCCGCTGCTGGTCTGGCGGCGCGAGTACCGGCCGGATTCGGCTGGCGCTGGCGAGTATCGCGGCGGCGTCGGCCAGATTGTGGAAATCGGCGGCGCCAACGGTGCGCCGTTCCTGGTCAATGCCATGTTCGACCGCGTCGATCATCCCGCGCGTGGCCGTAATCGCGGCAGCGACGGCATGAAGGGCACGGTGTCGCTGGCTTCCGGCAAAACCCTGCGGGCCAAGGGCCAGCAGGTCATCCCGCCCGATGATCGTCTACGTCTGGAAACGCCGGGCGGCGGGGGCTTGGGCGATCCCGCGCGGCGCGACCCGGCCGCGATTGCCGCCGACCGTTTGAGCGGCCTCGTCACAACGTGACGCGCCCGTTCGTCCACACCGGCCAGCCCGGCCGCGTCGTCTTCGGCGCCGGCACGGTGCGGTCGGTGGCGGCCGAACTGGAAGCCCTCGGTGTGTCGCGCGCCGCCATTGTCACCACGCCCGGCCAGGCCAGACTGGGCAACGAGATCGCCGGCCATGCCGGCCAGCGTGGGGTTGGCGTTCTGCCCTTGGCTGTCATGCATGTGCCGGTGGAAATCGCCGCCGAGGCGGTTACGCAGGCGACGCGGCTTGGCGCCGATGGGCTTGTCGCCGCTGGCGGCGGTTCGGCGATAGGTTTGGCCAAGGCGGTCGCGCTGGCGACCGGGCTGCCGCTTCTTGCGATTCCCACAACCTATTCCGGCTCGGAAATGACGTCGAATGTCGGCACCACCGATGGCGGCGAAAAACGGATCGTCAGCGACGCCAAGATGCGGCCGCGCACTGTAATCTATGACCCTGAACTCACCTATGGCCTGCCTGTTGCCGTCTCGATGACTTCAGGCATGAACGGCATGGCCCATGCCGTGGAGGCGCTTTACGCGCGCGAGGCGAATCCGCTGACCTCGTTGATGGCGGAGGAGGCGATCCGCGCCCTGGCCCAAGGCCTGCCTGCGGTGCATGCCGCAGCCCGCAATGCCGAGGGTCGCGCCGCGTGCCTGTACGGCGCGTGGCTCAGCGGCGCCGTGCTGGCCCATGTCGGCATGGCGCTGCACCACAAGCTTTGCCATGTGCTGGGCGGCAGCTTCGGTCTGCCGCACGCCGAAACCCACACCGTCGTGCTGCCCCATGCCGTGGCCTATACGCGGCCAGCGGCCGAGATGGAGTTGCGGCGCGCCGATCAGGCACTGGGTGGCGATGCGGCGACGGCCCTGTTCGAACTCACCGGCCGGCTTGGCACGCCCCGCGCGCTGCGCGACATCGGCATGCGCGAAACGGATCTCGACCGTGCCGCCGACCTTGCGGCCGCCTCGCCCTATTGGAACCCGCGTCCGGTAGCGCGCGCTGGTATCCGTGCGCTGCTGGATAATGCCTATTTCGGGCGGCGGCCAACAGCCTAGACCATAATATGGAACCATGGTGCGCATTGTGGCTGACACTCGGTCGGAAGCGGCGTTAGGGTCGCGCACATCTTCCCCTCAGAATATGGTCATGTCAGCCACACCCCGCCGCTACCGCAATTTCATCGACGGCGTGTTCAGCGAAACTGCCGCGCGCTGGTTTCCCGACATCAACCCGGCCAATGGCGAGGTGATCGCCGAGGTGGCCGAGGCCAGCCGCGCTGACGTCGATGCCGCCGTAGCCGCCGCGCGCCGCGCACTGAAGGGCCCGTGGGGCCGCATGCCGGCAGCCGAGCGCGCCGCCCTGTTGCGCCGCGTAGCCGAGGGCATCGAGCGCCGGTTCGACGATTTCCTGGCCGCCGAGATTGCCGACACCGGCAAGCCGAAGGGTTTGGCCAGCACGCTCGACATCCCGCGCGGCGCGGCGAATTTCAGCATCTACGCCGACCTGCTGCGCGGCCAGGGCGGCGCCTTCTTCGAAACCGACACGCCCGATGGGCGCGGGGCGCTGAACTACGAGGTGCGCAAGCCGCTTGGCGTCGTTGCGGTCATAGCACCCTGGAACCTGCCGCTGCTGCTGTTCACCTGGAAGGTGGCGCCGGCATTGGCCTGCGGCAACACCATCGTCGCCAAGCCCTCGGAGGAAACGCCCGGCACCGCGACCCTGCTGGCCGAGGTGATGCAGGAGGTCGGGCTGCCGCCCGGCGTGTTCAACCTGGTGCATGGCTTCGGCCCGGGTTCGGCCGGCGAGTTTCTGACCACGCACAAGGGCGTGGATGCCGTCACCTTCACCGGCGAGAGCCGCACCGGCAGCGCCATCATGAAGGCGGTCGCCGACACGGTAAAGCCGGTGTCGTTCGAACTCGGCGGCAAGAACGCCGCGCTCGTTTTCGCCGATGCCGATTTCGATGCGGCGGTGGAAGGCACGGCGCGCTCGGTGTTCGCCAATTGCGGCCAGGTTTGCCTCTGTTCCGAACGTGTCTATGTGGAACGACCGATCTTCGACAGGTTCGTTGCCGCGCTGGCGGCGAAGGCGCGCGCCCTGAAAATCGGCCGGCCCTACGACACCGGCACCGACATGGGCCCGCTGATCAGCCGCGAGCACCGCGAGAAAGTGCTGTCCTACTACAAGCTGGCGCTGGAGGAAGGCGCAACTATCGTCACCGGCGGTGGCGCGCCGGCCTTTGGCGACGACCGCGATGCCGGCGCGTTTATCGAACCTACGATCATTACCGGCCTGCCCGAGACGGCGCGCTGCGTGAAGGAGGAAATCTTCGGCCCAATCTGCCACATCGCCCCGTTCGACACCGAGGAGCAGGCGGTGGCCATGGCGAACGACACCGATTATGGTCTGTGCGCCGCGATCTGGACGACGAACCTGGCGCGCGGCCACCGCGTGGCGCGGCAGATGGAGGTTGGCATTGTCTGGGTCAATACCTGGTTCCTACGCGACCTGCGCACCCCGTTCGGCGGCGCCAAGTTGTCGGGCATCGGGCGCGAGGGCGGGCGCCATTCCTTCGACTTCTACACCGAGCCGCTGAATGTCTGCGTCAAACTCTGAAACGAAAGTCGTCGCCGGCATGGCCCGCCCACGCGGCCGTTACCCGCATGTGCGGCGCGTCGGCGACTTTATCTTCGTCTCGGGCACCTCGTCGCGCCGCGCCGACAACAGCTTCGCCGGAGTCGAGGTCGACGAGTTTGGCACCACAAAGTTGGACATAAGCGCGCAGACCCGCGCCGTGCTGGAAAACATCCGCGCCATCCTTGCCACCGTCGGGGCTGGTCTCGAAGATGTGGTCGATGCCACTTCTTTTCTGGTCAACATGAACGATTTCGGCGGCTACAATGAAGTCTACGGCGAGTTCTTCGGTTTCGACGGACCGACGCGGACCAGTGTGGCGGTGCATCAACTGCCGCACCCGCATCTGCTGATCGAAATCAAGGTCACGGCGTGGAAGCCGCTCGCCGGGGGAGCCAGGGCATGAAACCGCTGAATTTCCAGAAGTGGATCGATGAGCACCGCCACCTGTTGAAGCCGCCGGTCGGCAATGCCCAAGTCTGGCAGGACACGGATTTCATCATCACCGTGGTTGGCGGCCCGAATGCCCGCACCGACTATCACGACGACCCGCACGAAGAATTCTTCTACCAGTTCAAGGGTAATGCCTTCCTGCGCTGCATGGGGCCGAAGGGACCTTATGAAGTGCCGCTGAACGAAGGCGACATTTTCCTGCTGCCGCCGCATGTGCGCCATTCGCCGCAGCGGCCGGAGCCGGGCAGCCTCTGCCTCGTGATCGAGCGGCAGCGCGCCTCGGGCACCATCGACGCCTTCGAATGGTATTGCGAGAGCTGCAACAATCTCATCCACCGCGTCGAGGTCCAGCTCAAGAGTCTGGTGAAGGATTTGCCGCCGCTGTTCGAGGCGTTCTACGCCAGCCCGGAAAAGCGCACCTGCAAGCATTGCGGCGCGGTGCATCGCGGCAAGGCGACGCCGCCAAACTGACCTTGCTGCCGGTCGAAGCCGTCGTTCCCGAACTTCGCGCCGCGCTGCGCGGCGGCCGGAACGCCGTATTGGTGGCGCCACCCGGCGCGGGCAAGACCACACGCGTGCCGCTGGCCCTGCTGGACGAGGCGTGGGCCGCCAAGGGCAGGATCATCGTGCTGGAGCCGCGCCGCCTTGCCGCCCGCGCCGCCGCTGCACGCATGGCGTGGACCCTGAACGAGAATGTCGGCGACACCGTGGGCTTTCGCGTCCGCCTGCAATCGAAGGTCAGCGCGGCCACGCGCATCGAGGTCGTCACCGAGGGCATTTTCACCCGCATGATCCTGGCCGACCCCGGCCTCGATGGCGTCGCCGCCGTGCTGTTCGATGAAATCCACGAACGCAGCATGGATGCCGACCTTGGTCTCGCCCTGGCGCTGGACGCGCAGGCCGGCCTGCGCGAGGACCTGCGCCTGCTCGCCATGTCTGCAACCCTGGACGGCGCACGCTTCCAGGTTCTGATGGGCGATGCGCCGCTGGTGGAAAGCCAGGGCCGCGCCTTCGCCGTGGAGACGCGCTATGTCGGGCGCGATGCGCGCCGCCGCATCGAGGACGAAGTTGCGGATGTCGTCATGCAGGCCTTGGCGGCGGAGACAGGCAGCGTGCTGGTATTCCTGCCCGGCGCCGGCGAAATCCGCCGCACGGAGCAACGCCTGGCCGAGCGGGTCGGACCCGACGTATCGCTGGCGCCGCTCTACGGCGCGCTGGAGCCGGGCGAGCAGGACCGCGCCATCGCGCCCGCAGCCGCTGGCCAGCGCAAGGTGGTGCTCGCCACCAGCATCGCCGAGACCAGCCTGACCATTGAGGGTGTTCGCGTGGTGATCGATTCCGGGCTTGCCCGGGTGCCGCGCCACGACCCGGCGCTGGCGATCACCGAACTGGTGACCGAGCGGGTCAGTCAGGCCGCCGCCGACCAGCGCCGCGGCCGCGCCGGCCGCACGCAACCGGGCATTTGCTATCGCCTGTGGGAGGAAGCGGCGACCCGCGCCCTGCCGCCGTTCGCGCGGCCCGAGATTCTGGAGGCCGATCTGGCGCCGCTCGCCCTGGCGCTCGCCGAATGGGGCGTGGCCGATCCGGCAACGCTGCGCTGGCTCGATCCGCCGCCGGCGGCGGGCTTTGCCGAGGCGCGTACCTTGCTGCGCGGACTCGATGCACTGGACGATGCCGGGCGGTTGACGCTGGCGGGCAAGGCGCTGGCGAAACTGCCGCTGCCGCCACGCTTGGCGCACATGATTCTGTCGGCTGGCGACGACGGCGCGCCGGCGGCCGATATCGCCGTGCTGCTGACCGAGCGCGGCCTTGGCGGCAAGGACACGGATATTCGTCACCGCCTCGGCGCGCTGCGGCATGAGCGCGGCAAGCGGGCCGAGGATGCACGGCGTCTGGCGACGAACTGGGCGCGTCTCGCCAAGGCAGGACAAGGCCGCGATGTCGAGCGTGCCGGCGCGGTGCTGGCGCTGGGCTATCCCGACCGCGTCGCCAAGGCGCGGCCGGGCCGGGCCGGCGAGTTCCAGCTTGCCAATGGCCGTGGCGCCTATGTGGATGAAACCGACGCACTGGCCCGCCAGCCCTATCTCGCCATCGCCGAACTGGCCGGGCTGGGCCCGCGCGCCCGCATCCTCTCCGCCGCGCCGCTGGACGAGGCCGATCTGCACGCGCTGTTCGGCGACCGCATTGAGACGACGGAAGAAGTGCGCTTCGATGCGGCCAGCGGCAGCGTGCGGGCGCGGCGCGTGCGCCGGCTCGACAAGCTGGTGCTGGCCGAGGAGCCTGTGTCTTCTCCTGACCCTTCCCTTGTCATTTCGGCACTGCTGGACGGCATTCGTGCGCGTGGCTTGGATGCCTTGCCGTGGACGCCAGCCTTGCGGCAGTGGCGGCAGCGGGTCGCCTTTCTCCGCGCGGCCGGGGGCGACGAATGGCCCGACACAAGTGATGCTGCACTGCTTGAAGCCGTGGATGGCTGGCTCGGCCCCTATCTCGCGGGCAAGCGTTCGCTGAACGACATAGGCGCCGACGATCTCGGCACGGCGCTGCACGCCTTGCTGCCCCATGCCTTGGCCCGCCGGCTGGAAGCCGAGGCGCCAACGCATTTCACCGCGCCCACGGGCAGCAATCTCGCCGTCGATTATGGCGCCGAAGGCGGCCCGGCGATTTCCTTGCGGGTGCAGGAATTGTTTGGCTTGGCGCGGCACCCTTCGCTGGCTGGTGGCCGCGTGCCGCTGGTGCTGAACCTGTTGTCGCCGGCGCACCGGCCGATCCAGATTACCCGCGACCTGCCGGGTTTCTGGCGCGGCTCATGGGCAGCGGTCAAATCCGAAATGAAGGGCCGCTATCCCCGCCACCCGTGGCCCGACGATCCAGCGGCGGCGATGCCGACCAACCGGGTCAAGCCGCGAGGGACCTGACCGCCTGCGCCCCGCAGCTGCGGTTTGCCACCATGCGGTCGTGCAGTTCGGTGATCGCGCGGCTGCCGGTCTTCACGAACAGGAAGGGCAGGGCGGCGTGCACCAGGCAGGCCAGGCCCGCCGCGATCATCCGGAAGCCGAAGCCCGACGACGCCACGAGATGCTCGCCGTAATTCTCCCCAACCGAAGCCGGGTGGTCGCTGAACGGATTGGCCATGCTCCAAGTCTCCCTGCGCGATGAAGCCAAGTGTGGCGGCAATGGCCGGCGATTGGATTCCAAATGCTTGCGCTCAATTTATCATTGTGAGTATATTTATGCTAGATAGGTGAATATTATAGATTAAATATGCTAGACGCACTCGACCGCAAAATCCTCGACCAGTTGCAGCGCGACGCCACGCTGTCGGTTGCCGACCTGGCCGACCGGATCGGCCTGACCGCCACGCCCTGCTGGCGCCGGCTGCAGAAGCTGGAGGCCGGGGGCTATATCAAGGGCCGCGTTGCCCTGCTCGACCCCGAGAAGATCAATCTCGGCACCACGGTCTTCGTCGCGGTGCGCACCGCCCAGCACAATGCGGCCTGGCTGGAAGCCTTTTCCAAGGCGGTCAAGACGATCCCTGAAATCGTCGAGGTTCACCGGCTCAGCGGCGAGACGGACTATCTGCTGAAGGTCCTGGTGCCGGACATTTCCGCCTATGACCGTGTCTACAAGCGCCTGATCGCCCAAGTTGACCTGTTCGACGTCAGTTCCAGCTTCAGCATGGAAACGCTCAAGGCGACGACGGTGCTGCCGCTGACCTATTCCGGCGGCTGAGTCCGGGCTATCCTTCGCCTGAAGGAGCGCGCCATGGACCGTGCCGAGGACATCACCACCGTCACCAGCGGCATGCACTGGGGCACGTTCCAGGCCCGGGTGGCCAATGGACGCATCCTCTCGACCAGTCCGGCGCCGGAAGACCCCGATCCATCGCCCATGATTGGCGCCATCGCCGACGTGGTGCACCACGAAAGCCGCGTCCTGCACCCCATGGTGCGTGCCGGCTGGTTGGAGCGGCGGCACGATAGCGACAAAAACAAGCGCGGCGCCGAGCCGTTCGTGCAGGTGTCTTGGGACATGGCGCTGGACCTGGTAGCCGGCGAACTGCGCCGGGTGAAGGAGAAGCACGGCAATACCGCCATCTTCGCCGGTGGCGGCTGGGCCAGCGCCGGCAAGTTCCACCAGCCCAAGGCGCACTTCGCCCGGCTGCTGAATCCGTTCGGCGGCTTCGTGGCGCAGACCACGAACTGGAGCTTTGGCGCCGCCGGCATCATCGTGCCGCGTATCGTCGGCACCTTGGCGCCGGTCATCGGCCCGATGACGGATTGGCAGTCGATCCTCGACAACACCAAGCTGATCGTCGCCTTCGGCGGCGTGCCGGCGAAGAATTCGCAGATGAACGAGGGTGGCGTGCTGCGCCACCGCACCGGATCGGTGCTGGGCCAGATCGGCGAGCGAGGCATCGAGACTGTCTACCTGTCGCCGCTGCGCGACGATGGCGCCGCAGTGGCGAACGCGACCTGGCTGCCGATCCGGCCCAGCACCGACGCGGCCGCCATGCTGGCGCTGTGCCACACCCTGGTTGCCGAGGGCCTACACGATCAGGACTTCATCGACACCTATTGCGTCGGCTTCTACCGTTTCCGCCCCTACCTGATGGGCGAGAGCGACGGCGTGCCCAAGGACGCCGACTGGGCCGCCGCGATCACCGGCGTACCGGCCGATACTTTGCGTGATCTGGCGCGGCGCATGGCCAGCCGGCGCACCATGCTGAACCTAAGCTGGTCGGCGCAGCGCAGCGACCATGGCGAACAGCCGTGCTGGCTGATCGTCGTGCTGGCGGCGTTGCTGGGCCAGATCGGCTTGCCCGGTGGCGGCTTTGGCATTGGCTATGGCGCCATTGACGGCCTGGGTCAGCCGCGCGCCAACGTGCCGACGCCGTCGCTGCCGGTGCCGGCCAATCCGGTGAAGTTCGCCATTCCCGTGGCGCGCATCACGGACATGCTGCTGCACCCCGGCGACAGCTTCGAGTTCAATGGCCAGAAACTGACCTATCCCGACATCCGCATGGCCTTCTGGGCCGGCGGCAATCCGTTCCACCACAACCCGAACCTGAACCGGCTGATCGAATCCTGGCGCCGGCCCGACACGATCGTGGTGCATGAGCCGTGGTGGACCCCGGCGGCGCGCCACGCCGATATTGTCCTGCCCGTCGCCACGCCGCTCGAGCGCAACGACATCGGTGCGTCCTTGTTTGACAACGGTATGTTCGCCATGCCGCGCGTGATTCCCCCGCTGGGCGAGGCGCGCACCGATTTCGAAATCTTCTCAGGCCTGGCCGAGCGATTGGGCCTCGGTGCGGAGCAGAACGAGGGCCGCGACGAGATGGCCTGGCTGCGCCACATGCATGAGGCGGCGCGCGAAAAGGCTGGCCTGCCGGCGTTCGACGAGTTCTGGGCCAAGGGCCGGCACGATTTCCCGGTGTCGACGAAGCCCCATGTCATGTTCGCCGATTTCCGCGCCGATCCCCTGGCCAACAAGCTGAAAACCCCATCGGGCAAAATCGAGATTTTCTCCGAAACCATTGCCGGCTTCGGCTATGCCGATTGCTGGGGGCATCCCGCATGGTTCGAGCCGGTGGAATGGCTGGGCAGCGCCAAGGCGGCACAGCACCCGCTGCATCTCATCTCGAACCAGCCGCGCGCGCGGCTGCACAGCCAGATGGACATGGGCCCGGTGTCGCAGGCGCGGAAAGTCGCGGGGCGCGAGCCGGTCGGCATCAATCCCGCCGACGCGTCGGCGCGCGGCATTGCCGATGGCGACGTGGTGCGCCTGTTCAACGACCGCGGCGCATGCCTTGCGGGCGCGCGGGTTTCCGCCGATGTCATGCCCGGCGTGGTGCAGCTTTCGACGGGCGCGTGGTACGACCCCGAACAGCCGGGCATGATCGGCACGCTGGACCGCCACGGCAATGCCAACATGCTGACGCGCGACGGCGCCACCTCGACGCTGGGCCAGTGCGGCGTGGCGCAAAGCGCGCTGGTGCAAGTGGAACGCTATGCCGGCGCGGTGCAGCCGGTGGCCGCGCACAAACCGCCGCAAATCAGTTCTTATCGCGACTATTGACCGGAGACGGATGATGTTGAAGAAGCTTCTGTCCCTTGGTGTTGCCGGCCTTGTTCTGGCGAGCAATCCGGGTCAGGCCGCCGGGCCGCCGCTGAAGGTTCTGGTCGGCTTCCCGCCGGGCGGATCGATCGACGCCCTGGCGCGGGTGCTGGCGGAGCCGATGGGCAAGATACTAGACCGCGTCATCGTGGTGGAAAACCGCACCGGCGCCGGCGGGCAGATCGGCGCCGTGGCGCTGAAGACCGCGGCGCCCGATGGCAACACCGTCATGGTGGCCAACGACCATATCGGCGTCATCCTGCCGCTGATCATGAAGGACCCCGGTTTCGACCCGATTGCCGATTTCACGCCGATAGGACAGGCGGTGACGGTGCCCAGCGCGCTCGCGGTCTATCCGGGCACCGGCGTGCATAACCTGCGGGAGTTCGACACCTGGTTGAAGGCCAACCGCGACAAGGCCTCATACGGCGTGCCGGCCGTGGGCAGTACGCCGCAATTCACCGGCTATGTCGTGGCCAAGCGTTCCGGCGTGCAGATGACGGCGGTGCCCTATCGCGGCGGCGCGCC
>Ga0163144_10029670_pt1 | contig 10489 bp, 4 predicted proteins | sample OliLak19BULKMAT1_FD_123175 | JGI IMG/M metagenome (GOLD analysis project Ga0163144, IMG submission 123175) | Freshwater microbial mat bacterial communities from Lake Vanda, McMurdo Dry Valleys, Antarctica - Oligotrophic Lake LV.19.BULKMAT1 | ecosystem: Environmental > Aquatic > Freshwater > Lake...
AGGACGCGATAGACCTCGGCCTCGTCCGTCAGCCCCATGCGCACTTTCTCGAGAGCGTCCTCCCGCATCGGGTGAAACCCGCCGCGCTTGGCCGCATCATAGAGCGAGATGGCGTCGGCCCGGATCGACGTAAGGCGGCGGAGTTCATCGTCCATAGTCATGATCTCGTAGACCGCCATGCGGCCCTTGTAGCCCGTGCCGTAGCACACATCGCAGCGGGCAGCCGTGCCCTGTCCGGTTCCGGCGCAGGCGACGCACGTCCGCCGCAACAGGCGCTGGGCCATGGCCGCCAGCAGGGACGACGTGATGAGGTAGGGTTCGATGCCGATATCGATGAGCCGTGGGATGGAACTGGGCGAGTCGTTCGTGTGCAGCGTCGCGAGCACAAGGTGGCCCGTCAGCGAGGCTTGCACGGCCAACTGCGCGGTCTCGCCGTCGCGGATTTCACCGACCAGGATGACGTCGGGATCTTGCCGAAGCAAGGCCCGCAACCCGGCGGCGAACGTCACGCCGCGCTTCACGTTGACCTGCATCTGGCTGATGCCGTCCAGGTGATATTCAACCGGGTCTTCGATGGTCATCACGTTGCGGCTGGCGCGGTCGATGCGTGAAAGCGCGGCGTACAGCGTGGTGGTCTTGCCGCTGCCGGTGGGGCCGGTCACCAAAATGATGCCGGTCGGCCGCTCCACGAGGTCGAGGAGTTGCGCCTGCATCGGCTTCATCATGCCGATCTCGTCGAGCGACAACTGGGTCGAGGTCTGATCGAGCAAGCGCAGCACCAGCCGTTCGCCGTAGACGGTGGGGATGCAGGAAAACCGGATATCGACCTTGCGGCTTCCGACCCGCACGCTCGTGTGGCCGTCCTGCGGGCTGTGCCGGTTGGCGATATCCAGTTCCGTCATCACCTTGAGGCGCGAACTGATGGCGGGGGCGAGCGAGAGGGGCGGGCTGAAGGCATCGACCAGCATGCCGTCGATGCGGAACCGGATGACGAGCCGGGTTTCCAGCGGGTGAACGTGGATATCGCTGGCGCGGCGCCGCAGGGCCTCGAACAGGATCATGTTCACCAGCCGGATGACCGGGGTCTGTCGGGCGAGTTGCAGGAGGTCGGTCGAATTGCCCGCGGAGCCCGCGGCCGCCGCGATGGCCCGATCATCCAGGGGCATCTCTTCGATGATCTCGGTGACCAGATCCTGGCGCTGCTCATACCCACGATTAATGAGATTGGCCACGCCGGCGCGGGGTGAGAGCGAGAGCCCGATCGGCATCGCCAGCATGTCCTCGAGCATCGCGAAGACCGCCGGCTGCATCGGCTGCGCGGTCGCCACCATCATGCGGTGCCCGTCCGAAGAAAGCCCCGCGACGTGGAACTGGCGGGCCACGTCCGGCGGGACGACTTCGTAGAATTTGGTCGCCGACTCCTGGTGGCGGGGCTCGGACACATACGGCAGCCCGGTGCGCTGGCCCAGGAGTTCGAGCCCCTGGTGTTCATCGAGCGCGAGCATTGAGAGCAAAACATCCCAAGGTTCGACGTCGGAGCCGTCGACCTTGGGAAATTGCCGGAGTTGCTCGGCCGAGAGTTTCAGCGGGCCTAGCAGTTGGGCGATCCGGCCCCACTCTTGCGGGCCGAATTCGGCGCGCGGGACGATCGCGTTCGCCGTCCGGGATTTTTTCAAGGAGAAGGCGGGCATCGGGGGTTAATACTTCCGCTTGCGCTTGTGCTCGACGCCGCGCACCTCTTCGTCGTCGATGTCGTACAACTCAACCTCCCCGGTGCCGGGCACCGAGCGCGTCCCCGTCGGCAGCAAGAGATCCATGGAGGTCGGTTCCATCTCCGGGATGTCCGTCGGTATCTTCACCCGGTACGCCGGGCCGGCGGTCAGCAGCCGCAGGTCGTCAAACTCCGGATCCCGGAGGATGCGGGGAGTCAGAAACACGTACAAGACGGTCTTGCGATGGCCCTGATCGCGCGATTGAAAGAGGGCCCCGATGATCGGGATATCGCCCAGCAGCGGGATCTTCGCGATCGTCGTGGCCTCCGAATCGACCACCAGGCCGCCCACCACGACCGTACCGTCGTGCGGGATCGTGATGCTCTCGGATTGCAGTACGTTGACCGTGCGGGGCGGGGGCAACACGGTACCGCTGACGGTCTGGGACTGGCCGGTGAACGTCGAGAGCGTGATCTCGTAGGCCAGCCGCAAATACCCGCCCTCGCTGATTTTGGGCGTCACCGTGAGGTTCGTTTCGGCCTCCACATAATCGCTCGTCACCACATCGTTCTGGTTGGCGTTGCCGCGGCTGATGGTGGTCACGGGCTGCTCGTCGGTGCTCACGATCGAAGCCTCTTCGTTGTCATCGACCAAGATCCGGGGCGAGGCGATCACGCGTGAATCCGTCTCGTTGGCGAGGGCCTGAAGGATGATCGGCACGCTGTCGGAACTGATGATTGCGCCGGTGAACCCGGTGCCAATCCCCACGATTTTCTGGGACAGGATTGGCTGCCCGGCGCCGTCCGCGAACGAGCCCAGCCCGAAGTTGGTATTGAGAACCCCGCCCCGCCCGTTCGCGTTGATCAACTGCGTCTCGAACGCCAGCCTCAGCCGGTCGTCGGTCGTCACCGCCACAATCTGGGCTTCGATGTAAACCTGGGGCCGCCGCAGGTCGAGTTTCTCGATCAGTTTCCGAAAGTCGTCCTGCTGGCCGCTGGGGGCCTTCACCAGCACCTGGTTGTTCGCAACGTCCGCGATCACGAACGCCCGGTTGTCCAGCATCAGCCCTTCTTCGCTCCCCTCTCCGGCGAGCGCGTTGGGCTGATTGATCCCCGGGCGGCCCGGCTGCGACTGATTCATCCTGTTGAAGCCCTGGCCGAACGACGTGTTCTGCGAGCCGTCGGGCAGGAGCGGAGATTCGCCGCTCACGGACTGGTTGTTCAGCAGCCCCAGGATGACCTCCGCCAGTTCCTCGGAATCCGAGTGCTTCAGTTTGTACGCGCGGATCACGATCTTCTCGGACTGAAGGTCGAGCTCCTCGATCAATTTGTCCAGGAGTTCGTGCTGCTGCGGCGTGCCGTAATAGATGATGGTGCCGCGGGATTCATCCACCACCATCACGGGCCCGCCCACGTTCTGATTCCTCCGCATCCCCTGCTGCATGGCGGCGTATGGGTCGTACCCGAAGTTCTGGCCCTGGTCCTGCTGGTTGTCCGCCTCGATGGTCGTGACCTCGCCGAGGCCCTGCTGCCGTGCAATGTCCGCGATCTGGCTCGCGGCGTTCCCCGCGAAGTATTGTTTCGGAACGAGCACGTTCGTCACGTCGATGATGGCCAGCACGGTTTGGACCTGCGTGATCTCCTCCGGCAGACCCCGGAAGATCAGGGCATTCCCCTGCGGATCGACCGTGAGCCGGTCGCCCAGGTTGTCGAGCGCCGGGCCGGTGCGGGTGGGTTGCACCTGTTGCTGCATCTGCTCCATCCCCGGAATCTGCATCTGATTCGATCGCTGCGGAGCCTGACCGATTAACTGCAGGGCCCGCTCCCGGGCCACCGGCGCGGCGATGTTCAGGAGTTCCAGGCGGATGAAACTCGACTTGGCAAACTCCGCCAGGAACCGATCCACCAGACTCCCGATCGCCGCCAGACGCCGCGGCGTGTCGGTCGCCACGATCACTCCTAGTTCGTCGATATAGGCGATCTGCCGCGGCATCCCTCCGGTGGGCGAGGGTGGAGGAGGCGTCACTTGGGCTTCGATAGCCGCTTTCAGCGCGCTCGGGCGGATATTGGGCGTCGAGAACACCCGCGTCGTGGCCAGCAAGTCGCCCAATCCCACCGCGACGTTGCCCTGCGGCACCACGTTGTAGAAGGTCGAGGGCTCGTCAAACGTGATGGTGTAGTCCTGCTGCTCCAGCAGCGAATCCAGCAGCCCCAGCAAACGATCCTTCTTGATCCGAACCGGCGCGTTGAACACGACCGTCCCGGTGAGTTCCCCGTGAATCACGATGTTGAGGTTCAATACCTTCGCCACCAGTTCAACCAAGGTGGCCAATTCAATAGGACCGGAAAAATCCGCGAGGGTCACCATGTCAGGGTCGTCGGTTGCGAGGTCTATATCTTCGTTCTCGACCCCACCCTCACCGCCACCCGCCCCCGCCGCATCGCCCGCTCCCCCGCCGGCGGCGTTGCCGCCCCCGACCCCCGGCTGCCCCGCGTTGCCACCGGGAGCGTTTGGGTTCGAGCCCGGTTGGCCGGGTGGGATGGGTTTGGCCGTGGGCGCCGCCGGACGCACCGGCTGGTTGGAGTTGCCCTGATTTGGGTTCGGAACACGCCGCGTTTCGCTCTGCCCCGAGCCTTTGGCGCCGGGGGCGTTGCCTATCGGAGCTGACCGAACGACCGGCTTATCGACCGGATTGACACCGGGTCGCCCAGTCGGTTGTTGGCCCGGCGGTTGGGCTGGCGGTTGGGCCGGCTGGTCTTGGGCGACACTGGAATAACACATTCCCGCCGCTCCAACGATTGCCGCGGCCCAACGAACGATCCCCGATCGGCCGCCGCCCACTCCCGATGCGCTGATGGCGCGCGAGCCGTGCCTCCAACGCGCATCGGCCAGCAGGGATCGTTCGGTCCGGTTTCCGTTGTCGATGGGGATGGACAAAGGCTGAATACTCCGAGGTTGGACCGGGCACCCACCGGGCGGGGCGAGATTGCCCCAAAGGACTTCCCGATCAACGACAATCCGAGCGTCGCCGAAACCGTAGTCCGTGCGCGCCGCAGCGACCGCGCCGGCGCGGCTGCGCTTGAGGGAGTTTGCCACCGCCGGGATTGCGCTCGGGAAGAATACGGACGATCCCGCCGGGTCCCTTGAATCGCCGATAGACTGTTGTCATCGTGAGCACTCGTCTCCACAGCTGCAACCCGTCGTCCCGGCCGATCTGTCGGGGTTTTTTCGGACACGCCCTCCCGTTGTGCCTCGGCGTCTTCGCCGCGATCTCGTCAGCCCAGCAACCCGGTACCGGCGGTTCGCGGTTGGGCGAATCCACTTTGGTCCGCGAGCGGGCTGGCCGAACCGGCACCGACGGGGCGTTCATTGACCGGGTTCGGGGCTTGGTCGCGGCGGGAGACTTCTCCAAGGCCGAGGACCAACTCGACGGCTGGCTGGCCGCCAACGAGAACACGTCAAACGCGTATTTGCCCGAAGCGTACCTGCTTCGCGGGGATGCCAAGGTGGGCCAGGACGACGAGTTCGAAGCGATGTACGACTACGAAGAAGTCGTGAAGGGCTTCCCCAGTTCCGAGTACTTCGTGACGGCCCTGGAGCGGGAACTCGAGGTCGCGAAACTCTACTTGGGCGGGCGCCGCAAGAAATTCCTGGGGCTCGTGCGGATCGATAGCGGAGTGCCCATCGCCGAAGAAACCATCATGCGGATCAACGAGCGACTCCCCGGCAGTCGGCTCGCGGAGAAGTCCCTGATGGAACTCGCGGATTTCTATTACCGGCGGCGCGACCTGCGGATGGCCGCGGAAACGTACGATACCTTCGTCAAGTTGTTCCCCGACAGCGCACTCCGCAAGAAGGCGTTGCAGCGTGTGATTTTCTCCAACGTCGCCCAGTTCAAAGGCACCGACTACGACGCCTCGACGCTCAGCGACGCCAGAATCCAGATCGAAAACTTCCGCGATCGCTACCCGGCCGAGGCCGAGGCCGCCGGTCTCGGCGACGAACTCGTCGTTCGGCTTGACGAAAACGCGGCCACGCAAATGTTCAAGGTGGCCAAGTGGTATGACTCACGCGGCGACTGGGTTTCCTCGCGGGCCACGCTCAACCGCCTGGTGCGTCGCTACCCATCCAGCCGGGCCGCCGAGGAAGGTTTCGACCTGCTGGTCGCCAAGGGTTGGGCCCCGGACTTGTCCGATCCCCCTGTGCCCAGCGGCCCGCAACCCGAAGCCGAACCCGAAGCCGAGTTGGTACCCGCCACGCCCCCCCCACTTCAACCCGAATCCGCGCCCGGCGGAATCGACCCGCTCCCCTCCCAACCCCCTCCCGCCTCGAGTTCTCCCGGCGGAGGTGGCCGTTGAAGCCCGCATCTCTTCTTTTCGTTGCGACGGGGTGTGTCATTCTGGCGGTTGGGATCGCCGCGTGTCATTCGGATCCGAGCCGGGGGTATTCGTTCGCCAGCACGTTTCCGGAGGGCGTCAACAGCATCTCCGTGAACGTCTTTGAAAACCAAACGTTCGCGGTCGGCCTCGAACGCGACGTGACCGAGGCTGTCATCAAAGAACTTCAGCGCTCCACGCCACTCATGGTGGTCCGCGCCGGTTCCGCTGATTCCGACTTGGTGGGCATCATTACATCGGCCGAGATGCAGCGTCTCTCGCTGGATTCGCAAACCGGTTTGGCACAAGAACTTGCGGTGCAGATCACCGTCGATTTCGATTGGCGGGATCGGCGTTCCGGGAAGCTGCTGTCCAGCCGCCGGAATTTCACCGCCACAGACACCTTCGTTCCGGCCCGGCAAACCGGGGAGCGACTGGAAGTCGGTCAAACCAGTGCCGCGCAGCGGCTGGCCAAAGAACTCGTCGCCGACCTGCGGGCCGATTGGTAGGTCAGTGCCGTGGCCTCGCCGGATACGGCGAACCGAGACCGCCGGTTGCGTGTGGTTCACCCGAACGAAAATCGACGCCCGTACGTACAGGGATGGCGTGGGCGGGCACGCGGTATCCGGGTGAAGGCGAGCGCCGGGCCTTGCGTAACATCATGAACGCTTCGAAGCCCGGTTTCGGCCCCAAATGAATCGCCCTCTCTGTTCGGGCGATGAATCCGACCGTGGGATTGACCGAAAAGAACCCTGGCCGCTCCGGGCCTTTTTGAAAAACACAAAGATGACGATGATCAATAATTTTTTCCAGGCGATCTTGAAGAGGATTCAACTCATGTTCCCGGCGTGGTTCGCATCCGGCGACAAGAACAAAAGCGAGCGTCCCGCCAAGGGCACACCGGGGAAGACTCCGGCAGGCGGTGCGGGCCCCCAAGGCGAACGCTCCGGCCTCAGCGGACGCCCCGGCCCCGGCGTCTTCGGTCTCCTTGCGATCGGCCTCATCGGCGTGATGCTCTACATGATGTTCACGTCGGCAGGGTCGGGCCGCAAAATCGGGCTGGATGAGTTCTCACGCCTCTACCGCGACAACCAGATCGTTGAAAACTCCGTCCGCGTTCACGAAGACGCCGTCCGCGCCAAGCAGAAAGCCGGCCCGGATTCTGAAACTGAAACCGTGGTGCTGGTTCCCTTCAACGTTGCCACCCGCGAGGGCGTGGTGACGGAAATCATGGGCATCACCGACAACAAGTTCCAAGCGATCTCCACATCGCCCTGGCTCCAGTTCTTTATCGTGTGGGGGCCGCTCGTTCTGGTCGTGGTGTTCCTCTGGTTCATGATCAGCCGCGGCCTTCGCAGCGCGGGCGGCGGGGGCGGCATGTTGGGCAATTTCGGCAAGAGCCGCCACCGCACCCTCACCAAGGAGATGACCAACGTCTCCTTCTCCGACGTCGCGGGGATCGACGAGGCCAAGGAAGAAGTAACGGAGATCATCGAGTTCCTCAAGAACCCCAAGAAGTTCACCAAACTCGGCGGCCGCATCCCCCGCGGCGTCCTCTTGGTCGGCGAACCCGGCTGCGGCAAGACGCTGCTGGCCAAGGCGATCGCGGGCGAGGCCGATGTTCCCTTTTTCTCGATCTCGGGTTCCGACTTCGTCGAGATGTTCGTGGGCGTCGGCGCCAGCCGAGTCCGCGACCTCTTCAAGCAAGCCAAGGACAGCGCCCCGTGCATCATCTTCCTCGATGAGATCGACGCCGTCGGTCGCCGTCGCGGCGGCGGCTTCACCACCGGGGGCCACGACGAGCGTGAACAGACGCTCAACGCCATTCTCGTGGAAATGGACGGGTTCAACTCGACCGACGGCGTGATTGTCATCGCCGCCACCAACCGCGCGGACGTTCTTGACCCTGCGCTGGTGCGTCCGGGTCGCTTCGACCGCCAGTTCGTGGTTCCGCTTCCCGACCTCAAGGGCCGCCTCGAAATTCTCAAAGTCCACGCCCGCAAGATCAAGATGTCGCCGGACCTCGACCTTGAGAAGGTGGCTCGCGGCACCCCGATGTTCTCGGGCGCTGAACTCGCCGCGATCATCAACGAAGCCGCCATCGGCGCCACCATGCTCAACAAGGAATCGGTGGAGCTCGCCGATCTCGAGGAAGCCCGCGACAAGGTCAAGTTCGGTCGGGCCCGACGCAGCCACAAGAGTGATAAAGAAGACAACCGGGCGACTTCGTACCACGAGGCCGGTCACGCCGTGCTCCAGTACCTCCTCACCGACGCCGACCCGTTGCACAAGGTGACAATCATCCCGCGGGGCCAGGCCCTGGGCGCCACGTTCTCCCTGCCCACGAAAGACCGCACCGGCTACGGCCTCAAGTGGCTCAACGCCACCATGCGAACCGCCTGCGGGGGCCGTCTGGCGGAAGAAAAGGCCACGGGCGATATCGGGTCGGGGGCGGCGATGGACATCATGCAGGTGACCAACATCGCTCGCAAGATGATCCTGGAATGGGGCATGAGCCCCAAACTGGGCTTCATCCGCTACGAGGGCAAAGACTCCAAAGAGATGTTCATCGCCGACAAGGACTACAGCGACCAGACGGCCAGCATCATCGACGCCGAAGTCCACCGTCTGGTGAACGACGCATACGTCGATGCCAAACGTCTGATCGATGAGAACTGGGAGAAGGTCGTCGCCATCGCCGAGGCGTTACTCAAGTATGAAACCCTCAACCTCGACGACGTGGACCGCCTCATGAAGGGCGGAACTCTCGTCAAGCCCACGGTCAGCGAGATGATCCGGGCCGAGGAACGCAAGCGGGCGGAAGCTGCGGGAGTCATCGTCGCGCCCCCGATCGACAACGGCAGCTCGCAATTGCCGCCGGGCGCCCTGCCGACACCGGCGTGATCCGCGCCGGGACGATCCCCCCCTTTCGAGTTTCACTCGTTTTCGGCAACTCCGGCCGATGAATCCGGGGACGGAAATGCGGTTTTCGTCGCTCGGCATGCTGGCCGCCACACTCGCCGTGTTTTGCCACTCTCGCCGTTTACGCTGATCTTTCGAGCCCGGGCGGGGGCTCAAAGGCCTACGATCCGCCGACCCCTCCTGTAGCGTGTTGCGACACCCGGGCCGGGTCCCCGCCTCATCTCGTCGCGGGAATCCTGTAAAGGACCGCGGGTGCCCCAATCCGTCATCTCCACCGGCGTTCCAGGCTGCGGTCACAACCTTGGGGGGCGTCTTCCCGGCCGACCGTGTCTCGACCTGGTCCGAGGCGCCGCCGGCGTCGGCAACACCACGCTCGACCTCCGGTTCGAGCTGGAGGGCGCGCGGCGGGGAGAGTCCGGCCCGTACATCGCCGTTTCCGAATGGATCGCCCTTGCCCGCCCTCCAAGCGCCCAGCCCCATGCAAGGCGCGGTTCGTAAAAAATGGATTCTGATACTCTGCATGCGAGACACGCCTATGGACCACCATGACCTGCAAAACTCGAAGGCGGAGAACAAACGCCGCGCGGCAGACGCCGGGCTGCGCCCGCATGACGCCACCGGCACATCCATGAAGCAGAGACCCAGATCCGAAAACGCCGCAACCCTCCCCAAATCCCCCACCGGCATCACCGGCCTCGATGAGATCACCGGTGGCGGGCTGCCCACCGGGCGGCCGACGCTGGTGTGCGGGAGCGCGGGGTGCGGGAAAACCATGCTGGCCGTCGAGTTTCTCGTGCGCGGCGCAACGGAGTTTGGCGAGCCCGGTGTGTTCATGATGTTCGAGGAAAACGCGGCGGAACTGACGGCCAATGTGCGCTCGCTGGGCTTCGATGTGGATCGGCTCGTGAAGCAGAAAAAGATCTCGCTCGATCACGTCCGTATCGAGCGCAGCGAGATCGAGGAAACGGGCGAGTACGACCTCGAGGGGCTCTTCATCCGGCTCGGGCACGCCATCGATTCCATCGGGGCCAAGCGCGTGGTTCTCGATACCGTCGAGGCGCTCTTCGCCGGGCTGCCTAACCACGCCATCCTCCGCGCCGAACTGCGCCGGCTTTTCCGCTGGCTGAAGGATCGCGGGATGACGGCGGTCATCACCGGCGAAAAGGGCGAGGCCTCGATCACACGCTACGGGCTGGAGGAGTATGTGGCCGATTGCGTGATCACGCTCGACCACCGCGTGAACGAGCAGATTTCGACCCGCCGTTTGCGGGTGCTGAAGTATCGCGGCTCGGCCCACGGCACGAACGAGTACCCCTTCCTCATCGGCGAGCACGGAATCTCGGTACTGCCGATCACCTCGCTGCGGCTCGATCACGCGGCCCCGACAGAGCGCCTTTCCACGGGCGTCGCGCGGTTGGATGAAATGCTCGGCGGCCAGGGCGTCTTCCGCGGCAGCAGTGTGCTGGTCTCGGGTTCCTC
>Ga0163144_10029671_pt1 | contig 10488 bp, 11 predicted proteins | sample OliLak19BULKMAT1_FD_123175 | JGI IMG/M metagenome (GOLD analysis project Ga0163144, IMG submission 123175) | Freshwater microbial mat bacterial communities from Lake Vanda, McMurdo Dry Valleys, Antarctica - Oligotrophic Lake LV.19.BULKMAT1 | ecosystem: Environmental > Aquatic > Freshwater >...
CCGCGTATCTCCTCAAGCAGCATGCGCGCGACTTCAGCCCTGACCTCACCCTTCTTGCTCACTGGATTGAACGGCGTGGTCTCCGTCATCACGCCGTCCACGCGCCCGTAGGCATACACGTTGTCGAAGAACACCAGGCGCGCGCCGTGCTGCTTACAGGCATCAATGGTGTTACGCATGACAAGCGGCCATTGCGCCTTCCAGGCGCTAGCGCTGTACGGCAGGCCAGCTACCAGATAAACCACCTGGCTGCCCGCCACGGCGTCGGCGGCTGCCCTCGCGTCCAGCAAGTCAGCAACGCAGGTCTCGTCACCCGCATTCACCTTGCGTGGATACCGGCTCACTTGCCGAATGTCAGACGTATAGCCCGCCAGTGCCAGCGAGAGCTCGCGCGCAATGATGCCGTTGGCACCCAATATTGTTTGCATCTTTTTCCCTTTTTAAAATCAAAACCAGGCAGGGACTTGCCACCCAACACCAAAAATTCTGCAGAAAATCCCAATGCCTCAAAAAGTGATGCAGACGGTTTGCAGCGCGCACTAACAAAAACTTGGCAAGAGCCGCGCAAACACGCCGCCACTCGATTGCGTTTGTGCTTCACCGTTCTTTCCAATAGCGGCCGTGGCCATGCGTTGAACGATCTTTGGGAAGTCGCGATCGGCCTGAAAAGCCAACAACGGAAGAATGATTGGCGCAAGTAGTTTGCTTTCTGGCGTCAACTCCCACCACACCATCACTTGCGAACCGGAAACCGATGGCCTCACTTCCCATCCGCCGCGCATCGTCTTTGCCGGAAACGGAAAATTCGCAGCCTCTGACAGGAAGCGCACCGCAAAACTGCGGCCAGAGTTGAATTCAGTGCATTCTTCAGACCATTGTTTGCCAGCTTGATCTTCGCAAAACCTGACGGCGCCGACTCCGGGCATTTTTCCGTCCAGGACAACAGAGCGCTTCAATGAAGGCATGTAATTCTTGATTTCGCCAATGTTGCTTACCACCGACCACAGCTTGTCAGCAGCTGCGTTGGTCTCAACGATGATGCAGTGGCGATATTCGCCATTTGCGCCAATCCTGTGGGCGCGCCCGGCAGCCCAAAGCTGCCAGGCTCCAAAAAGGAACACAACACCTGCGACGGCGGCGACGAGAACACTGCCGAAGACCGAAAACAGTTGCGGCATGGCAAGCAGCAAAACGATAGAACCAATAGTCCATAACAAATCAGCAGCGCTTGCAAGAAGTGCACGCCAGGTGGCAACGCGCTGACGTGTTGCCTGATAGGCAAGCTCGGTCGCAAAAACAGCCAGGCCGATACCGACGAGTTGAAGTATTTGAGGCGCGTCTATGCCGAGCCATTCACCGACCAGTGCAGGCTGAAGAAGCATGCATAGGGCGGAAGAAAGTGAAAAGCCAGCATTGGTTGCCAGCGCCAATCGAAGTGGTGAGGCGTTAGTCATGAGTTTCTTCTCGTGGTGAATGAATATTTGATACGAGCGTTTGACGTTCGCCGGAACCAGGTTCGCTACGAAGCGGCCTCGGCTTAAGTGAAGTGTTTCGGCTCAGCCCTTTCAAACGTTTGTCGAATTTGCTAATTGCCAAATCGTGCGCCTCGGTCAACAGCGGTTGGATATTCTGAAAAGTCGCAAATGTCGGGTTGAGTACGCAAACCCAAGACATCCAGCCATAGACTGGATGGGGTAGGAGGCAGTCCAGAACGGTAAAGTCGTGACCAGTGTCAATCACGCCACCTGCTGCTGGTCTGGATGGCTGCTCCCCGAATAGAGCGCGATATGTGGGTTTGGATATGCCGATGTTTAAGCGAAAGACAGCTGGGCGCTCTAACTTTGAGGCGCGATCATTCTTGCCGTCGTTACCCTTAAGCGTTGCGAAATAGACCCCGCGCGGGAGCTCGCGATTGGGGTTGTAGAAAAATGAAGTTTCCCCCCACGCGGCGACAGGAAGAACATCCGCATAGGTGCAAGTGATGTACTTGGAGATAAAGGTGTTGTCCATGGTGAGCAGGGGTAGGGTGGCGTGCATGGGGCGACCGGGTAATTGAACTGAATTGAACTGACATGCCCCGCGATTATTTGTCAGGTTCATGTATTTGATACCCCACCATGGTCTGGTTGGCACGGCGAAGAGTCGACAGATCGGAACAAGACCAAGACCTGCGCCGCAGCCGGGGAGCTTGGGGTCTGATGGACACGGGTAGCGCGTGTCATGGATTTTCCGGAGCCGCCAACGATAGCCAGCATGTCGTTCACTCCCCGAGCCGGATGGCTTCGTTGACACGGTAACTGGGGCCGTGGGCGATACGCTGGAAATAGGACGCGTGCGCGTCGCTGCCTTCGGCCCACTGGTGCAGAAAGCGGGCCTGCGCCTTGTCGGCATCGGTTTCGATGGCGATTGCGTCGATGAAGACCTCGCCCTGCCGCACGCCGAAGCGGCGCTGCGGGCCGTCGAAAGAATGCAGGGCGACACGGGTCAGCAGACCAGCGCTGTCACCGCTGAAGTTGGGCATGCCGGCCGCACCGTTGTTGAAGACCCATCGCGCCGATGCACCGTCCGTACTGCTCAGGCGCTGGAACACCGGCAGGCAGGTGTGGGTGCTGGCGAACGCATCGACCCCGGCCTGCTCAAACCAGCCCCGCACCGTGTCGCGGTGCGGGACCTCTCGCAGGTGTTCCTGGGCGAAGCCCCAGCCGGCCAGAGACTGCGCGTCGCCATGCACGATGCCGAGCTTGAAGTCACCGACATCGGCGCGCAGCGTCATCGGCAGGGCGGCCAGTTCGGCGCGCTGGATGGGCGTGGCAGACGTGCGCAGGCGCCGCAGGATGCGATTGGAACGCTCCACCACGGCATCGCCAACCCAATCGGGGTAGGCGCAGCCGCAACCGGCGTCGTCGTCCTCGCCCTCGCCTGCGGGCTCGGCGGCCAGTTCGGTTTCCACGTTGCCGCGCAGGGCGGTGTGGGCCAGCACCTGGCGCTGCACCCGCGCGAAGACCTCGGGATCGGCATCGAACCAGTGAAAGTCGCCGTTGAAGACCAGCCTGACGCGCCCGCGTTCAGCCGCGAACAGTTCCAGCACGCGGTCCAGTGCAAACTCGTTGCCGTACAGGCCGCCCACCACGTAGAGCACGTCAGCAGACGGCACGTCGGCCGGGCGCGCGAACGACTCGGGCGCGTATCGGTAGTGCAGCGGGCAACTGCGTCCCGGCGCGTCGCCTTGGGGCGCGGCCGCCGATGGGTCGAGCCGGGCGTTCATCGCCCCACCGTCGCTTCGGCCACCGCAGCGAGTGCCTTGCGCACGTTCCCGGCGGCAGGGCAGTCGGGCGCGCCGTGCCGGTGCACCAGCCAGGCCGGATCGTAGTTTATCTGCATGGGGGTCATGTCGATCTCCTGAAGTGGGGTGATGGGACAGGGTTCATTGGCTGGATGCCAGCGCGTAGCGCGCTGCTGGCGCGCGGGCCTTTACCGGATGCGCCGGAGCGCGACCGGTACAGCTGCTGCAGCCGGTCGGGGTTCAAGTCGCCCATGGCCACGTCCCACTGTATCTCGCCATTGGCGATGCCGATCACGCGTGTGGCCAGCAGGGGCAACAGTTCGGGGTCGTGAACGACGCTGACGAGCGTGCGGCCTGCCGGCTCGGCGAGCGCCCGCAGCGCGTCGCAAACCTGGCGTGTGGCGCTCGGGTCCAGTGCCGAAGTCGGCTCGTCGGCGAGCACCAGCCGCGGCCGTTGCAGTTGCAGGCGCGCCAGCGCGACCTTCTGCCGCTCGCCACCGGACAGGCGATCAGCCCGCGTGCCAGCCCGCTCACCCAAGGCGAGCGCCGCCAGCGCCAGGTCGGCCTCGCGCACCAGCGCTGCCGGGTACAGGCGCAGCCAGCTGCGCCAGGCGTCGGTGCCCTGCAGCCGGGCCAGAGCGCCGATGATGACGTTCTCGCGGGCGCTGAGCCGTGGCACCAGGTGCAAGCCCTGCATCAGCAGACCGATCTCGTGCTGCGCCAAATCATGCGCCGGACGCCCCAGCACGCGGACCACGCCGGCTGTGGCATCCATCAGGCCGGCCAGCAGGCGCAGCAGCGTGCTTTTGCCGGCACCGTTCGGCCCGACGATGGCCACGCGCTCACCATGCAGCACCTCCAGCCTCGGCACGCTCAGCAAGGTACGTCCGGCGGCCTCCACCCGCACCTGTTCGAGCAGAACCGCGAAGGGGCCGTCGTTGTGCGGCAGCGGCATCGAAGCGCTCACTGAAGCGCCTTGCGGACGCGGCGCGACAGGGTGTCGAAGGCCATCACCAGCGCCACCACCACCAGCAGGATCGTCGCCAGCCGGCTCCACTGGAACAGGCTCACTGCCTCGCTGATCAGCAACCCCAGCCCGCCGGCGCCGATCAGGCCCAGGATGGTCGAGTCGCGAATATTGAACTCCCACACGTACAGGTGGTGGCTGACGAACTGCGGCAGCACCGACGGCCAGACGCCGTGGAAGAAGACCTGCGCCGGGGACGCCCCAGTCGCTCGTACCGCATCAATCGAGCCCATGTCCAGCGCCTCGATGCTCTCGGCGAACAGCTTGCCGTAGGTGCCCATCGAGTGCAGCGCAATTGCCAGGATGCCGGCGGTCGGGCCGAGCCCGACGATGCCGACCAGCACCAGCCCGAACACCAGCGTGTGGATGGAGCGCGCCACGTCGAGCACGCCCTTGGCCGCCCATGCAACCGGGCGCGGAGCGCGCAGGTTGCGCGCTACGGCCATGGATAAGGGAAGGGCCAGCACCGCCGCCAATAAGGAGCCCAGCGTCGCGATCTGGAAGGTGGTCCAGGTGGCGCGGGCCAAACCGGCGAGAAAGTTCGCCTCCACCTCGCGGCGGTTTTCCACGCGCAACACCGTACCGTCGTCGCTGCGGTACTCCAGGCGCTCGGGGCCAAACCACACGTCAAGGAAGCTCGGTCGCGAGAAGTCGGCCACGGATTTCAGGAGGTTGTCCCAGGGGTTGCGCCCCAGCGACAGGTCGCCAGCCACCGCCAACGTCCACAGGCAGCCCAGCACCAGGGCGGCGTACACGGCGGCCAGCGCCACGAAGCCGAGACGGCCTTGAACTACCGGCGGCGCATCGAAGCGCAGGGCCCAGCCACGGGCCAGCGCGGAACCGGCTTTGCCGGGCCGCAGGTGGCGCCCCCTTGAGGGGGGGCGCTGCAGGCGCTTCGGGGGGGAGCTTTCATGCCTGCTCACTTGGCGGCCAGCGTACCGGTGGCAAGACCAGCGTCGCGGATCGACTTGTAAAAGGCGTTTTCGGAGTCGACGAAGCCGGTGTAGTTGGCGGGCAGCAGTGTGGTTTGGGCTTTGAGCAACGGCCCGATCTCGGCCAGCGCGGCTCGCAGCCGTTGCACGAAAATTTTGTCCTTGAACAGCCCCTCGCTGACGGCCACGGCGTCATTGGGCAGCGGCGAAGACTCCCAAATGATCTTGCTACGGTCGGCGCGAATCAGCCCCTGGTCGATCATCGTGGTGCGGTTGCGGTTGAAGTCGGCACCTGCATCGATCTGCCCAGCAGTTACCTGGGTCTGGATCGCCTGATGCCTGGTGTAGACCACCCGGCCGAAGTGCTTTTCGGGGTCGATGCCCTGCTGCATGAAGAAGTGCCGGGGGATCAGGTAACCCGAGGTGGAGCCCTTGTCGCCAAACGCGAAGCTGCGGCCCTTGCCCTTGGGGCCGATCAGGTCCTGGATGCTGTTCAAACCAGAATCCGGGTGCGTGACGATCATCGCAAAGTATTCCGGCTTCCCCTGGTAGAGGATGGTGGATACCACCTGTGCGTTGGCAAAGTGGTTGGCCAGCACGTAGCCCCACGGTCCCATCAAGGCGATGTCGGTTTCGCCATTGGCCAGGCTTTTGGCCAGGCCCTCCCAGCTATCGACGGTACGCAGTTCGACCGGGCGGCCCAGCCGTTGCGACAGGTGCTGCGCCAACGGCCGGTAGGTGGTGTCGTTCTTCTCGCGGTCGGGCTGGAACATACCAACGCCAAACTTCAGCGGAGTTCCCTGCGCCCGGGTAAGCGCGGGCAGGGCGAGTGCGGTGGCCGTACCGATTGCGCAGGTCAGGAGGTGGCGGCGTGACTGGTTCATGCGAGATTTCTTTTATGAGGAGTGGGAGGAAGGGTTGGGTAGCTGATCAAGTCTGAAGCGGCGATCCAGAGCATCGGCTTGCGCGCGGACCGCATCAGAGCACGCCGGCCGGGGCGAACTTCAGCAGCGCCTCCTGCGGCGCGGCGGGCTCCAGCGCGCCGCCACAACTGCTGCCCTGGCCGGCGGTACAACCGTAACAGTGGTTGGCGATCCGGATCGATTCGCCCTGGGGGTCTGCCTGAAGCAGGTTCCGAAGATGTGGGCGGTAAACCTTGCCCAGTCGGGCCGGTAATCCCAGCATCTGGTTGAAGTCACAGTCGTACAAGTCGCCCTGCCAGTCCACACTGATCATGGAGCGGCACATCACCGTACCCAGATTTTCTGCCTGGAAAGCATTGCGAAGCAATTGCATATAGCTGCCGAAAGTGCCTTTGGATACCAAGGTGCTGCCGAAGCGTTGCACGGGCATGTTGGTCAGCGCAAAGAGGTGGTTAAAGCGGATGCCGAAATGCTGAAGCAGCTCGCGCTTGTAATCTGCCTCCAGCGCCTCCTGAGGCGGAGGAAGTGACGCCCCCTGGGGGTTGTAGACCAAATCCAGCGAGAGCCCGCTTCCATCCACCCCGTAACCCAGGGCGTTGAGTTGCTGCAATCCGGTGATGCTGAGATCAAACACGCCATCGCCTCGCTGGCGGTCCACGTTGGCCGGGGAGTAACAGGGCATGGAGGCCACCACCTGCACGCCCTGTTCGGCCAGAAAGGTTGCCAGGCCACCCTGACCGGGCTCGCTGAGGATGGTCAGGTTGCAGCGATCAATCACCGCAACGCCCAGCGCGCGGGCAGCAACCACCAGCCGCCTGAAATGGTCGCTGAGTTCCGGTGCACCACCAGTGAGGTCCAGGGTGGAAATGCGCCGCGCCCGCAGAACCTCAATCACCATATTCACCGTGTCTCCGTCCATCATTTCCTTGCGGTTAGGACCGGCATTGACATGGCAATGCAGACAGGACTGGTTGCAGCGGTAACCCAGATTGACTTGCAACGTGCTCAGGCTTTGGCGCTGGATGGCGGGAAAGTCTGTGGCGGTGAGTAGAGGCAGGGTGGCGTGCATGGGGCGACCGGGTAATTGAAGGGATGCTGACCTTCACTAATCGTTCGCGATCCCCAACTGGTTACACCCAGCAAAAAAAATGTCAGGACTACAGCGGTATCACCACCTGAGCAGTCGAGGCCCCAGGAAGGCGCCCAGCAAGCCCGTGAGCAGGATGCCGAGCGAATACCAGACCGCCACGAAGGCGGCCGATACTTCGGGGCACACCAGGGCATAACCCATAGCTCCCAGCGCACCGGCCATTAACCCTGCATTGAAGCCGGCGGCCGTGAGTTGGGTCGGCGCCAGACCGCGCACTGCCCAGAGCGCACCGGCCAGCGCAGGAAGCGATAGCACGACGACATTTCTGGGGCAGGTAAGCCAGGTATCCCCAAAGAGGGCCGCCATGCGTTGCTCCGGAGCCGCAACCATCCACGTGAGAAAGCCTAGACCAAGCATCACTGCAAAGACGGCCAGAACTGCCAGCACTGGCCACCGCGTGCGCGCCACCGGACGCGAAAGTCGGGCGGTCAACCAGCCCGCAGCCAATGCAAGGCTGGCGCCGTAGATCAGTTTCATCCAGGGAGCTGGCGTCTCGTACATGGCGGCAGGGATCGACCCCATGCTTATCAGGGCGAACAGGGCGCTGACGAACAATCCCGCTGCCACCGCTGGCGCCATGCGCTGCAGCACTGGCGCCCGAGGTGCAGGCCCAGCTCTTTTGGCCAATAGTTCGATAAACAATTGTGTTTTCATGATCCTGTGTCTTTCACCCATTGGGCAAGCCGTTTCAACCCCCTATGTACCTGAACCTTGATGGCCGACTCGGAGATACCGGTCTGCATCGCTGCCTCAGAGACTGACAAACCTTCGATCTTCGTCAGCACGATGGCTTGCCTCTGTACCTCCGGCAACTCGCGCAGAAGCCTGTCAAGATCGCGCTGGGCACCGTCTTCGGCAGGTTCCGCCACCAAAAGCTCCTCGTCAACATCGTCCAGCGCATCGTGCCGGTTGTCGCGCCGACCGCGTCGCCTCCAGAGATCGACCAGCTTGTGTCGGGCAATCGCTGTCACCCATGCGCTGACCGGCATACCTGGATCAAACGTACCACGCTGCAGGTGCAACGCCAGCAGCGTTTCCTGCACCAGATCCTCGATCTCATCCGGCATTGCCTGCATGCGCCATCTTAAGAAACCCCTGATGCGCGACGCGATCTTCTCCAGTGCCTCACGATAAGCCGCCTCGTCCCCCTGCTGCGCACGCATCCAGACCGGCTTCAGGCTCGCTTCGAAGTCATTTTTATCAGTCTCTAAGGGCATTTCGTTGAAACGGCTGGTTTGGTTACACGGATCGATGAATCTACCGACAATCGCCGATAAATGGCATTGTCGGCCCCGGAATTTTGCATCAGCTGTAACCGAACGACCCCTGGGATCGTAAAGGAGGGGTACGCCCCACCCTTTATTTACAGTCAAGGCCGCTCCGATGCAACCTTCCACTACGAACAGCGCCACTTCGGCCATAGATTGTCAAAACTCTGCAATCGGCGACGCGCCGCTAAACCCGGGCGTAGCTTCGACCACCCGTCGACGTGACTTCCTGCGCACTGCGGCTGCATGTGCCTCTTTTGCTTTGCCCCTGGGGCGAAGCTACGCAACGACGTTTGACCACGCGCACCTTAACTGGTCGGGCTTACTCAAGCGCCATGTGGTGTTGTTGAGGGGAGGCCAGGCGTCGCAGGTTCGCTACGGCGGATTCGCCGCTGATCGCAGCACACTCAAGGCTTACTTGTCCGCACTGTCGGGCGTCACCAGCGAGGCATTCGCGGGATTTTCTATGCCACAGCGCCAAGCGTTTCTGATTAACGCCTACAACGCATTCACAGTCGAATTGATTCTGACCAGATACCCAGACCTGGCCTCCATCAAGGACCTGGGCAGCTTGTTCTCAAACCCGTGGAAGCCGAAATGGATTCCATTGCTCGGCGGCAAGGTCTCACTTGACGACATCGAACACGTCATGCTGCGCAAGCGCGGCGTCTACGACGACCCGAGGGTGCATTTTGCTGTGAACTGCGCATCCATTGCGTGCCCCATGCTGCGAGAGGAAGCGTTTGTGGCAACGCGCCTCGACGCGCAAATGGATGAACAAACAACCCGCTTCATGTCCGATCGCACGCGCAACAGGTTTGACGAAGCAGGGGGGCGGCTTCTGCTGTCGCGAATATTTGATTGGTACGGCGACGACTTCAAGCGGGGCGACCGGGGCATCGCCTCATTGCAGGCTTTTGCAGGTCTGCATGCAGAACTGTTGTCGGACTCCCCGTCGGTCCGAGAACGCATTCGCAGCGGGCGCTTCGACATCTCGTTCCTCGACTACGACTGGTCCCTGAACGATGTACGGCGCTGAGTTGGAAAACAACGATCTTTTTTTCTATGGCGGGTGATACGGGTTGCTCTGGCCCATGACGCCAAAAAAGACGCCGGCTTTTTTGGCGTCATTAGGTCCGCAATGCATCGCCAGATGCTCCCGACAGGTTACACCGGCCGAGAGATAAATTTATTTTTCCTGATGTAACCAAACGGTCGCGTCATCGACTATTCAGGGTGAGCCGATGCTTCGGCTTACCCGCTCAGAGGGTGTTCCTGTGCGCGGATTTGTCAATCACTTGCAGGAGTCACTTATGAAAAATACTATCAATCGCCGTACAGCTACAAGTTACGCATCGGGCGCTGCACTGGCCCTGGCCATGGGCGCTGCACTGACGTTGGCCGCCGCGCCCGTTGCCGCGCAAAGCGCGGACAAGGAGAAATGCTTCGGAGTAGCGCTCAAGGGTAAAAACGATTGTGCCGCCGGCCCCGGCACGAGCTGCGCAGGTACCTCCAAGGTCGATTACCAGGGCAACGCCTGGTCGCTGGTTGCGAAAGGCAGCTGCGGGAAAACCGCATCGCCCAAGTCAGCCAGCGGTTTTGGCCAGCTCAAAGAATTCAAGGAAAAAGCCTGATAACCGCATAACCCCTGACGCAAACGTAGCCCCACACCGGATCACGCACCATGAGCCTTCTCCCCGCTTTTGCCCCGGTATGGTCGGCTACGGCTTCACAACGGCCTGTACGTCAGCCCTTGCCGCACCGGGCTGGGGTCGGCCTGAAGCCTGAACATTTTGACCATGTTCACGTCCACAAGCCAGACGTGGGGTTCTTTGAAGTGCATGCCGAAAACTACCTGGTAGCCGGCGGCCCCATGCACCACCACCTTACCCGCATTCGGGAGAA
>Ga0163144_10029672_pt1 | contig 10488 bp, 7 predicted proteins | sample OliLak19BULKMAT1_FD_123175 | JGI IMG/M metagenome (GOLD analysis project Ga0163144, IMG submission 123175) | Freshwater microbial mat bacterial communities from Lake Vanda, McMurdo Dry Valleys, Antarctica - Oligotrophic Lake LV.19.BULKMAT1 | ecosystem: Environmental > Aquatic > Freshwater > Lake...
CAAATTCCACCCCAAAACCCCGACCATTGGATGTCAGTATCTTTTATCACGGTGGCAATTTTGCTGATTGCAAATCAGTTTGTCTCACGGTATACCTATCAAAACTGGCGTGAAGCCACTATCCAAGAGAGATTTAGCGTATGAACCCCCTAAAGGTTGCCCTTGTTGATGACCACCACGTTGTAAGGCGTGGCATCCAAAGTTTTTTAAGTGCCATGCCCGATTTAACAGTGGTAGGAAGTGCCTCTAGTGGGGAAGAACTATTGGCACATGCCGAAGAATGGTTGCCTGATGTGATTGTGATGGATTTATACATGCCGGGTGGGATGGATGGTATAGAGACCACACGCCAACTGCGCGAGATGACACCCCATACCCAAGTGGTTGTGCTTACCGCCCACACCGATGACGAGCGCGTTATTGCGGCTCTTAGGGCGGGAGCAATCGGCTACATTCGCAAAGAAAGTGACCCGCAATTATTAGTCGATGCCATTCGTGGCGCATCCAGAGGGCAATCTATCATCGACCCCAGCGTGGCAGGGGCGGTACTACGCGATATGACACAAGCACGCGCACTGGGCAACGAACTGACCGAGCGCGAACAAGAAATTTTACTAGAATTGGCACAAGGCAAAACCAATAAAGAGATTGCTTCTAAGCTCGTGATTGGCGAGGAAACAGTAAAAACGCACGTTGGCAACGTTCTCTCTAAGTTACAGCTTCGCCACCGTAACCAAGCCATTGTTTACGCGCTTAAAAAAGGGCTTATCTCTTTAGATGATTTATAGTGTAGAAGGGGCAATGTCATCAAGAATTGCCCCTTTTTACGTTAAACTTGCGCGTTCAGCAAGCCAAGTTCTATCAAATAGGCGATGATTTTGCTGGCATTTTCGCTAGGGGTGCTATTGACAGTTTCTAATGTCATTTCGGGCGAAATGGGGCGTTCGTAAGGGTCATCTACGCCTGTGAAGCCTGTAATTTCACCGCGTCTTGCCTTCGCATACATACCCTTTGTATCACGGCGTTCACATTCCTCGATGGGCGTATCTACAAAGACTTCGATAAAGTGGGTATTCGGGGTGTTATTCACCATTTGGCGCACATCGTCACGGGTGACACGATAGGGGCTAATGGCAGCACAAACTGAAACACCTCCGTGTCGTGCAATTTCACTCGCCACAAAGCCAATACGCCGAATGTTGATATCGCGGTCTTCACGGCTAAACCCTAGCCCCTTAGAAAGATGTGTCCGCACAATATCGCCGTCTAGTAACGTTGATTGGCGACCATATTCTAACAGCAAGCTAGATAAAACTTCGGCAGTCGTGCTTTTGCCCGAACCACTTAAGCCCGTAAACCACAAGCACACCCCTTGCTGATGCAGGGCGGGGTAGCTTTGCGCTAAAATTTCTGCCACTTCGGGGCGTGTAAACCATGCAGGCAAGCGTTTACCTTTGGCGAGATATTGCTCTCTCACTTGTGTACCACTAATAGAAGCGGTTTTTGCGCCATCAGGGATAAGGTGAGATTGCTCATAGCGGTCTTGGTTTTCCAGATACACCATTTCTTGGAAGGTAAGAATTTTTACGCCGAGTTCTGCCTCGTGTTGAAGTGCAAGTTCTTGGGCATCATACGCCCCATAAAACGGCTTACCCTGTGAGTTAATGCCAGGTCCCGCATGGTCGCGCCCAACGATAAAGTGGTTTGCACCATGGTTACGCCGAATAATGGCGTGCCATAATGCCTCACGAGGACCCGCCATCCTCATCGCCAGCGGTAATAGTGACATGAGAACACGGTCTTTTTCGTAGTGATTTTGTGTTAGGGCAACATAGGTTCTCACACGGGTAAAGTGGTCAACATCACCAGGGCGCGTCATGCCTACGCTAGGGTGAAGCAATAGCACACCGTCAATCATTTCAATGGCACGCTTGGTCAATTCTTCGTGGGCGCGGTGAAGCGGGTTGCGGGTTTGAAAAGCCACCACGTTAGCGCGTCCCATCTTGGACAGGGCTTCACGGGTTTTAGAGGGCGTAAGGCGCAAGTGGGCAAAGTCGTAACGGTCTGGCAACTGTAACACGCGCAATTCGCCACTAATGGCACGGGGGCGTTCTGAACCACCCGCCCAACGTGACATTTCAGCAACGGTAGGGTGGCGTGTATCCAACGCACCATACGCCAGCATCGCCTCGCGTTCTCTATCCCACGCAAAAATTTCATGTACAGTCATCACGGCAAGGATATTGCTTCGTTCATCACATAGGGCAATATCTTGGCCAAGTTTGAGATTTGTGTCGGACGAAATCGGCAAGGTGATGGGCATCGGAAACAGTGCGCCATCCGCTAAACGCATGGTATCTAGCACACTTTCATAGTCGGCTTTGCCCATGAACGTAGTCAGTGGCGAAAAACCGCCGGTTGCTAAAAGCTCAAGGTCACACAGGTTACGCATAGAAAGCGTTAGAGTAGGGAGGGTAATGGCATAGGCATGAAGCGCAGGTAATTCTTCGGCAGAAGCCAGCAAATTAACCAGTTTTCCGCCATAGGGCGCAATAAGATTGATGGTCATAGTGGAGCATTTTCCTTAATGGATAATCACGAAGTCACTCATTATAAGTCACTCATTATAAGGAAAGCCCATCCGTTTGGACAGGATGCACCTTAGGCTTACACAGTGGCATTTACGCCAGCATCCCGCTACAATAAGCGCTTAAAGTGTGCCTAAATGAGGGTAAGATGACGTTATCACGCCGACAATTACTACAATGGCTAGGTACAGGCGCAAGCATCAGCCTATTAGGAACATTGCCCACGCTTGCCCAAGCCACAGCCACACTAGCTCCGTTGCCTATTCCTCCTTCCTTGATGCTTCATAGTCGGCATCGCTGGCTATTGCCTAAAATTTTGGCGTGGATGGTAGATGAAGGCTATCAGGGCATTACCTATTTAGACTACGAACGCGCCCTGATGGGAACGCAATTATTGCCTAGCAAGCCCGTCATCATCTCTATTGATGATATTGCCATGGATAGAGGCAACCCCGCGTTTCATTACTTTGTTGCCATGAAAGAAAGCCTTACCGAAGCAAAGTTTAGGGGGGTTTTTGGCATTATTACGCGCACCAATATGGAACAATCGGATGAACGATGGGCAGAAGTTGCCAAATGGGTGAACGATGGCATTGAGTTTGCCACACATACCACCAACCATCCTCCTATGAACAACCTCACGCAAGCCCAAAGTGATGTTGAAATTGTAGATTCTGTGACACTGATAGAGCGCTATATTCCGCAAAAAGTACGCACTCTCATTACCCCCTTTGGCAGTGGCTATACCACCGAACAAGGCATTTTTCCCCACATTACCGCTTCTTGCCAAACCGCAGGCATCCGCTTTGTAGTGGGCATCATTGAGGGCAGACAAGCCATTGCCCGCCCATTGGGTGAGAAAGATGTTATGTACGTGGGGCGAACCAAGCCGGGCTTAAGCGACACCCTAGAAGGCACAATTTATGAAATGAACAACTGGAAAAGCCAATAAGCCTAGTACGCTGTTCTTATTTTGCCCTCTGTCATAAAATTCAAACAACACACGCCCTCAAAATTGGTGTATGCTTAGGATCAATAGCACAAAGGGGTTTATAAATTTATGACGGTGTCACGCAGAGGGTTCTTAAAAGTAGGTGGGGCAGTCATGGCGGGCGTGGGCTTGGGGGGCTTAGAATTGCTACAAGCCTCTAAAGTACATGCCCAAACCGAGATTAGCCCGACAATTCATTTGCTTAGGCGCATAACATGGGGCGTGCGAAGCTCTGATATTTCACCTGTAGAATTGCTAGGTGCAAGCGACTATATAGAATACCAGTTGGCTTATGAAGCCATCCCCGACCCCCTCGTTGATGATTTTATTGTCCAACGGCGCGTTTTTTCTATGCCAATAGACGAGTTACGACTGACGGCTGATGACCGTTATGAGGTGGTGCATCAGGCGTTGTTGTGGTCACGGCTATATCGAGCTATTTTTAGTGAACGCCAGCTTTATGAGATGATGGTGGAACTTTGGACAGACCATCTTAACATTCCTGCGCCCGACTATTTAGCAGACAAGTTAACGGATGATAGAGACGTGGTGCGTAAGCACGCACTAGGCAACTTTAGAGACCTTATTCTTGCCAGCGCACAAAGCCCCGCCATGCTAAAGTATTTAGATAACGCCGTAAGCACAAAAGAACAGCCCAACGAAAATTACGCCCGTGAACTGATGGAATTGCACACTTTGGGCGTAGATGGGGGCTATACAGAACAAGATGTTGCTGAAGTGGCACGTGCATTTACAGGCTGGACACTCACCGACAACTACTATACAGCAAGCTTTACGTTTAGCTTTGACCAGCACGACACAGACGAAAAAACAGTGCTAGGGGTGCGCTTGCCCGCAGGGCGTGGTATTGAGGACGGGCTACAAGTGATTGATATTTTGGTCAATCATCCGTCTACAGCACGCTTTGTAGCAAAGAAACTCTGTCGCAAGTTCATCACAGACTTTCCGCCCGAAGGCATCATCCAAAGCACCGCAGAAGCCTTTACCAGCAGTAAAGGCGACATTAAAGCCACGCTTAGGCACTTGTTTGGCACACCCGAATTTTGGGCATCTTCGGGGCAAAAGTTCCGCCGTCCGATGGATTTTTTAGTAGCAATGATACGTGCCTTACACCCCTCTATTCGTATCGAAAACCCCGATCCCCTTTTTCATTACGCTCTAGAACCGATGGGTCACATGCCATTTTACTGGTTTCCCCCCAATGGCTATCCTGATGTTGCAGGCGCGTGGATGAACACTAACGGATTACTGTATCGCTGGAATAGCGCGCTTCTCATCAGTTCAGCAGGGGATGGCTATTTTAGTGGCTTAACACTAAATCTTGATACGCTCATCCCAATGGTGAACACCGTAGGGGAACTTGTGGATGCCACAACAGACGCTTTCTTGCATCACAGTATTGCTAGTAGTGAACGGGACAAGCTGCTGCAATTTGTCAGTAGGGCAGGCGACCCCAACGAGACAGTGACCGCTAATTTACGCAATAGCAAATTACCGAGCCTTGTGGGATTGGTATTTGCCTCTCCTTACTTTCAGTGGCGATAAGCAAAACGGAGCGATGAACTATGGTTACAAGGCGTGACTTTTTGAAGGGGCTTGGGATTGTGGGCATTAGCCAAGCGATGTTTCCTATTTGGATGCCCAAACTTGCGTTTGCACAGTCGCCTTCATCAGGCAATAAACAGGTGATGGTGGTGATTTTTCAGCGTGGGGGCATGGACGGCTTAAATACCGTTGTGCCATTTGGGGAGGGTGCAAACTATTATGACCGCCGCCCCACGATTGCCATTGCAGAACCTAACACCACCGATTTTTCTGCGCTCGATTTAGACGGTTTCTTTGGCTTGCATCCTAGCTTGCGCCCACTCAAAGAGATTTATGACGAGGGCAAATTACACATCGTTCATGCCGCAGGCTCTCCCGACCCCACACGCTCGCATTTTGACGCGATGGAATATATGGAGCGTGGCACGCCCGGCGATAAACTAACGTCTGCGGGTTGGATTAGTCGGCATTTACAAACGGCAAGCTGGCAAAACGACTCTGTGTTTAGGGCAGTAGGCATTGGCGCAATGCTCCCCACATCTTTAAGGGGTGAAGATTCGGCATTGGCATTACGAAGCATCGCAGATTTTCACCTTGAGGGTAGGCAAGACCAGCTTGCTGGCATTCAGCGCACACTTTCGGGTTTATATGCAGTAGAAGCCTCTGGCGAAATGCTAAACGCCCATGCCTCTAGCGTATTTGGGACAATTGACATGCTCCAAAACCTCTCTGCCAACGAATATCAAGCCGCTTATGGCGCACAATACCCCGAAAGCAATTTTGGGATGGGCTTGCGCCAAGTGGCACAACTCATCAAAGCCGATGTGGGCTTAGAAATTGCGTGCATCGACATTGGCGGATGGGACACCCACGATGAGCAAGGGGGTGCAGAAGGCGCAATGGCGTTCCTACTGGATGATATGGCGCGTGGCTTGGCGGCATTCTATAGTGATTTACAAGATGAAATGGCGCGTGTAAACGTCGTCACCATGAGCGAATTTGGGCGCACTACTGGCGAAAATGCCTCTAAAGGCACAGACCACGGACGCGCCAGCGTGATGTTTGTGATGGGCGGTGGCGCAACAGGGGGCATTACTGCCGATTGGCGCGGGCTACACCCCGAAGCCCTTGATGACGGTGATTTGGCAGTTACAACCGATTATCGGTCAATTTTAAGCGAAATTTTGGTAAAAAGGCTCGGAAACAACGCCTTAGACACCATCTTTCCGGATTATACATGGTCAGACTTAGGCATCATCAAGCCCGTTTAACAAGGATAAAACCACCTATGGCACGCACATTTCTAAGAGGGCTTTTGCTCTTTTTATTCACCACACTTATCATGACAAATAGCATTGCCCAAACCTATACAGAGCAAGATGCCATTGATGTTGCGCTTGATTTTCCTTTTATAGGCGATAGCCTAGAAGGGCGTGAGGACTGGTATGCCAAAGCCTATGCTACACAAAATGTCTTTAACGTTTGGCGCGTAAACTTTTATAGCGATGAGGGCGAAGATTGGGGATGGGCAGACGTAATTATTGAGAGGGCGCGCGTCTTTGGCTATGATGTTTACATCCCTTCTAGTGAAGAACGCAACGAAGAAGCCTACGCGCCTATCCGCGAGTTTGTCGATGCCGAACCCACAATAAATGAACTGCTGGATGGCGCAAGCGTCGATGAGATTTACGTAGAGTACAACCCATGGGCAAAAGGGTGGGGCGTATACATTGAAGCAGGAGAACGCTCACTATACATGATTGTGGCGTTTGAGGATGGCACAATGCGCTCTTTTGACAACCCTAGCATCAGCAACATCTATTTCCCCGACGTTTTAGCGTATGACGAGTGGGAAACCAGTATCTCACAACAAGCCATCGCTGTAGCTTTTGCAGATGTAAGGGTAGGGGAAGTGTTACAGGGTGTTGAGGGCTGGACAACCGAAACAGAACGCCAACAAAATGACGTTTGGAATGTGGCGTTTTTGGATAGCGAAGGCAATATCGTGGTCTCTGCCACCGTAAATGTTAAAGATAAAACAACGCTCGCCATAGAATAAACCAAAAAGGCTTGAGTTTCGGTGTGTTTGGGTTATGATGTGAATCATGACTTAAACACACCCAAGCCAAGCACACACCCATGATAAAAGCCTTTATCTTTGATTTGGACGGCGTGATTGCCGATACAGAAGAATTACACTATCGCTCTTGGAAACGCCTTGCGGACGAAGAGGGCATGGTGTTTACCCGTCAAGATAGCCATGTACTGCGCGGTGCCGACCGCGTAGAAAGCCTAAAATACATCCTAAGAGGGCAAAGTGTGGGTGAACCCCGCGCTAATGACCTGATGCACCGCAAAAGCGTTTACTTCCTAGACCTACTTCAAAGCCTTTCACCCGAACACGCCATGTTAGGCACACGTCCTCTGATAGAAGATGCCAAAGCCATTGGCTTAAAAATGGGGTTAGGGAGCGCAAGCCGTAACGCCCATGCCGTTCTTAAACAACTTCATCTTCATCATCTGTTTGATGCCATTGGTGACGGTTATACAGTAAAGAACAAAAAGCCCGCCCCCGATGTCTTTGTTTGGGTAGCTGGCAGGCTTGATGTTTTGCCTAACGAAGTGGTGGTGTTTGAAGATTCTGACGTGGGAATTCAAGGCGCATTGAATGGGGGCTTTCATGTGGTGGGCGTGGGCGATGGTGAAACATCACAAGCGCACTTGCGCCTTAACGCATTGGCAAAGACGCACGCCCAGCAATTCATCAATTTCTTTGGATAAAAACACAGGCTATTTACAATTTGTTTTTCTATAATTAATATAGGCTATGAAAATCACAGTTTTTACAGCCTATGCTATTTCCATGTTTTTTAAGCGAAAAGTGAACCCAACCTATGCCCAATCACGTTGACGTTTTCATCAGTAGCACCTCTAAAGATTTGCTAAAGTTTCGCGCTAAAGTCCAAGAGGTTATTTTAAGGTCGGGGGCGTACCCCATTCTTATGGAAGCCTTTGATGCAACAGAACGAAACGCACTCCAGCTTTGCTATGACCGTGTGCAAGAAGCCGAAGTTTTCGTGGGCATTTACGCCCGCCGTTACGGCTTTGCCCCCGATGAAAACATGCAGTACACCACAAACAGCGGTGAAGTACGGCGTGGTAACAGCGTTACAGGCATTACAGAGTTAGAGTATGAGTGGGCGTTAGAGCGTGGTATCCCCATGTTATTGTTTGTGGTGGCACACCAAGATGAGGACGGACAGGAATTAGCGTGGCAACCCTCTTTTATGGATACCGACCCCCAAAAGAGCCGTTTGGAGCAATTCAAAGAGCGCATTATGAGCAAGCATGTCGTGGGCTTCTTTTATTCTCCCGACCAATTGGCAATGTTGGTGCAAAGCGCGTTGCATAAAGTAATGGCAATATCACAACCTCGCAAACGGCGTGATTTTTTCACACATAAGCCCCTTCCCACCAATTACATCATGCGCCCCGATATTATGCAGGGCTTACGCGAATCCCTAGAAAACAACCTGGGCGTTGCCATTCATGGCATGGGGGGCATTGGTAAGAGCGTTATGGCGCGGGCATTGTGTGAAGAACCCACCGTTCAAGAGGCATTCCCTGATGGTATTTTATGGGTAACAGTGGGCAGTCACCCCAGTGATGGCGACTTGGTGCAAAAACTACGTGAATGGATTGAGGCACTGGGGGGACAAGTACAAAGTAACGCCCCCACCATCGATAGCCTTAAAGTACAGCTGGCAGACTTGCTTAAAGATAGCGTGTGCTTGCTGATTATCGATGACATTTGGCAAAGAAAACACGCCGACATCTTTCGTATGGGGGGCGAAGCGTGCCACACCCTCATGACCACACGTGACGCAGAGACCGCCCGTTCAGTGGGTTTTGTGGTGTTCACTGTGCCACCCATGCATGACACCGAAGCTGTGATTTTGCTTAAAGAGTGGGCGCAAGGTGCTTTAGCCGAAGTCCCCCCTACCCTAATTCACATGATGAGCCAACGCTTGGGACGATTGCCCCTTGCCCTTAAACTAGCAGGCGCACAACTTCAAAAACGTAGCCCCAGCGAATGGCTAGAAACGTTTAACGCCCGTAAGCTAAAATCAAGGCGAGCGGAAGACATTCACGACAGCCTAGAGCAAACGTTTGGCTTGTCACTAGACACGCTCTCTGCCGAGCATCGCCGTTTGTATGTGGCATTGGCTATCTTCAAAGAAGACGAGAGCATCCCTTTTGTAGCGGTACACCGACTATGGCAAGCCCTAGCAGGCTTTGAAGCAGACGAAACACAAGAACTCCTAGAGGACATCATCGCCCGAGCCTTATGTGAAGGTGACACGAAGAACCTTGTGATTCATGACTTACTGCGTGACTTTATGACCGCAGAGATAGACAATCTAAGCACACTTCATCAAGGGTTGCTTTCCGCCTATCAGCCCACCCAAACGGGCGAAGGTTGGCATACTGCCCCCGACGACGGCTATTTATACGACCATTTGGTATTTCATTTGTTAGAGGCGGGCGATACACGGGCGTTGGAAGCCCTCTTTGATAATGCCGAGTGGTTTCATATGCGCGTTAAGCAATCGAGCTATTTATATGATGGCTATATTGCAGACCTAATGACGGCATGGAAAGATGTCGCACAAAGTGATGCCCTTTTACAAATAGAACGCGCAGAAAGCCCCACAAGTTTGGTCAATTGCGTGCGTTACGCCCTCATTCGCACCAGCCTAAACAGCATCGCGGGCAATTATGAAGCTCCCCTAGTCATAGAAGCGGTGCGAAGTGGCTTAGAGGGATGGACAACCACGCGCGCCCTTAACATCAGCAGTAAAATCACCCACCTAGAACGGCGCGTCCTAATGTGTGCCAGCTTGCTAGAGGCGGGTTTTTTAAGTAGTGATGAGGCACAAAAAGCCAAAAATATCGCCATCAATGCCATTAACGTTATTCAAGATACGGGGTCATGGACAAGCACGCTGGTCTCACTTATCCCACACCTTACGCCCGAAGAACGTGCTGTTTTTTGGCATGATGACCGCCTAGAAAGCCTAACAAATACCAATTTTATCGCGCTTTTGCCCTATATACCCACACAAAAACGCCAAGATTGGCTTAAAGACCGCCTAAACATATTGCTAAAGCGCAAGCCATCCCCTACAACAAGCAGTGTCAGGGACAGCCTACAATTACTCCAAACCATCCCACCGTATCTTAACGATGACTTGCGCCAGACAACGCTCGAACTTTTAGAGAGTAAACGCACTGATTACAACGAATACAGCCTGCAAAATATTCTTGTCGCGCTTTATCCTA
>Ga0163144_10029673_pt1 | contig 10488 bp, 8 predicted proteins | sample OliLak19BULKMAT1_FD_123175 | JGI IMG/M metagenome (GOLD analysis project Ga0163144, IMG submission 123175) | Freshwater microbial mat bacterial communities from Lake Vanda, McMurdo Dry Valleys, Antarctica - Oligotrophic Lake LV.19.BULKMAT1 | ecosystem: Environmental > Aquatic > Freshwater > Lake...
CTGGGAAGTGGTTAATGGTGTACTTCATTGCAAAGCACTGGACGAAAGTGTAACCGGTGTTGGTGACAAGCGTGCCGATATCATGACCACGGCTGAATATGAAAATTTCGAATTAACATTTGATTGGAAAACATCAGCCGAAGGCAACAGCGGTGTTATGTTCCGGGTAACCGAAGAATTCGAGCAACCCTATTACACAGGTCCCGAATATCAACTTATGGATGACCCTTCATTTCCTAACGAGACACCCGATCACCTTACCGGATCAAACTACGGCATGCACGCAGCCGGAAAGACAAAAATAAAACCACTTGGTGAATGGAACACTTCTAAATTAGTAGTGAACAAAAATCATGTGGAGCATTGGCTGAATGGTGATAAAGTAGTGGAATATGAATTGAATTCACCTGAATGGTTGGCAATAAAAAAGGCAAGCAAATGGAATGAAGCCACCGGATATGGCACCGCCCCCAAAGGCCACATTGTATTACAAGACCATGGCAGCGAAGCCTGGTTTCGCAATATTATGATCAAACCATTATAAACAACCTATACTCATTTTAGAGAAAGCAGCAGGATTACTTGCTGCTTTTTTTATTGATCTGTTTTCCTTTCTATCTTTCCCCATCCTTTACAAACATGTGCGGCATCACCGGTGTATTCGCTTTTAATCTCGTTGGAAAATTTAATATGATCCACGCAACGGCTGCTACCATGGCGCTGCACAAACGCGGACCCGATTTTCAGGACATCTACCTCGATGAATATGTAGCGCTGGGACATCGCAGACTATCCATCATCGACACACGAAGCATTGCCCATCAACCCATGTTGGATGAAAGCAAACGATACTGTATTATCTTCAACGGAGAAATTTTCAATTATCGGGAGTTAAGAAAAGAGTTAGAATCGGTTGGAGTAAAATTTATTACGCAATCGGATACCGAGGTTCTGCTGAAAATGTTCATTTACTATGGCACAGAATGTCTGCCCAGGCTGAACGGGTTCTTTGCCTTTTGCATTTACGACAAACAGGAACAAACTTTCTTTGTTGCCCGCGATCGGTATGGAATCAAACCGTTGCTGTATTTATTTGATGAGGATAAATTTCTGTTTGCCTCCGAGATGAAAGCCATCATCGAATATGGCATCGATAAGGAACTTGATTACACCTCACTTTTCACCTATCTCCAACTAAACTATATACCCGCCCCGGATACCATTTTCACACACGTGAAGAAACTCATGCCCGGTCATTATCTTAAAGTCAGTAGAAAGAAACTGGAAAGTCATTGTTATTATACGATCCCGGCAACTTCATCAGAGGCCCTCTCCTATTCGGATGCAAAAGAGAAATTAAAAACACTTCTTGATGAATCCGTTCAACGAAGGCTCGTGGCCGATGTTCCTCTGGGTGCCTTTCTCAGTGGCGGCATCGACTCATCGGTGATCACGGCACTGGCCAGCAAACATAAGCCCGCGTTGCATACGTTCTCCATTGGCTTTCGTGATGAAAAGTTTTTTGACGAGACCGAATACGCCAACCTGGTTGCGAAACATTTCAAAACCGATCACACGGTATTTTCATTGACCAATGATGATCTGTTTGCTCATGTAAATTCTGTTTTGGATTATATCGATGAACCCTTTGCGGATTCATCCGCCATCAACGTTTACATTCTGAGCAAGGAAACACGCAAGCATGCTACCGTAGCCCTTTCAGGTGATGGCGCGGATGAAATGCTCGCAGGTTATAACAAGCACGCAGCCTTCCACCGAATGATCCATCGTGGCTGGAAGGAAAATATGGTATCGGCATTATCTCCCGTATGGAATGCGATGCCACAATCCAGAAATAGTTCGTTGAGCAATACGTTCCGTCAGTTCAAACGTTTTGCGGATGGCATGAAACTAAACAGCCAGGAACGCTACTGGCAATGGGCCGGCTATGCAAAAGAATCTGAAGTAAACGCGTTGCTATCCGAAAGCACTATAGCAAAACTTCAACAACAGCAGTATGAAAGCAGAAAAAAGGAACTGCTTCGCTTCATACCTGAAAAAGAAACGATCAATGATATTCTTCTTTCCGACATGAATCTGGTGCTTGCCAATGACATGCTGACGAAAGTCGATTTGATGAGCATGGCCAACAGCCTCGAAGTGCGTGTTCCGTTTTTAGATTACCAGGTAGTCGATTTTATTTTCGGTCTTCCGGATGATTATAAAATCACCAACTCCATCCGCAAACGAATTTTGCAAGACGCCTTTCGTGATATACTTCCTGAAAAGTTATACAATCGTCCCAAGAAAGGCTTTGAAGTGCCCCTATTAAAATGGTTTAGAAAAGAAATGAAGTCACTGATTGTTGATGATCTTCTTTCTGAAAAGAACATTAAGGAACAGGGTATTTTTAACTATGCTGAAATAGAGAAATTGAAACGGCAGTTGTTCTCATCCAATCCACACGATGTTCATGCCCGCATCTGGGCATTGATCGTGTTTCAGTGGTGGTGGAAAAAATATATCAAAGGATAATTTATTCCACGCAAAGCCCGATAGCTATCGGGTGCAAAGAAGGCAAAGCTATTTTCCGTAAATCTGATTGAGTAATCCAGCAATACGAACGCCTGCTTGTAAAATTCTTTCACGCACAGATGGCATATTCACATACGAATAGCGATAGCCTAAACTACCCTTACCAATATTATACACGGCAGGTCTAAGGGTCATTGACTCTTTCGCCCAATCGCGCACAGAAGCTTGTTGCCATTTTTTAATTGTCTCGGCAGTAGGCTTGGGGAGAGATTGCGCCAATTCCGTATAACTTAATTTAGTGTCCTCAATCATATCACTATCCCACACACGATGCAAATTTGAATCACCTCCTGCCCACTTAACTTTTACATCATTGCCACCACGGTCGCCTGGTTTGCCTACATGCAAAGGCTGATGAATATCACCCACCATGTGCACCAACATTTTCAAATATTCTGCCTGTTGTTTGGCAGTCAGTTTCCCTGTTTTTAATTCCTTGGTAAACTTCTCAATCATCATCACGACTTTTCCATCTGGGTTACTCTCCACGTCTTCATACTTACCTCCATCAGGAATAGTAGTCCAATGCCAGTCTGTCGTATAATTATACATTGAGTCCGACCGAATCTCATCCATCCAGGTGCTTACCATGGCCAGAGATTCCTGTCCCAAAATCTGCTTAATCCGTTTCCTGGCCTTAGCAGTCAGGTATTGTTCAGCAATCAGGCCAGTAGCACGGTGGCCAGTCGATCCCCATCCAAAACTTTCCACTATCAAAAGGCAACTAAAAAGAACCAAAACCAATTTTTTCATACATAACTTTTAAAGGATGCAATATTAGAATTTTTCATTGGGATTAAATTTTCAAAGGCTGATTTAAAGGTTAAATTTGATATAAATGGTATGGAAAAGAAGGTAAAACTTGCTGCTCTCCTGGTAGCCAATCAATTGGATATGAAGGGAATCAAAACCTTTCTTGAACTAAAACCCCTGGCCGATTCTTCGTCCGAACTTTTCTACAATTTCGGGCCTGATAAATATCAATATTATTTCAACTATGGCGTAGTGGTCTTTTCAAACCACAGCGATGAGGAAATCAAGTTGTCTATAAAGACGGTTCTGCCCTACTTAAAAAATCCCTCCACAAACTGGATGCGCGATGATCATGAAATCGAAGTAAAGGAAGGTGAAATGATGTTTGAATTTAATCAGGTGGTGGTTGACCGGTTGGATTCAAAAGTGTATCGCATCGCCATGTTTAACATTGCGCAATCCGTAGCGCTTGATCATTATCATGAAGTAACCGAAAACCTGCTAACAGAAATTCGTGGCTTCACTAAACAATTAGAATTAACCGGTAAACTCAGCATCAACAGAAGAAACATGCTCAAGTTTATTGGCAAAGCTTTGAACACCCAAAATGATATTGCCGACAATATTTACATTTTTGATGCCCCGGAATTGGTTTGGGACGATGAGTATCTCGATCGACTGAACAAAGGACTGATGAAGCACTTTGATTTGCGCGTACGCTTTAGTGAAATCGAATACACACTCCGAATTATTGAAGATAACCTGAGTGTGTTTCGTGAAATTTCTCATCAACGTGAAAGCAGCATATTGGAATGGATCATCATCATTCTGATTTTAGTCGAAGTCTTTGACCTTTTTATTTCCAAATTTTTCTGATATGCCCAGCCATAAGGCGCTCTTTCTCAATTGCGACATCAAAGCTCAGCCCGATGAAGTCACTTGTGGACCTACCTGCCTGCATTCTATCTACCAATACTACCAGGATACCATCGAGTTAAACGAGGTTATTAACGAAGTAAAAAGTTTAAAAGCCGGAGGCACCCTGGCGGTAATGCTTGGCAATCATGCACTCAAACGCGGATACAAAGCACATCTCTACACGTATAATCTTAATGTCTTCGATCCTTCCTGGTTTAACTACAATACCAAAAAAATTATTGCTTCCCTCAAACAGCAAATGCGTTATAAGTTTAAAAGAAAAAAACTACTGGTAGCATCCCGGGCGTATGTTAAATTTCTGGAGGCAGGTGGAAAAGTATTTCAAAATGAATTGAATCCCGAACTAATCAAAAAATACCTGAAAGAATCTAAACCAATACTGACCGGCCTTAGTGCTACCTACCTCTACGGCACAAAGCGTGAAATACCTGCCAGCAATAAATTTGATAGTATACGCGGTGAGCCGGTGGGACATTTTGTAATCATTAACGGGTATGATGAATCAACTAATACGGCCTATCTGGCAGACCCAATGAATTCAAATCCCTTGAATAGTAGTCAATACTATGGCGTCAACTTTGATCGCCTTATCAATAGCATCATGCTGGGCATTGTTACCTATGATGCCAATATTCTGATCATTGAACCAACCAAGTAATCGATGCCAAAACTGATTGTAGTAGAAAAGCCAGAATTATGGAAGTTCAGCCTGGATGATGTAGAGGTAATTTCTCCGGATAAGTATATTACCGAAGTGAATTTTCAAGCTAAGAATTTAAAAATAATTAATCTCTGCAAATCATATCAGTACCAAAGCGAAGGTTATTATGTTTCACTATTAGCGGAAGCGCGAGGTCATAAAGTATTACCGGGTGTTTCAACCATTCAGCACCTACGGTTCCCATCCATCTTACGTGATGACTCATTGGAATTTGATGAACTGATTCAAAATACATTTAAGAATGAGCCTTACGATCGCGTTGAATTCAATATATATTTTGGAAACGCGAAATCTGAAATTCTAAACCGACTCGCACTTCAACTTTTTCAATTGGTGCAAGCTCCCTCATTACGGGCTGTCTTTTCCAAAAAAAATAAATGGGTATTGCAAAGCATTCGCCCGTTAAGTCTGGGCGAAGCACCCGAAGCAGATCGGCCTGTTTTGATTCAGTCCCTCGAAAAATATCTTCAACGCAAACGCGAATTCAGACCCGATAAAAAGAAATACGATTTAGCCATTCTGGTGGCACCTAATGACCCTAATCCACCCTCCGATGCGCGTGCACTGAAAAGATTTTACAGGGCGGCTATCGAAGCGGGTTTCAATACCGAGTTTATCACCAAAGATGATTTTGATCAGATCATTCAATATGATGCACTCTTCATTCGTGAAACAACGAACGTCAACCATCACACTTTTCGGTTCGCAAAAAAAGCAAAATCACTTGGGCTTGTGGTGATCGATGATCCTGACTCGATCTTAAAGTGCACGAACAAAGTCTATTTGCATGAGCTTCTGAATGCTAATAAAATACTGACTCCATCAGCCATTGTACTTACGGAAGAAAACTGCGATGCGATCGATCAGAAAATGAGTTTTCCGTTCATTCTAAAACAACCGGATGGCGCTTTTTCAAAAGGCGTATTTAAAATCGACTCGATGGACGAGTTTAAAAATATTCGCGAAAGCATGTTTGAAAAATCAGACTTGTTAATAGCACAAGAGTTTCTTCCCACACCCTTTGACTGGCGGGTAGGCATTATTGATGGACAAGTAATTTATGTATGTAAATACTTTATGGCATCCAAGCACTGGCAGATTGTGAACTGGAACAAGCAGGATAAAACCCATGAAGGTGAAGTGGAATCCATCGCCATAGACCAGGCACCGTCAGGATTACTAAAAACTGCACTCAAGGCTACCTCACTGATCGGCAAAGGACTTTACGGTGTGGACATGAAAGAAATAGATGGGAAATTTTATGTGATCGAGGTAAATGATAACCCTAATATTGATGCAGGCATTGAAGATAAGATCTTGAAAGATCGCCTGTATGAGATCATTATGGAAGTATTTTTAAACCGAATCAAAGCGCAAAAATGAATACATCCCCCTACCATCTTTTTCACGGATACGGCATTGAATTGGAATACATGCTTGTTGATAAAGACACGTTGAATGTAAGACCTATTGCCGATGATTTACTAAAGTATGAACTTGGAGAAATTGGAAGTGACTTTGAAAATGGCCTGATCACCTGGTCCAATGAACTGGTGATGCATGTCATCGAACTAAAATCCACACAACCAGAAAGTGATCTGGCGGGTTTGGAAAAAGCGTTCTCAAGAAATATTTCAAGGATCAATACTATTCTTGAAGAATGGAATGCCATGCTAATGCCATCCGCTGCCCATCCGTTTATGGATCCCTTTACGGAAACAAAACTATGGCCGCACGGCAACAATGAAGTTTATGAACTATATAATAAAATATTCGATTGCAGTGGTCATGGCTGGTCAAATCTGCAAAGCACTCATTTGAATCTTCCCTTTTCGGGGGATGAAGAATTTGCCAAATTACACGCAGCCGTTCGAATCATCCTTCCCCTCCTGCCAGCATTGTGTGCAAGTTCTCCGATTTTAGATGGAAAACTTTCAGGCATGCTTGATACGAGATTGCTCTACTATAAATCCAACCAATCAAAAATTCCAACCATTACGGGTTATGTAATCCCAGAGGCAGTTTTTTCATATGATGAATATGAAAAAACCATCTATTCAGCAATCGAAAAAGATATAGCACCTTTCAATCTGGAAAATATTCTTGACCCGGTTTGGGTAAACTCACGTGGTGCCATCGCACGTTTCGATCGTGGGTCCATTGAAATACGAATCATGGATGTTCAGGAATGTCCTGCTGCTGATCTGGCAATTGTTAACCTGGTGGTGGAATTGTTGAAGGCCTTGGTGAATGGAAAATTCTGCAGTGTACAGGACCAGATGAAAATGGACACCCATGTTCTTGCCGCCCTTTTAGACAAAACCAGTTTGAGCGGAAGACAAACCCAGATTGACGACTTACCCTATCTGGCCGCCTTTGGTTTATCATCCCCTGCAACTGCCGGGGAGTTATGGAAACATATCCTGACAAAGATTCCTGCCACTACTTTTTATGAAAAAAAATGGCAATCCGTTATTCATACCCTTTTAGATCAGGGATCTCTATCAGAACGAATCATCAACTCGCTCCATCAGGACAACTCACCGGATCGCATTAAAAGTATTTTTAAAGAATTGAGTGTGTGCCTGGCAGAAAACCGAATGTTTGTACCGTAAAAAAATTCATCAATGAATTACTCCGTCATCTTCACTTGCGAACATGCAGGCAATCACGTGCCGGAGCAATATCAATCATTATTTGCAGGACAATCAGAAATCCTTGAATCACACCGAGGCTGGGACTCAGGTGCGTGGCCGCTGGCCAATTTTCTTGCGGAACAAATGGAAGCGCCTGTCTTTGGATGCCTGACTACACGGTTGCTTATTGAAGCTAATCGGTCGCCTGATAACCCGCAACTTTTTTCAGAATACAGCACACCATTGCCCATAGAAACAAAAGAAAATTTAATCCAGAATATTTATAAACCCTATCGCGAGCAAGTTCAAAAGGTCATTGAAAAAATGACCAAACCTGTATTGCACTTCTCCATTCATTCTTTCACACCCATTTGGAATGGTCAAGAAAGAAAGGTAGATATCGGAATTCTATTTGACTCCTCACAGAACGTAGAGGCAGCATTTAGTCAACGGCTAAAAGATAACCTCCACGCTAATCTTCCGGAGTTTCAAATTCGTTTCAACGAACCTTACAAAGGTACAGATGACGGATTCACCACCTGGTTAAAAAAACAATACTCAAAGGATGACTATACTGGAATTGAGATTGAAGTGAACCAAAAATTCAGTTCTAATCTATCACGTGTAAAAGCAGGGCTGGCTAACTCCATAAAGTCAAGTATACAGGGACATACAAATTAATTTCTTAATTACTTTCTAAGTATGAATCGAATACGATCATGGGTACGGGCATTTTTTGGTTTCTCACGTAACGAAACCAACGCGTTTCTTGTGCTTCTGCCATTGATGTTCCTTATCGTATTTATTGTGCCTGCCTACAAGGCCTACTTCACTAAGCAAACGAAAGACTATACTAAGGAGAAAAGACAACTCGACAGCTTAATTGCGACCTGGAAGCAGCCCCTGAAAAAGGACAGTTTGAAAAATGTTCCCTTTCGGTTATTTGCTTTCAACCCCAATACATCCTCGAAGGAAGAGTTGATGAGCCTTGGTTTTTCACTCTTCCTTGCAAGCCGTGTTGAAAACTACCGCACCAAAGGAGGTAAATTCATTATCAAAGCTGATTTATTGAAACTGTACGGCATGGATACCGCACTTTATTCAACTCTTTACAACTGGATTGAATTGCCTGTAGAAAAGCCATTGAAAAAGTTTGAAGAGAAAAAAGAATTTGCCACGAACAAAAAGCTGGCGAAAGAAAAATTCGACCTGAACCTGGCGGATTCAACACAATTTATTTCCGTGTATGGAATAGGAAGCAAGCTATCCACCAGAATTATTAAATATCGCGATCGACTGGGTGGATTTATTTCCACCGATCAACTAACCGAAGTCTATGGTCTGGATACTGTGGTGATCAACGAACTGATACGAAAAACATTCATTGCCGAAAACTTTAAGCCAGTAGCATTGGAAATTAATGAAGCTACCGAAAAAGAGCTTTCCACACATCCCTACATCCGATACGCTATAGCGAAAGCTATTACCGCTTATCGCTTTCAACACGGCAATTTCAAATCGCTTGAAGACCTTACTAGAATAGTCATCATTGACAAACCTACGTTTGAAAAAATAAAACCTTATCTTTCTTTAAATCCTTAGCGTGAACGGCCCTGACTCAAAACAATTACTCCACACCTACCTGCGAAGGCTCACCAATCTATCCGGTAATAACCGTTCTATTTTTCTACCTCGCTTGGTGGGTGATCAGTTTTTAGATATACAGGAGCTAAGCCAGCTTAACGGAGAAAAAGCGTTCACCATTATAGAGGCACTCATTGCAGAGAAGTTCAAAACAATTTGCCCCGTGTTGGACGCCCGAATGGAAGCGTCTAACACCACCAGCACAAAATTGAAAAAACTTAAGCGCATCGATCAGTTCATTTTTGACGAGCGCGGCTCAAAAGATTTACATGTAGGCTGGCCCTTTGCCCAAGGAAAATTTAAGGATGGTACGGTGGTACGATGTCCGTTATTATTTTTTCCGGTTACTCTTACTATCATTGGTAATCAATGGGTTTTACAGCCGCGAAAAGACGCAGGAATAACATTCAATAAATCATTTCTATTGGCATATGCCTTTTACAATAAAGTGAAGGCTAATGAGATGCTTCTCGAAGAAACCTTTGAGGATGCCGACCGCGAAAGCACTGCTTTTCGTACGTGGATTTATCAGCTGCTAAAGAAAAGTGAGCTGGAAATTAACTTTAACCCAGACAATTATCGGGATGAACTTACTCCGTTCACTAATTTCAAAAGGCAAGACTTCGAAGAAGGATTAAAAGATGGAGAACTAAAACTTTTTCCGAACGCGGTGCTGGGAATTTTTCCGCAAGCAGGTTCTTATCTGGTGCCTGACTACATGCATCTAATTGAGGAAAATACAGTTCAGGATCTGGAAGAATTTTTCCATCAACGCACGGCAGCGCTTGAGATACCCCAATCTCAAAACTTTCACGCCCTGGTGAAGGAAGAAAAAATGTTTACCGTATTTCCCCAGGATATCTGGCAGGAAAACGCGCTGAAAGCTGCCAAGCTCGGGCACTCCTTTGTTGTGCAAGGTCCTCCTGGTACGGGAAAGTCTCAACTCATTTGTAACCTGATCAGCGATGCGATGGCATCCGGCAAACGAGTATTAGTGGTATGTCAAAAACGGGCAGCATTAGACGTTGTGTACAACCGGTTGAAAACGCATAAGCTGAGCCAATACCTTGCACTGGTTCATGACTTTAAAAATGATCGCAAAGATATTTACGAAAAATTGGCAAACCAGATTGAGAAGATTGATGAATACAGATTGAAAAATCTCAGTTTAGATGCGATTCAACTGGAACGACAGTTTAC
>Ga0163144_10029674_pt1 | contig 10488 bp, 9 predicted proteins | sample OliLak19BULKMAT1_FD_123175 | JGI IMG/M metagenome (GOLD analysis project Ga0163144, IMG submission 123175) | Freshwater microbial mat bacterial communities from Lake Vanda, McMurdo Dry Valleys, Antarctica - Oligotrophic Lake LV.19.BULKMAT1 | ecosystem: Environmental > Aquatic > Freshwater > Lake...
AAAAGCAAAACCGCTTGGGGTTTTGCACTTAGCCCGGATAGCCAAAACGGTTGAATCGGTAGACTTGATCCGAGCACACCGTGTAGGGTCGCTGGCGAGTAGAGCATGAAATATCCGGGCTAACGGGGAGACGCGGCGCCCTCGCCGCGGGGTTCGCGTGAAACGCGGCGAGGGCGCTGCGTCTCCAGCAGCCGCCTTGCGGAACGCGCGTGGGGGGACAACGCGCTCCACCTTCACGCCGCCGTGCGCTGCGCGAAGGGGCGTGCGCGGTCGTGGTCGACTCGCAGCAGGAGGTGGCCGTCGGCGCAGAAGTAGCGGGTCGCGCCCCGCGACGTCGGTTGTCCCGCGCGATCCACGATGACCTCCCGGCGGGCGACGTTGCGATTGCAGCAGGCACAAAACGCCCGGGCCCGCCCCTCGGTGAACAATTGCTCGATGGTGAATTGGAATTCGCGGCGCGAGGTGGGCAGCATCGTCGGCTCGCCGTCTTCGCGCTCCGGATTGCGCAGCCACCGGTGGAGCGCGAGGTCGGAAGGATGCGTCTCGTCGAGCAGGGGTGAATCGATCTGTTGCCACACCGCATCCGCCAGCACGCACGCCTCGACGACAAAGTGGCCGAAGGTGCGCTCGCCGCCGGGCGACCTGCGCTGGGCGTAGCACAGCCGCTCGGTGCATCGTTCCGGGAACCGGGCCGACGCGTCTTCCGTTTCGATGGCGAGGGGGAACGCGGGCGCGGAAGAAGCGGTGGGGGCGGCAGTGGTATTCATGACATGAAGGCCCCTTTGCTTAAGGCGTGCCAACGTCGGCAGGTTCGAAACGTCTTGTTCCGCGCCACGCGCACCCGTATCTCACGCCACTCGTCCCCCGCACCATGCCCGCCAAGGTAATCGTCCGCGATCTCCGCAAACGCTACGACGGCGTCGAAGCCGTCCGGGGCGTGAGCTTTGCCATCGAGCCGGGTGAGATCTTCGGGCTGCTCGGGCCCAACGGCGCGGGCAAGACCACCACGGTCGAGTGCCTCGTCGGCCTGCGCGAACCCGACGCCGGCGAGCTCGAGGTCTGCGGGCTCGACGCTCGCCGCCGCGCCGCCGAGGTGAAGCAGAAGATCGGCGTCGCGCTCCAGAGCACATCGCTGCAGGACAAGATCACCCCGCGCGAGGCGCTGCGGTTGTTCGGGTCGTTTTATCGGGAGCGCGTGGAGCCGGCGGAGCTGCTCGCACGGTTTGCGCTCGCGGACAAGGCCGACGCCGCGGTCGACACACTCTCGGGCGGCCAGCGGCAACGACTCGCGCTCGCGCTCGCGTTCGTCAACCGCCCTGAACTCGTGTTTCTCGACGAGCCGACGACCGGCCTCGATCCGCAGGCGCGGCGCGAGCTGCACGCGTCGATCGCGCAGATGAAGCGCGATGGCTACACCGTGCTTTTCACGACGCACTACCTCGACGAGGCCGAGGCGCTCTGCGATCGCGTGGCCATCATCGATCGCGGTCGGATTGTCGCCACCGGCGCGCCGCACGAGTTGATCGCGCAGTCGAATGCGCAACAACGCGTGACGCTTGTGACCAAGCAGCCGTTGTCCACGGCCGCGGTCGCGGCTCTGCCCGGCGTGAGCGAGGTGCAAGGCGAGGGCACGGAGGTTCATTTCCACACGAGTGATGCGACCGCGAGCCTGGCTGCGCTCACGCGTTTGCTGACGCAAACGCGCACCCCATTGATCGAATTGCAGGTGAAGCAGGCTTCGCTCGAGGAGGTATTCCTGCGGCTGACTCAGGGTGAAAATGGCGCTGAGACGCCCGCGTCGCGGGCGGGCGAATCTGGAGGAGCCGGCCATGCATAAGATTGATTTCGGCGTGGCCGCGAGCGTGAGCGAGTGGAGAGACCGCCTGTCGCTCACGCTCGCAGCCACAGCTTCCAGGGATGCTTCGATTCCATGAGCGCGCTTCGCACCCATCTCGGTATCTCGCTCCGGCTGCACTTCCGGAACAAGCTGGCGCTGCTCTATGGCTACCTGTTTCCGCTGATTTTCCTCGTGGCGTTCTGGGTGCTCTATCGCCACGAGAAAATCCCGCTGCTGCGGCACATGGGCGAGCTGCTCACCGTCGCAGTGTTGGGTGGCGCGTGTTTCGGATTGCCGACGACCCTGGTTGGAGAACGCGAACGCGGGGTGTGGCGGCGTTACCGTCTCACGCCGGTGCCGACCTGGGTGGTCGTCACGAGCACGGTGCTCGCGCGCTATCTCATCACCCTGAGCGCGGGGTTGCTGCAGCTCGGTGCGGCGCTGGCGATCGGCATGACGCTGCCGGAGCATCCGTTCGCGCTGTGGGTGGCGTTCACCTTCGTGTCGTTTGCGTTCATCGGCCTGGGGCTCGTGATCGCGACGCTCGCGGACAACGTCCCGGCGGTGCAGGCGCTCGGGCAGTGCATCTTTCTGCCGATGCTGATCATCGGCGGCGTGGCGGTGCAGCTCGCGAGCCTGCCGCTCTGGGCGCAGCACGTGTCGGCGTTTTTTCCCGGGCGCTACGCGGTCGAGGCCTTGCAGGCGGCGGTGAGCGGGCGGGGTTTCGAGGGATCGCGGTTCAGTCTGCTCGCGCTCGGACTGATCGGGGTCGCGGGCTGCCTGGCGGGCGCGAAGCTTTTCCGCTGGGATGCGCAGCAGCGCTTCGCGACGCTCGCCGGCAAGCTTTGGCTGCTGCCTGCGCTGCTCGCGTGGGTGGCGGTGGGCGGGCTCGCGGAATGGCGCGGACGGATCGCGATCGCGGTGGATAAGGAGATTCCGGCCCCGGTGGTCGCGAGGAGCGGAACGGCTGCCCGTTCCGTCGGAAGCGAAGCGCTTGCGCTACCCGCGCCCATCCCGGCCCCCGTGCCGGTGCAGGCGCCACCGCCGGTGCCCGAACCGCCGTGGGCCAAGCTTACGGAAAAAGACTGGAAGGGGCTCGATTACAATGTGCCGCCGGACCAAGGCATCGTTTCGCCGATGGCGCCACCTGATGAACTGCCGGAGGATTTCATGAAGGAGCAGGTCGACGGCGTGCGCGCGAAACTGGCGTCGTGGCCGCCCGGCACCGACGGCGACGATCTGCGCTGTGTCCGCAACCTGCTCTACGTCGCGGCGGTGCCCGACGCCATCCAGATGCCGGTCGAGCGCTATATGCCGCGGGTCGTTTACGAGCACCTGCTCGACACGTATCCAAAGGACAAGCTCACGAAGATCCTCACCTACATCGCGCTCAATCCCGAGGCCGGCATGGTGCTCGACGACATCTCGGACCTGGGGGTGGAAGGCGCGGCGGGCGATCCGATGGTGGTGCGCGAGCGCGCTTATCTTTACGCGATCAAGTTCATCGCGCGGCTGACCGGGAGGATCAACGAATGAAGGCCCCGTCGGTCGCCGCGGTTCGCGCCGTCCTTTTCGTCCTGTTCATCATGACGATCGTGATCCTGCCGTTCGTGCTGTTTCACGAGCGGTTCGATGCCTTCGTGCTGCAATCGCGGGAACACGAAGTCAGCACCCTGACCGTGCTCGCGATCGTGTTGCTGGCGGCGGATTCGGTCGCGCCGGTGCCGGCGACGGTGGTGATCATGACGCTGGCGTGGAAGGCGGGGTGGGTGGCGGGAATCGTGGGCGGCACGATCGGCATGAGCCTCGGCGTGCTGGCGGCGGCCTGGATCGGGCGCGCGGCCGTGGGGCGGATCGCGCCGAAGTTCATTCCTGATGCCGAGCTCGGCCGGATGCGCGACTCGCTGCAGCGCCGGCTCACGCTCACGCTGGCGTGCCTGCGGAGCGTGCCGGTGCTGGCCGAGACGTCGGTGATTCTCGCGGCCGCGACCGGCGTGCCGGTGAAACGCATCTTCCGGGCGACACTGCTCCCGAATTTTGTCGTCTCGGTGATCTACGCCGTGACCGCCGCCTATTCGAAGGCGGCGGAAGATTCGTTCATGACGGCGGCGATCACGTTTCTGGCGACGATGGCGGTCTCGTATGCGGTGTGGCGCGTGTTCGGGCGTGCCTGGCGTGGCGCGCCTTGACCCGCCCGGGGCGGGCAAGCTGCGCCGACTCGGCGCGCACCCATTTTGAGGTTCTCTCGGACGCGCCGGTGGTTCTTCATCGAACAAACTCCCATGTCCAAACGTTTTGGCGTCGGCTTCGTCGGCAGCGGTTTCATCACCCGGTTTCACATTCAGTCGTGGCTCGCCGTGCGCGATGCCGACATCCTCGGCATCTGGAGTCCCAATGCGAAACACGCCGCCGAAGCCGCGGCGCTCGCCCGCTCGCTCGGGGTGGGCAACGCGCGCGTCTATGCTTCGATCACCGAGATGGTCGCGGATCCCGCGATCGATGCGCTGTGGATCTGCGGACCGAATCACAAACGCGTCGAGAATCTCGAGGAGATCGTTGCCGCCATTGATTCGGGGAAGGGCCGGCTGATCGGCGTCGCCTGCGAAAAACCGCTCGCGCGCAATGTCGCCGAGGCGAAGCGCTGCGTGGAGCTGATCAAGCGCGCGGGCGTGCTGCACGGCTATCTCGAGGATCAGTTGTTCGTGCCGTCGCTGCTGAAGGGGCGCGCGCTGGCGTGGGCGCGGGGCGCCGCGATCGCGGGCCGGCCGTATCTCGCGCGGGCTGCCGAGGAACACAGCGGGCCGCACATGCCGTGGTTCTGGCAGGGTGTGCAACAGGGCGGGGGCGTGCTCAACGACATGATGTGTCACAGCGTCGAGGTCGTGCGCTTCCTGCTCAGCGATCCGACCAAGCCGCGCCGCAGCATCCGGCCGACGAAGATCACCGCGCACATCCACAGCCTGAAATGGTCGCGGCCGGAATACGTGCAGATGCTCAAGGACACGATGGGGCCGGAGGTCGATTATGCGAAGCGGCCGTCGGAGGATTTTGCACGCGCCACGATCGAGTATGTCGATGAGGCGGGACACCCCTTGATCGGCGAGGTCACGACCTCCTGGAGTTTCGTCGGCGCGGGGCTGCGGCTGAACATGGAGCTGCTCGGGCCGGAGTATTCGTTTTCCCACAATTCGCTCAACACCGGCAGCCAGCTCTTCCTCAGCCGGCGCGTCGTCGGCAAGACGGGCGAGGATCTCGTCGAAAAGCAAAACGCCGAGCAGGGCCAGATGCCGATCGTCGGCAACGAGGCCGCCGAATACGGCTACGAGGCGGAGAACCGCCACTTCGTGCAGTGCTTTCGCGCGGGCAAGGCGCCCGAGCTCACGTTCGACGACGGCCTCGAGGTCGTGCAGATCCTGATGGCCGCCTACATGAGCGCCGAGCAGGGCCGCACGCTCGACTTTCCGCCGCCGGGGCTGGATACCTTTGTGCCGGCAGTCGCGCAGGGCACGTGGAAGCCGTGATCGAATTTGAACCCAACCGCTGATGAACGCTAATAGGCGCTAATCCGATCCTCTGAGTGGGATTCAGTAAGCGAACATCAGCGTTCATCAGCGGTTTCTCCGTTTCAGCCTTCAACTTTCAACTCCCCCCTAATGACCAACCAATCCTACCGCGGACGCCTCTTCGTGATGATGGCGCTCGAGTTTTTCATCTGGGGGGCGTGGCTTCCCTTGATTTTCGGCTACCTGCCGAGCCTCGGCTTCACGCCGACGCAGCAGTCGCTGATCCTGAACGCATTTCCGGTGGCGTCGATCGTGGGCATGTTCTTCAGCAACCAGTGGGCGGATCGGAAATTCGCGGCGGAGAAATTCCTCGCGGTGTCTCACCTCATCGGCGGCCTCGCGATCCTCGGCTGCGGTTTCACGAAGGAGTTCATGCCGTTTTTCCTGCTGATGCTCGTGCACTGCCTGCTCTACGTGCCGACGATTTCCATCACCAACGCCATCGCGTTCGCCAACATGAAGGACGCGGGCAAGGAATTCGGCATCGTGCGCATGGGTGGCACCGTCGGTTGGATTCTCGCGGCGTGGCCGTTTGTCTTCATTTTCGTCGACTGGGCCAAGGTCGACGCGGCCAATCCGTCGGGCTTCGTGGCCTGGCTCGGCGCGGCGCTGGCGAATCCGCTCGCGGGTGAAGCCGCCAAAGCGGCCACCAAGTGGACGTTCATCGTGGCCGGCATCGCATCGCTCGCGCTCGCGGCCTTCAGTCTGGCGCTGCCGCACACGCCGCCGAAGAAGGCCACGGAAGGCGTCGCGGAGAAACTCGCGTGGCTGGAGGCGATGAAGCTGCTCAAGCATCCCTTCGTCCTCGTGCTGTGGCTCGTGACGCTGGTCGATTCGTTCGTCCACAACTGCTACTTCTCGTGGACGGGAGTCTTCCTCGGCACGCCGGTGGCGGCGGGCGGCGTGGGCATCGCAGCCAACTGGATCACGCCGGTGATGAGCATCGGCCAGATCGCGGAAATCCTCACGATGTTCGTGCTCGGCGCCACGCTGAAGAAGTTCGGTTGGCGGACGACGATGATTGTCGGCATCCTCGGTCACGCGGCCCGCTTCGCGGTCTATGCCTTCATGCCGGAAAGTGCGGGAGCGATCATCCTCGTGCAAGTGCTGCACGGCATCTGCTACGCGTTCTTCTTTGCGACGGTCTACATCTTCGTCGACGCGTATTTCCCGAAGGACATCCGCTCGAGCGCGCAGGGTCTCTTCAACCTGCAGATCCTCGGGCTCGGTGCGCTGCTGGCGTTTTCCCTCTGCCCCTGGCTGATGCAGACGGTCTTCACCCAGGCGAACGTCGTCGACTTCAAGGGCCTCTTCCTGGTGCCGATGGCGGCGGCGTCGGCGGCGGCGATCGCGCTGGCGCTCTTCTTCCATCCGCCGAAGGACACGGCGGCGACCGGCGGTGCGGTGGCGGCGCCGCACTGAGGCAGATTGATGCGTAGCGGAACGGCTCTCCGTTCCGAGTCGGAGCCGAAGCGGCTCCGCTACGAAATCAGTCTCACCTTGGGAGCAATCTGGAATTGGCGTTCCGTCGGAGCCGAATTGTAGCGGAACGGCTTCCCGTTCCGAATCGGAGCCGAAGCGGCTCCGCTACCAAGGCGCGTTGGGGGCAACGCGCTCCACCGGGATCACGGATCCAGATCGTAGATTTCCACGAGGGCGTGGCCGGTCGCGCTGGCTTCGACGCCGGAGACGATCACGGTGTAGGCGCCCGGCTCGAGCGCTATGATCAACGCGGCATCCTGGCTGTCAGGCAGCAACGAAAATGCGCCGGCAGCGCTGAAGGCCGCGTGCAGGCTCACGAGATTGGGCCAGTTGTCGTTGGTGGCGATGGGTTCGCCGCGGCCGAGCGGCACGAGTCCGAGCTGCGGATCGGCCAGGCGATCGGCGATCCCGAAGGGCGCCAGCCCGGGGCCGATGGCGCGGATCAGCAGGCGTTTGGTGGCGTTGCCGCTGATCACGAATCCGGCGGTGAGCACGTGATCGCCGGGGCCGACGAAGCCGAGGGTTGAGACGTTGACGAGTTGCGAACTCGTGGTGGCAAGTGGCTCGGTGTCGTAGATCTCGGCCAGCGTGATGCCGGAAGTCGTGGCGTCGCCCGTGGTGATCCGCGCGGTGTAGCCGCGGGGGGAGAGCGTCGTTTGCACGGCGGCGTCTTTCGAGTCGGCGGCGAGCGGAAAGGCTCCGACGCTCGCGAAGGTGTCCCGCAGCGCCGGGCCTCCACCCCAGAAATTGTTGGAGGCGACCACGGTCGCGCTGTCCTGCGCAATCACGTCGAGCCGGGCCTCGGCGAGCGCGTTGCCGACGCCGAAGAGCGAGAGGGTGGGGCCGACGGCGCGGATCAGCACGGACTTGGCGGCGGCACCGCGGACGTAAAACCCCGGGGTGAGCGCGCTGCCCGCCGGGACGAAGGCGCGGGTGGAGAGATTCACGAGCCGGCTGTAGCGGACGGTGACGAGGGCCGCGGCGGAGGTGACGGCGCCCGCGGCGTTGGCGATGCGCACGCGGTAGCTGCCGGCATCGGCCGGACGCGCGGCGTCGAACGTGAGGCTGGTGTTCGTTTCGCCCGGAAGATCGCTGCCGTCCTTTGACCACTGATACGTCAGCAGGCCGGGCCCGGTGGCGCCGACGCCGAGGGTGACGCGCTCGCCGGCGGCGACGCTTAGGGCTGTCGGCGCGACGACAATCACCGGCAGCGTGGTCGCGGCCGGCGTGGTCGTGAGGGGCGGAGTGACGACCGGGTTGAGGGGAACAGAGAGGGTGTTGACCGTGAGGGTGGCGGTCGCGCTGGTGACGGTGCCGCCCGTGTTGGTGATGCGCACGGCGTAGCCGCCGGCGTGGCTGGTCGTCACCGCGGCGAGCGAGAGCGTGGCGGCCGTGGCGCCGGAAAGGGCCGCGCCGGCTTTCAGCCACTGATAGGTGACGGCGCCGCTGCTGCTCACGCCCACGCTGAAGGTGGTGTTCTCCCCCGCGGTGACGGTGCGGTTCGTCGGCTGCGTGGTGATCGTCGGCGCGGGAATCGTCGCCTGGCCATAGAGCGACTGTGCGCCGGTGATGTCGTCGGCCGCGAGCGTATCGAGCGCGCTGACACGGCTGTTCATCAAGGCCGTGACGGCCTGGCCGTTTTCATCGGGGTGATCGAGTCCGAGCGCGTGGCCGAACTCGTGGAGCGCGACGCGGTGGAAGTCCTGCAGCCCCGAGCGCAGCGGACCGCGATACGAATTCCAGTTGAGCCGGTTGTTGAAGAGGACGTCGGTTTCGACGGTGGACGCACCCGAGGTGTAGGTGAGCGTGACCGCGAGGACGCCCGAGCCCCAAGCGTCGCCGTAGATATCGCCGCTGAAGAACACGTTGTTGATCCGATTGCCCTCGGCGCGGGCGGCGGTGGAGTCGCGCACGACATTGAAGCGGGTGGCGCCGATGCTGGCATTCCAGAGGCTGGCGGCGTCCTCGGCCGCGGCGCCCCACGACGCCGAGCCGTCCATCAACACCGACGCGCTTGCGCCGAGCTGGAGATGGAGTGCGACGCTCGGGGTGCGCCATCGCGAACCGGTCAGGGTATAGGCGGCGGCGCGCGCGCCGAAGGCGCTGGCGACGAGCGCAAGAATCAGGAGCCGGAAGATCATGCGGCGGAAATCACTCGGAGAGACGGACGCGACCTTGGGCGGTCGGGTTACGGCCGGGCGGGAGCGAACGGGCGGGGATCGCTCAGCGGGCGTCGTCGGCCGGCGCAGCGGGCTGGTCGGACTTCACGCGCACGGGCACGCGGCGGGCCAGGACATTTTCGAGCGCGACGGCGGCGAGTCCGAGGGCTCCAATTGCCGTAATGAGCGTGAGAAGATTTCCGATCATCGGTCGCGCAACATTCCCCATCTTTCCGTCGGCGCCAGCGGGGATACCGCGCTCAGACGGAATCCGCTGCCCGGCACCGAGATCGCGGCGGATTTATTTCCCGACGCGGGCGTAGGTATCGCCGAACAACGTCACCGTCGTGGGATCCTTGATTTTGATGACGCTCTGCCGGCTGGTGAGCAGGGCCGGTGCGCCGGCGACTTCGACTGCCTGCGTGGTGAATTCCCGGCGTTCGGCGACCGCGCGATCGGCGCCGAACTTGAGCCATTGCACGGCGCCGTTGCTGGCGATTTGGAGCCGGCGATCACCGGGCTGGCCGCCCGTTTCATAATTGCCCGTCACGCCGGCGAACACGCGCTCGGCGGGTCCGCCTTCGAGCAGGGTGTAGCGCGGCAGGAAATTCCCCGGCGGTTTCTTCGCCTGGAGGAATGTGATCGCGTTCACGCCGATCACGACGGCCACGAGCAACACGGCGAGCGCGGCACGTTTCCCGTTCTTCGAATTGCCACCGCGCACGGGCGCCTCGGTTTCCGGGAGGCCGGTGTCGCCCTCGACGACCTGGCCGGTGATGATTTCCAGCATCTGGTCGACGGTGGGAATGCCGCCGCGTGAATTCAGCGAGGCCCAGCTCACGAAATTCAAGCGACTCTCCTTCATCTGGATCACGTAGTTGCCGGTGGGGGCGGCGACGCGCAGCTCGGGCGTGAGCGGATAGCCGACGGTCGTGGCGGTGTCAGCGGCCGCCTTGAGCAGCGCGCGCAGCTCCTTGCGCGTGAGCCCGGCGCGGGTGGAGGCGGGAAAATCGAGGCCGGCCTTGCGCGCGTCGAGACTGAGTTGGGACAGCGTCACGTCGTATACCGGCACCGCGGGCGCGCTCATAGCAGGATGATGTAGAGCGGGTCGTTGTTCACCCCGATCCGGAAGCTGCCGGTCTCGAGGTTGCCGTCGTCCATCAGTCGGTCGATTTCGGTCAGAATCTCCTCGTTGACGGGCAGGGGCGCGAGGCTGGTGTCGGAGATGGAGATGGCCGCGCGATAGCGCACACCGCCGTGCATTTGGTTGCTTTCCCAGTTGTATTGGCCGCCGATCGGCGTGGCGCGCAACCAGCCCGTCGAGCCAAGGCGATCGGCCATTTCAGCCGGCATCACTCCCGCGGCGCTCTCGGCTGGCCAGCCGCGACCCTCTTGCGCGCAACCCTCGAACGCGGTCACAAACGCGCGGAGGGGAGCGATGATAATG
>Ga0163144_10029677_pt1 | contig 10487 bp, 8 predicted proteins | sample OliLak19BULKMAT1_FD_123175 | JGI IMG/M metagenome (GOLD analysis project Ga0163144, IMG submission 123175) | Freshwater microbial mat bacterial communities from Lake Vanda, McMurdo Dry Valleys, Antarctica - Oligotrophic Lake LV.19.BULKMAT1 | ecosystem: Environmental > Aquatic > Freshwater > Lake...
AACCGCCGCCAGATAGAAAAGCTGCGCCAGCATCTGGGGATGGTGTTTCAAAGCTTCAACCTATGGTCCCACAAGACCGTGCTGGAAAACCTGATCGAAGTGCCGGTGAATGTGCTGAAAGTACCGAAAGCCGAGGCGGTGGAACGGGCGCGGAAATTGTTGGCGCGGGTCGGGCTGGCGGAAAAGGCCGATGTCTACCCCGCCTTCATGTCGGGTGGCCAGCAGCAGCGCGCCGCCATCGCCCGGGCGCTGGCCATCGAACCGCGCGCCATGCTGTTTGATGAGCCAACCTCGGCCTTGGACCCGGAACTGGTGGGCGAAGTGCTGAATGTGATCCGGGGTCTGGCCGCCGAAGGGCGCACCATGATCCTTGTTACGCACGAGATGAAGTTTGCCCGCGAAGTGGCAAGCCATGTGATCTATCTGTTCAATGGCCAGATCGAAGAAGAGGGGCCGCCGGATCAGGTGTTTGGGGCACCGAAATCCGACCGGCTGAAACAGTTTCTGAAATCGGTCTCCTGAAACCCAGGGAAAACCTGGAAAACCCGAAGAAGAGGAAGAAGAAATGAAAAAAACACTGCTCGCCCTTGGCGCTTTGATGCTGCTGGGCACTGCCGCTGCGGCAGAACCGCTGAAAATCGGCATCGCCGCCGAACCCTATCCGCCGTTCGCGTCGCCCGACGCCGCTGGCAACTGGGTCGGCTGGGAGGTGGATTTCATCAACGCCGTCTGCAAAGCCGGCGAAATGGAATGCGTGATTACCCCGGTGGCATGGGAAGGCATCATACCGTCACTGTCCGGTGGCCAGATCGACGCGATCATAGCGTCGATGTCGATCACCGCAGAGCGGATGAAGACCATTGATTTTTCTGACAAATACTACAATACACCCACGGTCATCGTGGCCAGCAAGGGATCGGGCATGACCCCGGATGCGGCGGGCATGGCAGGCAAGATCATCGGTGTGCAGGTTTCGACCATCCATGAAGCCTATGCTCAGGCGCATTTCCCGGATGCTGCCGAAATCAAGACCTATCAGACCACCGATGAGGGGTTTCAGGATCTCGCGGCAGGGCGGATTGATGCGTCACAGGCTGACAGCATCGCCATCGACGCTTTCCTCGGGTCAGATGCTGGCATGGCCTGCTGTGAAGCAATCGGCGCTGTGGCGGATGACGCGGCCATTCTGGGTGCCGGTGTCGGTATCGGTCTGCGCAAAGGCGAGGATGAGCTGAAAGCCAAGTTCAACGCTGCCATCGCCAAGGTGCTTGCCGACGGCACCTACGATGCGATTTCCAAGCCCTACTTTGCCTCTTCCATCTACGGCGGCTAAGGGGCCGTGCTTGGTGCCTTGACCCTGCAAGGGGCAGCCTCCGCGATGGAGCTGCTGGCCTGGTCGCCCCCCGGATGGGGGGCGACACTGGTTGCCGGGCTGGGAAACACCATTCTGATAGCGCTTGGTGCCTATGCCTTGGGGTTGGCGATCGGTGTCGCCGGGGCTTTTGGCAAATTATATGGCGGTCTGATCACCAAAGACCTGCTGGCGGTCTATACCACGCTGGTCCGCGCGGTGCCGGAACTGGTGTTGCTGCTTCTGATCACCTTTGCCGCCAAGGATGCGATCAATTCGGTGCTGACAGCCAACGGTTTTGACCCGATCAACTTTTCCGGTGTTGCCGCCGGTATCATCGTTCTGGGTGTGGTTCAGGGCGCCTATTCCACCGAAGTGCTGCGCGGCGCGATCCTTTCGGTGCCTGCCGGTCAGATCGAGGCGGCACGCGCAATGGGCATGTCGCCCAGTTTGCTGGCGCGGCGCATCACCTTGCCGTTGATGGCCTCTGCGGCGGTGCCCGGTCTGGCCAATCTGTGGCTGACGGTGACCAAAGACACGGCATTGCTGGCAGTTATCGGCTTTATCGAACTGACCAAGGCAACGTCGCTGGCGGCAGGAACCACCAAAAGCTTCCTGACCTTTTATCTTGCGGCGGGTGTGATGTATCTGGCGCTGTCGCTGGTGTCGGTTTTCATCTTTGCCCGGATCGAAAAGTGGGCACGGCGCGGGCAACGCAATGCCACCGGGGGGGCAATGTGACAGCGTTTTTGCAGCCCCGCCGCATCGTTCTGATTGCCATCGGCTTGGCGCTGGTGCTGTGGTGCGCACTCAGCCTGAACTGGACATGGCTACCCGACTATCTGCATCTGATCCCGCTGGCGATCTGGCGCACCATCTGGCTGACCGTGGTGACAATGGCGCTGGGGATGATGCTGGCGATACCGCTGGGGCTGGCACAGGCGGTTGGCCCGGCCTATCTGTCGATCCCGGCGCGGGTCTATTGCTCGATCATCCGTGGCACCCCGCTGCTGCTGCAACTGTGGCTGCTCTATTACGGCCTTGGTTCGGTTTTTGCGCAGTTTCCCGAAATCCGGCAATCTGTGCTATGGCCTATCCTGCGGCAGGCCTGGCCCTATGCAGTGCTGGCGCTGACCCTTTCGGTAGCTGGCTATGAAGGCGAAGTGATGCGCGGTGCCTTCAAGGGTGTGCCAAATGGCCAGCTGGAGGCGGCACGGGCGATGGGTATGCCACGGTTCACCATTTTCTGGCGGATATGGCTGCCTCAGGCGGTTCGCCGCGCCTTGCCGACCATTGGCGGCGAAACCGTGTTGCAACTGAAATCGACGCCTCTTGTGGCGACCATCACCGTGGTCGACATCTATTCGCTGGCCAAACGGGTGACGCAGGATACATTCATCGTCTATGAACCGCTGTTGCTGCTGGCGCTGGTCTATATGGCGATTGCCGGGCTGATCGTGCTGCTGTTCCGCTGGCTGGAATTGCGGGTACCGTCGCGGGTGGCGTAGAGGCTATTTCCCCCGCCAAACCGGGTCACGTTTTTCGGCAAAGGCGCGTGCCCCCTCCAACTGATCTTCGCTGGAATAAAGCCGGTCAACCGTGGGCAACAGCCGTTTGGTGACGCGGGCCAGCGCATCCTGAAACCGCATGTTCTCGGCCTCGCGTACCACCTCTTTGATCGCCGCATAGACCAGCGGCGGGCCGGATTCGAGCAGCCGCGCCAGATCCCATGCCTTGGCCAACAGATCGGCCGGCGTGGTGATTTCCTTCACGATCCCCCACCGCAGCGCTTCCTCGGCATCGAACCACCGCCCGGTCAGCAACAGGTCCATCGCCACGTGATAGGGGATGCGCTTTGGCAGTTTGATCGACCCGGCATCGGCCACGGTTCCCGACCGGATTTCCGGCAGCGCAAAGGTCGCGTTCGACGAACACAGGATCAGGTCCGCGCTCAGCGCCAACTCCAACCCGCCACCGCAGCAAATCCCGTTCACGGCGGCAATCACCGGCTTGTTCAGGTTCGGCAATTCCTGCAACCCGCCAAAGCCGCCGACGCCATAGTCGCCGTCTACGGCATCTCCCGCCGCTGCCGCTTTCAGATCCCAGCCGGGGCAGAAGAATTTCTCCCCCTGTGCCCGCAGGATACAGACCCGCAGGTTGTCGTCGTCGCGAAAGGCGCGGAAAGTCTGCCCCATGATCCGGCTGGTCACCAGATCAATCGCATTGGCCTTGGGCCGGTCCAGCGTCACTTCCAGCACGGCACCGTTGCGCCGGGTGCGGATCGGGCCGGTTTCAAGCATCTGCATCGGGCATTTCCTCCAATATCAGGGCGTCCACCGCGATTGCACCGGAGCGGCACACCATCAGCGGGTTGATCTCGATCTCGACCAGGCCAGGGCGAGAGTCCATCAGGGTAGCAAGCCGCTCTACCGCAGCAATCACGGCGGTCACATCGGCCCGGTCGCGGCCACGATAGCCATCCAGCAGGGGCCAGAGCCGCAGCCGGCGCAGACCAGCCGCAATTTCGTCAGCGCTGACGGGCAGCACCAATGTGACGGTATCGGCCAGCAGTTCGGCGATAACGCCACCAAATCCCAGCGTCAGCGTCGTGCCATATACCGGGTCACGCCGCAGGCCGACCAGCAGCTCGGCGACGGCACCCGTAACCATCTCTTCGGCCAGATATCCGGTGGCACCGGGCATCGCTGCCTGGCCTTCCAGCCCCTGAAGCCCAAGCCGCACCGCACCCGCCTCGGTCTTGTGGGCAAAACCCATGCCTTTGAGCGCCAGAGGGGCCGCCAGCTGCGCCGCCAGCGGCAGCAAAGCCGCCAGCGTCGGGGCCGACACGCCCGTTGGCACCGCGACACCCGCCTGCAGCAGCAGCACCTTGGCGCTATCTTCACCCAGCATTTGGGTTGTCCGGGCAGGACGCACCGGCCAGGGGCGCCAACCCGGCTGCCCGGGCCCGGTCTGGGCGGCACGCAAGGCCCCCAAGGCCGCCTCCAGCCCCATCAGCGGCACCACGCCCTGATCCAGCATGGCCACCGCGCGATCTTCCTCGAAATTCTCGGGCAGTGACGAAACCGGAAAGGCCGGTTTGCCGGTGGCCTGCGCCGCAGTCAGGATCGCTTCGATGGCAGGCTTGAACGAACTGGCGTCGCAGCGGTCCGGTCGTGGCGGGTCAATCACGAAGATCCCGGCATCATAGCCCTTGAGCATGGTGGTAAAGACGTCGGTGGTGCGCGGCCCGTCGCCCCAGATGAAGGTGTGATAGTCGAGCGGGTTGGCGATGGCGACGATCGGGCCGAGGATCTCGCCAAGCCGTTGCCGTTGTGCGGGGGAGGGCGGCGGGAAATCGAGACCAAAAGGGGCCGCCATATCCGCCACCAGCCCAGCTTCGCCACCCGAACAGGATAACGAGCAGAGCCGCTTGCCGATCTGTGGGCCATGAACATGAAAAATCTTCAGTGTTTCAAGCAGTTCCGTCAGACTGTTTACCTCAGCTACGCCAGCCTGGCGCAAAAAGGCTGATGATGCCGCGCCGCCTCCGGCGAGTGAGGCGGTGTGCGATGCAGCGGCGGTTCGCGCAAGTTCGGTTTTGCCCGATTTGATGCAGACGATGCCCTTGCCTCTGGCGCGCGCCGCCTCGGCCAGCGCAGCAAATGCGGGAGCGTCATCGATCCCTTCGACATAAAGCCCCAGCGCCGTCACCCGCTCATCATCCAACAGCGCGCCCGCCAGTGCTGCCAGACCGATCTGCGCCGCATTGCCAAGACAGGCGACATAGGCCACCGGCAGGCCCCGGGTCTGCATGGTCAGGTTGATGATGATGTTGGACGATTGGCTAAGAAGCGCCACCCCGCGTTCGACCCGCCGCCCGCCATGCTGATCGGGCCACAAAAGCGCACCGTCAAGGTAGTTGATGACGCCATAGCAATTCGGTCCCAGCACCGGCATCGCACCCGCCGCCTGCACCAGTTCGGCCTGCAGCCCGGCTTCACCCGCCTCGGTCCAGCCAGACGCGAAACAGACGGCGCCACCGGCACCACGTGCAGCAAGCGCCCGGACCACATCGACCGTGGCGTGGCGATTGACCCCGATGAAGGTAGCATCCGGCGCGGCGGGCAGGTTGGCGATACTGGCATGGCAGGGCAGGCCGCCAATCTCGGATCGGGTTGGATGCACCGGCCAGACCGAACCGGAGAACCCCATCTTGTGGCATTGCGCCACGACATTTTCAGCCCAGACCGAGCCAAGAACGGCGATGGAACGCGGGCGGAGCAGGCGGGAGAGGTCGCGGGTCACTGTCGCAGGCCCTCCTTGCCGAAAAAGGCGGGCGGTTGCCTGCCCCCCGGACCCCCCGGGGATATTTGCGAACCGAAAATGCCGGATGGTGATGCCGAAGCAAGAACACCCCGCCCGGACTCGCCGGACGAGCTGTCATTTCCTGTTACGGTCATCGGCGTACCCGTTTGAAACGTGACGGCAGTCTTGCCAAAGTTGGTTGACCAAGGGTGAATGGGCGATCTCAACTTGCTCATTTTCTGTTCCTAAATATCCCCCGCGCGGAGCCTATTGACGTTTATGCCCCCAACGGGCGCAGCAGTTCGCGCGCGATGATGTGGCGCTGGATTTCCGAAGTGCCGTCCCAGATCCGTTCGACCCGGGCATCGCGCCAGAAACGTTCCAGCGGAAGGTCATCCATCAGACCCATGCCGCCGTGGATCTGTATGGCGCGATCGGTGATGCGGGCGAGCATTTCGCTGGCGTAAAGCTTGGCGCTGGCAATCTCTCGGTTGGCAGGCATGCCCTGATCCAACCGCCAGGCCGAGGCCAGGGTCAGCCAATCGGCAGCGTCGATTTCAGTAATTGAATCAGCAAGTTGAAAGCCAACGCCCTGAAATTTTCCAATCGGCTGGCCGAATTGATGGCGGCTGGCGGCATAGGCAACCATCATGTCGAATACCCGGCGGGCGCGGCCGACCGCCATGGTGGCGACGGTGATGCGGGTGGCATAAAGCCAGTCATTCATCACTGCAAAACCGCCATCGACCTCGCCCAGCACCTGTGCGTCGGGCAGGCGACAATTGTCGAATTCAAGGATCATGTTCTTGTAGCCACGATGGCTGACCGATTTGTAGCCGTCGCGGATGGTGAAGCCTCTGGTGCCCCGGTCGACCAGAAAGGCGGTGATCTTCTTTTTCGGGATCGTTGCGTCCTCTTCCCCAGTTGCCACGAAAACAATCACGAAATCAGCATGTTCCGCGCCGGAGATGAAGTGTTTGGTGCCATTGACGACCCAGTCTCCGGCATTCCGCCGGGCGTTGGTTTTCATGCTGCGGATGTCTGATCCGGCGTCGGGCTCGGTCATTGCCAGTGCATCCATCCGGTCGCCGCGCACCGCAGGCTTGAGGTAGCGCTCGATCTGGTCGCCCTTGCAAGCCATCAGGATGTTTTGCGGGCGGCCGAAAAAGTGGTTCAGCGCCATCGAGCCGCGCCCAAGTTCGCGCTCTACCAACGCGAATTCAAGATGGTTCAAACCCGCGCCGCCGGCGCTTTCGGGAAAGTTGCAGGCGTAAAAACCAAGCTCAATGGTTTTCCGCTTGATCTCCGCGCTGATTTCAGCAGGCACCGTTCCAAGGGATTCCACAAGCTTTTCATGGGGATAAATCTCATTTTCCACAAAGGCGCGGACGGTGGAGACGATCATTTCCTGTTCCTGGCTCAAACCGAACTGCATCAGGATTTCCTTTGTCCGACATGGCGGCCTGCCGTCCCGGGCCGGGGCAGTGTGGCGTGGGCGGCGGTGAGCGGGCGCAATTTGGCGAGGATTGCCTCGGGTGCAATCACGGTCTTGCCCGCGTTCATATCGACATGCAGCAAGATCTGTTCCAGTGTAGCTACGGCTTCTTCGCCTTTGAGAATCCTCATGAAAATATGGATACGCTTTTCATCGGATGACAGGATTTGCAAGTTTCCGGTCAAATGATCCCCCAGCCTGGCTTCACCCAGATGCAGGATATGCGTTTCGGCGGAATAGTAGCTGTGGCCGGCTTTCACATAGGCAATATCGGCGCCGATCAGCCGCAGGAACGCATCGCAAGTCTCTGATCCGGCGAACAGATAACGGCTTTCGGTCATATGGCCGTTATAGTCGATCCAACCGGGCAGGACCTGCATCCGGGCCAGTACCAGCGGGCCGTCGGGCATGGTTTCCGGGTCCAGCACGGCGACGCGCAGGCGATTGTCATGCTCTTTCAATACTTTGCCCGCGCCCCAGTCACGGTCTTTCAGGGCGCGCAGGAAGCCGATCAGGTTGCTGTCGCGGATACGCTCCAGCTCGCGGATCGTGTGATGGCCGGATTGTGCATCGCTTTGCCCGGCGATCAGATCGACCAATTCGTCATTGAATTCAGGTACATCCATCAGTTTTGTCCAGGGCCAGGTCAGGCAGGGGCCGAACTGGGCCATGAAATGTTTCATCCCCGCCTCGCCACCCGCAACGCGGTAGGTTTCGAACAGGCCCATCTGGCCCCAGCGCAGGCCGAAGCCCATGCGGATCGCCTCGTCGATCTCTTCGGTGGTGGCGACGCCATCCTTGACCAGCCACAGGGCTTCGCGCCAGACCGCCTCCAGAAAGCGGTCGGCGATGTGGGCGTCGATTTCCTTGCGGACATGAAGGGGGAACATGCCGATGGAGCGCAGGATTTCCTTGGCGTTTTCAATGAGTTGCGGATCAGATTTTGGCGAGGGGACTATTTCGGCGAGGGGGAGCAGATAGACGGGATTGAAGGGGTGGGCGACGAAAATCACCGATGGATTGGCGGCATTTTCCTGCAATTCCGAGGGCTTGAAGCCCGATGTTGACGAACCGATCATGGTGTCGGGAGCGGATTGCTGGATCTGGGCGAATACCCGGTGCTTGAGGTCAAGCCGTTCTGAAACGGATTCCTGAATATAATCAGCGCCTTCGACAGCTTCGGTGATGGTTCCGGCGAAGGTCAAGATCCCTTCGGCGGGCATCGGCACGTCGGACAGGGCGGGAAGCGAGGCGCGGGCGTTGGCCATCACCTCGCCCACCTTGCGTTCCGCCTGGGGATCAGGGTCGAAGATCGAGACATTCCAACCATTTAGCAGAAAGCGCGCGGCCCAGCCGCCGCCGATCACGCCGCCGCCGATGATGGCTGCCTTGCGGGTCATGGGGTGTCTCCGTTCAATCGAGGGTTGGCCAGGTGGCAATGTGTTTTCCATGCAGAAACCATGCACAAACCATGCATACGATCACCGCGGCGCGCGTTTGGTCAGGCCCAGACGTATCCGAACCTCGGCAGGGGTGATAACGCGAGCGCCCATACCTTCGATGATCGTCACCGCCCGTTCGACCAGTTGGGCGTTGGTGGCAAGCTGGCCTTTGGCAAGCCAGAGGTTATCCTCCAGCCCGACCCGGACATTGCCTCCCGCCAGCACGGCGGCAGCCACATAGGCCATCTGATCGCGGCCGAGCGAAAAGGCCGACCAGTTCCACCCGGGTGGCACGTTGTTGACCATCGCCATGAAGGTGTTGAGGTCGTTGGGGGCCCCCCACGGCACGCCCATGCACAATTGCACCAGCGCGGGCGATTTCAGCACGCCCTCTTTCACCAGTTCCCTGGCGAACCACAAATGGCCGGTATCGAACGCCTCGATCTCGGGCAGCACACCCAAAGCCGTCATCATTCCGCCCATGGCGCGCAGCATGCCCGGCGTGTTGGTCATCACATAATCGGCCTCGGCGAAATTCATCGTGCCGCAATCGAGGGTGCAGATCTCGGGCAGGCAGTTGGCCACATGTGCCAGCCGGTTGGTGGCTCCGCCCATGTCGGTGCCGGGGCCAAGCGGCAGCGGGCTTTCCACCGGGCCAAAGATCATGTCGCCACCCATGCCCGCTGTCAGGTTCAGCACGACATCGGTGGCACTGTCGCGGATGCGGTCGGTGACCTCGCGGTACAGCGCCGGATCGCGCGACGGTTTGCCGGTTTCGGGGTCGCGCACATGGCAATGAACAATGGCGGCCCCGGCCTTGGCCGCTGCAATCGCGCTGTCGGCGATTTGTGCGGGAGAGCGGGGGACATGGGGGCTGCGGTCCTGGGTGGCACCGGCGCCGGTGACGGCGCAGGTGATGAACACCTGATTGTTCATGGCAAGCGGCATGGTTCCCCCTGATGGCTGGCGGCATCATAGCGCGGTTGCCGGCCGTGGCTTTACCGAATACGAAGGGAATATGACAAAAAGCGCCGACATTTTCGCGCCATCGGCCGCACCGCTGGATATTGCCCTGCTGGTGCTGCCGCAGGCCTCGATCTGGGAGGTGGCGGCGACGCTGGACCCGATGAGGAGCGCCAACCGGCATCTGGGGTATGAGGCCTTTCGCTGGCGGGTGGTGTCGCCCGATGGTGCGGCGGTGCCGCTGACCTGCGGCATCGAATTGCCCTCGGTTGGCGGTTTGGCAGCGGCGGCAGGGGCCGATGTGCTGATCGTCGTGGCCGGGTTTCAGCAGGCAGAGGTGGCGGACGGGCGGCTGATCCGGCTGCTGGCGCGGATGGCGGGCGGATTTCGCGCCGTGGGCGGCATTGACGCCGGGGCATGGGTTCTGGCGCGCGCCGGTCTGCTGGAAGGGCGGCGCGCGACCGTTCACTGGGAGGATCTGGAGGATTTCGCGGCATCCTGGCCGGGGGTTGAGGTGGTGCCTGACCGTTTTGTCATCCATGGCCCGCGTTTTACTGCCGGTGGTGCGGCACCCGCTGCCGATCTGATGCTGCATCTGATCGAACGACGGCTGGGTGCGCCGCTGGCGCTGCAGGTGGCGGGGTCGTTTCTGTATGAAGCGCGCGCCGGGGCGGAGCCGCAGGTGGTGCCGCGACATCGCCCATTGGCTGATCCGAGGGTTGGTGCGGCGATTTCCCGGATGGAAGCGGCGCTGGAAGAGCCGGAGCCGGTGGCTGCGGTCGCCGCGGCGGTCGGCCTGTCGGTGCGGCGGCTGGAAGCGCTGTTCCGCGCCGATCTGGGGATGGGGCCGGGGGCTTACGCTTTGGATCTGCGGCTGCAGGCGGCGCGGCGGATGGTGGTGGATACCCGCCACCCGCTGCAGGTGGTGGCG
>Ga0163144_10029678_pt1 | contig 10487 bp, 8 predicted proteins | sample OliLak19BULKMAT1_FD_123175 | JGI IMG/M metagenome (GOLD analysis project Ga0163144, IMG submission 123175) | Freshwater microbial mat bacterial communities from Lake Vanda, McMurdo Dry Valleys, Antarctica - Oligotrophic Lake LV.19.BULKMAT1 | ecosystem: Environmental > Aquatic > Freshwater > Lake...
GAGGTGAAGGCGCCCACGGTTCCCGTGTTTATGGGCACTTCCGGCAAGGCCGAGACCGACCCCGCGCGGATCAAGGAGCTTCTCGCGGAGCAGACCGTCGCCTGCGAACGCCACCTGGACGCCGTTCGCGCCGCCTACGCCGCCGGCTGCCGGGAATTCGTCGAGGCGTCCTTCAAGCCGCAGCCGGTGACCTGGCTCAGCGAGCAACTCGCGGCAGGCTCCTACAAGGCCGTCGCGGTGCTCAGCCCCGACATCGATTCGCCCTAGCCGAACCGTCTTGCGCTCAGGCTACTGCGACCGAGGCGTTGGATCCTTGGCGCGTCCGCCCAGCTTCGCGTAAAGATCCGCGAGCTCCTTTAGCTTGGCGGGCACCCAAGGCAGGCTGGGCGGTTCAACGCTCCTGAGAATCCCCTCCGCCTGGCGGAGAGCCTCACGGGTTGCTTCTCCGCTCTTGTTGCAGATTTTAACCTTCCCATCGATGCGGGTGCGCTTTGTCGCGAAAAGCAGGTTGAAGTTGCTGGGGATCGACTTGAACTCCTTGATGAGTCTGCGCTCCGTCGCCTTGAGGTCCATTTCATAGTGCCTCAGTTCGTCCATGCAGAGCGACTGAGCTCCGAACGCCGCGCGTGCATTGTTGAGAGCGGCATCAGCTCTCGCTTTGGCGGCGCCGCGCTTAGAGGCGTCGACGGGCTTAGGGGCGTCGACGGGTTTTTTGGCGTCGGCGGGCTTTGGGGCCTCAACGGGGACACGGGCGTCGCCGGGCATGGAACCGGGCATCTGGGCGGAGGCAGTTCCCAGTGAAAAAAAGACCGCGAACAAGACGAGCACGGGGGACGGTCCAGGTGACTTGATCATCGGTCTAATCCGCGCGGCGGGATATCGAGCTGCGAAATAGTGTATCAGAAGATATTGGGACATTCAATCCTCCTTAGCCGGCGCATCGATGGGCCCACCGAGGGCTTTCAGACGCGCTTCGCACTCGACGCGACGAGGCCAGTCCTTCGGGCTCGACTCGAGCGCGGAGGAGAGTGCGCGCCGCGCCTCCAGGGGCCGTCCCGTCGAAGCGAGCAACGCCGCGCGGGCGGAGAGGGCCTCCGCGATCAGTTCCGGCCGCGGGGCCGGCCGCCCACGCGCCGCGGTTGCGGCGCGCGCGTAGGCGGCTAAGGCCGGCTCGGTCCTCGAGAACGACTCGAGCACGACCCCAAGGCTGATCCAGGACTCGGCATCATCCGCGTCGAGCGCTACGGCCTTCTCCAGAGATTCAAGCGCCTGCTCACGGTGCCCGGCCATGAAATCGGCAACCGCGCGAGCGCGCAACGCAGTCGCATCCTGTCCCGACTCGGCCGAAAAGGCGGCGAGCAGCCGCGGCGCGGCATCGGAGAGAGCGCGCGGCTTGGGGCGAAGCTCATGCTCTCCCAGCGCCGCGAGCAGGGGCGCAAGATACGGGAACTGGCCGGCCGTCCGTGCTCGCGCGGCCTCGAACGCCGCCTCGCCCTGCGAGACGGCGAGCGCGCGCAAAGTGATCGCCACGGCGAGGTTCTCGCGTCGCATCGAGGTCCAGGTGCTGTCCGCGCCCTCGGGCATGATCCTGGCTGCGGCCCGGCGAGACACCGCATGGGCGCGCGAGCCCGAGGTCTCGCCCGGGCCGAGATCGCTCGGGGCACCGGGAGCCTCGTCGAGATAGCCGGAGACGGCGGCGGGCGAAAGCTCTCCCGGCGGGAACACATCGACTGGGGGCCCGTCTGGCCGTCTCACTCGCTCGGGATGACCCGGCCGATCCGCGCCTGCGAATCCGGTGGCCTTGCGGAATGCGCCGAACAACTGAGGATAGAAGACCGCGAGATCAGCCGGAGCCGGGCGTTTCTTCTCGTACTCCTCACGCAGTTCGAGGGTCATCGCTCCGAGATAGGGGAAGCCCGACCCGGCGAATCGGCTCTCGAGCGCCGCGGCCGCCTTCTCGCCTGACGCGAGGGCCGCCGCGCGAATCGAGACGGCGAGGATGATGTGTTCCTCGGCGCAGCCCGTCCACAACCCGGTGCAACCGGAAGGGACCGGCGCCGGCCAGGAGTCAAGACCCGAGCGCCACTCGTTGAGCAACGGGTCAAGGATGGGATGCAGGAGCTGATGGGTCAACCCCATCCCGAACTCGTCGAAACCGTAATCGTCTTGGGGGCCACTGTCCAGGTAGAAGGAGCGTACGACGACTTCGACCGCGTCTTCGTCCTCGCCGAGAGTTCGTTTGATCGCGTACGCTTTGGGCAGCAGCGGAGCCAAAATGAACCGGTAGCGCGGGCGATAGCCGAGGCGCGTGTACCGCGAGGCCCATTTGGTGGGGAAGCTCTTGCCTGCCCGGCGCGCGACCGAACGGGATGTCCGGGCGTACCAGGAGCGATGTTCGTCGTAAAATCGCTGGAAAGAAGAAGTTCGCGAGAAGTCGTCGTACGCGGCGGAGAGCTCGGCAAGCTCCTTCTCGTGCCCCGGAAACAGGCGGTGCAGCCGATGCAGAGGGACGGCAAGCCCTGGGGCCGCCGCGCCCTTTTGAAGCATCAAGTCGGTAAGCCATCCCACCGGCAGGTCGCGAGAGAGCCACGAGCCGGTCAGGCCCACGGCCGGATGCGTGGAGAACGAGGCGAAACGGCTCTCGGCCTGTGCCGCATAGCTCGACTTCAAGGCATCGGCGCCGCCGCGCGGCGCTTTGTATTGCTCCGCGAAGTTTTTGTCGGCGAGCTGAAGCACGATCGAGAGCAATTCGATGCCCGGGTCGGTCTCGAAGCGGATCTCGGGCGACGCGACCGAGCGTAAACCTCCCGAGCCGGCCTCGGGGAACACCCCGAGCAATTCCGGGTAGAACGCCGTGAGGTCCGGCCAACGCTCGCGCGATGTCTCGTAGCTCTCGAGCTTCGCGTCGAGAGCCTCGAGATACGGGTATTCGTTCGAGCTTGCCTCGGCCTCGCGTTGCCGCGTGGCGGCCTCGGGACTGCGCTCGCGCCGCATCAGGCGAAGCATCACCGCGCGCACGATATGCTCGCGCACGCATTGGTTCCAGCTCCCGTAGCAATCCGGAAGCCGCCTCCGCAGCCCAGCGCTGCGAGCGATCCTCTCGGAGTGCTTGTTGGAGAGCTCGTCCAAAATGCCGTGCGCGGACTCATGCCATGCGTCGGCGGCGAGCTCGGGGTCAAAGCGGTCCGGCCCACCCTGCGCTCGAGAAGCGCCCAATACAGTCACGATCGAGACGCCGCCCGCGGTGAGGGTCGTCACAACATTGACGGGCCCGGGGGTCAAGAACGGTGTCGGCGCCATAAGATAGCCGCCGTCAAGCTTCATGCCGGCGTATGTCTCGATCGCCTCGAGCAGATGCTGGCCGCGCAGTTCGAGCGTGAAGCGCTCCAGGCCCTCCTCGCGGCCCGGCGAGGCCTTTGATCTCCAAGCGGCGAAACGCGACTCGCGCGCGAAGGCGCGCATCGCGTCGAGCCAGGCCTCGAAGGCGGCGGCGCCTCCCGCCGCCTCGACATAGACGCGCGGTATCGAAGAAAGCACCGCGAGCTCGGGCGGAGCCGAGAGCTGGGCAAATACGCGCGCCCGTGCGGAGTAGTCGAAGCGAGCGGGGTGCAGCGCCGCCGTCTTAACAACGGCGGCGTGACTGGCCAAAGAGGCGAAGCGCCCTCGCGCCTCCTTCATGTACGAGCTTTCTCGCGAGACATAGTCGGCCGGGATCGCGGAGGAGGAAATGTAGAGATGGACGACCCCGAGCAGCTCAAAGCGCGGGTCGGTCCGGATCTCGATTGACCCGGCGTTTGCGAGCGAGGCAAGCAAGAGTAAAAGCAGCGTCATTGGAAGTCCAGGAATAAAGCCCCCCTACCGTATACCGCGAGGCTTTCATCGCCTTTTAGCACCTCGACAGTCTTCTCGGACGCTTTGATCCGGTCTCCACGGCGGAGAATGTCGGATGTCTTCGCGTCCAAGGCCCCGAAAGGCGGCGCGACCTTCTCGTAAAAGAAGTCCTCGCCGCGCCAGGCGCCCTTTAGCGCCGCGAAGCGATCCCAGTCCCAAAAGAGGACGGGCCGCGAGAGACAGAGCCGCTGCACGGCCGCGAGCTCGGGCAGCAGCGTCTCGAGTGCCGCGCGTATTTTGGCGGCCACCGCGAGGCTGTTCTTGCAGCGATAGGAACAGGGATGCCAGCCGATCAAGTTAAGCCCGTTGAGGTCCAGGCCCGCGTTGAGCTGCTCGAGACGCCGCCGGCGCGGCTCCGCGTCGGGGCTCCGGTTTCGCGAGAAGAAGTAAAAAAGATCGTTGAGCGCCGCGGGCAAGCCGCGGAGGCCGGTCGTCTTCTCCGCCACGGTAAAGACGATGTCCGGGTAGCTCGCATCGTGCTGATTGCTGTGATGCCAGAGCTTATAGGCCGTCGAGCAGCAGTCCGGATAGCCGAGCGCGACCCCCGGGTTCGAGTCGGGCTTGGCCCATTCGCCGGCCGCAAGCTCCAGATCGCCAGGCCGTTTGCCGAGCATGACCCCGATGCGTTCGCCGTTGCGCGCGTGCTCGAGCGTCGCGAGGTCCAGCTCGCGCGCGAGGCGGGCAATTACAGGCCGGTCGGATTCGTCGATCCAAGCCTGCACGGCCGGCTTTACGCCCGCGCGCTCGGCGACCAGCTCGATAGCAAGATTGCCCCAGCTTGGAACCTCGACCGGTTCACGGCCCGGCAGCCTCAGGCGGTAGCTCACGCTCGACCCAAGGGCCGCTTACGCATCCAAATCGGGGACAGATACCCCTGGTCTCGCCGCAACCCACGCGTCCAAGCCAGGCTCCGCTCAAGCTGCCGGACGAGCTCGTTGGGTGGGGCTTCCTTCGTCATCGCCGCAGTCCGCAATTCACTGAAATACTCCAGCACCGCCGGCGCTACTCCCTGGATTTCCGCACGAGCCGAGTCCGCGTTATTGAGCGCGCAGTAGCTCAAAGCCCGGTTGAAGGACACGAAGAAATCGTCTCGCTCGGAGCTTAGATCGGAAAGAGACTCCCGGTATAGGCCGAGCCTACGCTTGGCTTCCGCTCTCCAAATCCGCGCTTCCCTGTCATTGGGATCAAGCCGGCACGCGGCCTCCAGATCGTCCAAGCCTTCCTTGATGCGGCCTAACTGCAGGCGCGCCGCGCCACGCCAGCAGAAGGAAAATGCGACGCCCGCGGAGACTCCCAGATCCAGATCCTTAAGCGCCTCTTCATATTCGCCCAGCCATAGCCGCAATTCTCCGCGCCAGACGGCGGCCAGCATCTTGTCCGCGCCTTCGAGCCGCGCGACGATGCGATCGAAGCGTCGGAAGGCCTTGGCCGTGCTTCCCATGCATAGCTCTATTTCTGCGATATTCGCCTCGGCCTGCCACATATCCGGGAAACATTTCAGCGCGGCCGTGAACTCGCGAGCCGCCGTGGGATAATCACGCTGCTCGTTGAGGAAGAAGAGGCCGCTTTTCCAGCGCATCCAGCCGTATCGCTTCGGGACCTTGGCCAAGGCGCGGGCGAAGAAGATCGCCTGGTCGCTGCAGGCCAGCTTGTCGTAGGCGTCGGTCAATATAAAAGGCGGCCAAGGATTGTCGGGGTTGATCTTTGAGAATGCTTCAAGATTCTTGATCGTCCCCGGAAGACTCGCCAAACCTCCCCCCCGGGAGGCAAGCACACCGACGAATCCTTCAAAGACCCGTTGGGAACGGTGGGTCTTCAGGATGATTTCGGCGAGTTTAAAGGCGTCGTTGAACTGATGCAACGCCATGAGCGCGCACATACGCTCCTGCTCGAACAGAGCCTTGCCCTCGGGATCCTGCGGGCCGGCCTCGCCCCGGTCTGCGGCGGCCAGGGAGTAATATTTCACCGACTGCGATTCCTTGTTGCGCAGGCGCAAGAGCTCCGCGAGCCGCAAATAGAGGCCGACATCCCCGAAGCCCTCGGCCTTTTTCATCACCGATTCGGCTTCATCCAGGCGTCCCGCTTTAAACAATATCTGCCCCAAGGCGAGGTAGACCGCAGGATCGCGGCTCCCGGCAGAGACCGCCTCGGACAACGCGCTCTCGGCACGCGGGTAATCGCCTTGGTGATAAAAAGCCTGGCCGGAGTCGGGGCGGCTCGGCACGGGGCTTGTCACATTCAGGAGCATAGCCTTCCGACCGGAGAAAATCAATGGCGCCGGCTCCCTATTCACTGGGTCAAGCTCCCTCGAGAAGACCGGCTTTGCGTTCAGCGCACTTGCTGCACCGCCCGCACGGCGTAAGACCGCGCGGCCGCAGGCATGAGAAGGTCAACTCCAAGGGGAAGCGCCCCGCCAGGCGCTTGGCCAGTCGGGCCACTTCGGCCTTACCGAGCTTGGTGTACGGCGCCTCGATCTTGATCCTCGCACGAAGCGCGTCGTTAATCGCGGACTCCATGTCCTTGAGAAATCGGGGGCGCGAATCGGGGAACGGATTTCCGCGAAGAACGCCGAGGGCCACGAGAGGGATGCCGTGAGTGGCCGCGTAAACTCCCGCCTGGCTCAGAAGGAGCAGGTTCCGTCCCGGCAGGTACACCGAGTCCCAGGCCGCGCGAGCTGAGGGCACGCCGCGTCCGGTCAGGCTCCAATGCCCCCCCATGATCCAGCGCATCGGGGTCTCAGCCACGATAAGCGGTTTCAGGCGCTTGCATTTCAGCGCCCTCAAAAACCGCTTAAGCCAATGGAGCTCCGCCTTTTCCCAGTAGAAGCCGCTGCGCACATAGAAAGGATGGACCTCGCAGCCGCGCTCGAGCAGATCGGCCAGCAGAACGCCGCTGTCGAAGCCGCCGCTGGCAAGCACGCAGGCCTTCTTCGTCATCCGGAGCAATGAGCCCAAAGGGCCTCCCCGTCAAAGGACAGCTCGACAACGCTCCGGTCGAGAAGAAAAAGCGCCAACTGGGTGGAGTCCGGAGTGAAGGCCGCCGACAGGTCGCAGCGCGCGAACAGAGGCCAACGGAGCGGGCGCGCCAGGCGAAGAGACCAGCCCGTATTCTCAAAAGAGAACGAGGCGACGGGACACAGCCGCGAAAATTCCTCAAGGGCCCGATCAAGCGCGGGCTCCTGGAATACGCCCGCCTTGAACGCAGTCGGGCTGAGCCGCCGCCTTTGCGGCGCTTTCACGCCCACGGCATAATCCCAGGCCAGAGCCTGGCCGTTTTTAAGCCGCGCGTTCGACGCCTCACCGCAGAGACGGACCGATTCCCATCGGCCCGACCGCAGGTCCCAAACCGCCGATAGCCAGGGGAAGCCGGCAAGCGGGGCCCGCGGGGCAACGAGGCCCAAAGAGAAGGTCTCCGCGCAGGCGTTCTTCCACGCCGTGTAGTCGCCCTCCCCGAAAAATCGCAGGCCCGCCGCGTTCATGCCGCCCCCTCTGACGGACACCTCCCAGCGACCGGGCCCGTCGATGGCCGCGGCGGAGGCCGCCATGGCCGAAGTCTCAAGCCCCGGGAAGCACGAGCGCCACGCCTCCAGCCATTCAACGCGCTCCTTCGTGTTCATGCCGCCTCCATCGTGGGCGCGTCCGGAGGATCGTCTTCCTTCGGAGCCAAAAAGGCCATCCGGCGGATCTTGTCCACATGCGCGGCGTCCTTGTGAAAACCCGTCTCGCCAAGCGCGTAATTGCGGCGGTGCTCGGCCGCGACCCCCTCCTGCTCGCCCCGCAAGGCCAGAGGGAACCATAGGACCGCGTGGCGCAGGACCTCTAGCTCCCGCCACATGCCCAGCACGAAACGACGGCCGAACTCCGTGAAATCCCCGTAGCCCATCAGCCCTTTCAGAGCCGCCTCGACTTGATTGAGGCGCAGGGCCACATTGACCATGAGCTCTATTTTTTGCGCCTCGGGGAAGGCTTCACGCGAGAGCGTAGTCGTGAGGTAGCGCGCGACATTGAGAAACGCGTGGGCTCCGAGCAAGAGTCCGCGAAGGCGTCGCGCGTCGGCGCGCCACGGCGAATAAAAAACCTGGCCATTCTGTCCCGGCAACAGCAACGGCTCCACGACGAGCAGCTGATTCATCTTCTGGTGGCAGAACTCGTGGATCAAGGTCTCCGCCTGCAGAATCGGATCCTCGGAATGCGACAGCGCGATTGCGCCTCGCAGGTTCACATAGGAGGAGCTGACGCTGCCGTGCTCGACGAGATTCTGAAGGGGGACGAGAGCGAAGATCATGTCGGTCATTTCAGCGTGCAGGCGCGGGTCGCGCTCGGCGAGGTCGTGGAAGGCCTGCTGGAGGACCCCGGCGAAGCGCGCACGCTCCTTGGCCTCGAGCCGGGCAAGCCCATGCATCGTCACCCCGCGCGTCATGAGCCAGCCGCGATCGTCGGCGACGATGCCCGGGACGGCCTCGACCAGGGTTTCAAACCGCGCCGCGACCCCCCCGACCGTGAGTCGCCCGCCAGACGCCCGCAACGCCAGCGCGGACTCGGGTCCGGCCTGCAGGTACTTCGGCGTGCCGTAAAGGTAAAAGCGTCCCTCGGGGTCGGAGGTCGCATCGAGCTCGAGTCGGTCGCCGCGCGCAAGCGCGAGCGCTGCCGGGAAGCTCTGAAACTGGCCGAACTGGAGATGCCAATCCTTCTCCGAGACGGGCGCCGCGAAATGGCGCGCATGCAGGTCAAGCCAGAAGTCGAAGCACGGATGCACGGCGAGCCGGGCGCGCTCCGGACCCGCGGACCGCAGGAAGTAGCGCAGGCCCGCGGCGTAACGCCGCTTGCGCACGCCGGGCGGCGCGGCGCGCGCATATTCCTTCTCGATGCGCGCCAGCTGCGCCAGCGCGAGGTCGCAGCGCCTGCGGCCGACCCACGACCACTCGGGGCTCAGGCCTCCTCCGAAAATCCAGCGTCGTTCATCGAGAGTTTTCATCAGTACAAGAATCTCAGCGCGTGCCCTTCCAGCAGGCGCGTCAGGAAGTAGCCAAGAAAGATCCAGTTGGCGAACGAGATCGTCGGCGCCAAGGGAACCGTTTCAAGGCCCTCGCCGCGGCACCACTCGCGAAGCGCCACGGCCTGCTCCCCCGTCAGGCCGTCGGCGTAGAACGCGGAGAAGTGCTCGTCGTGAAAATCCTCATCGGCCTCGATGCGCGTGATGAGCGAGGGGCCGATCGACATGAAGCGGTCGATGCGATCGATCGGCACGGACTGGTAGGACTCCGCGTCCCATATTCTCACGAAGACGAGGGCAAGCCCGAAGAACACGCCCATCAGCGCCCAAATCACGAGCTCGGAAGGAACGGCGGAGAAGTTCCGCGCGGCGGCGACACCCGTAGTCAGGCCCAACCAGGGCAAGCTAAACAAGGACCGCCAGGGAATCAGCCCGACAAACAGCATCAACAGGGGCAGAAACAGGTATCCGGTCTTGCCCGCGATGACCTTAAACGCGAGCTGCATGCCGAGAAAGATGCATAGGCTGAACACGCTGATGTGCCCGAAGATCACGGCCAGGGCCGAGATATCAACATTCGGATGCCGCCAAAGGATGATCACTAGGGCGCAGAAGAGGACCATCTGCGCCCGCCTCGAGCCGATGTACTGGCTGAAACGGCTCCAGGTGAACATCAAAGCGAAGCAGGACAGCGTCCTGAGCACATTGGACTTCAGCACATCGTTGAGCAAATAGGAAATCAGGGACATGATCGCCATCATCGACAGCCACGAGGCCGCGTCGTACGCGAGCTGTTGGGGTTCAGCCTTGTAGCGCAGCATCCAATCGCGCATCTCTCTCTTTGCCGCAATCCCCGATTCGGCGGCGAAGGACAACGCGGCGACGCCCGCCGTCTTCAGGCTCGCGCGCGCGTCGAAATCGGGCAATTGAAAATCCTTGTAGTAGGTCCGGACGAAAGCGATGAAGTGAATCTTGTAGTGCGCGAAGCGGGTCCGCCACAGATATGCGCCCGCCGTCAGAAACAGAAACGCCGCGGCCGGCACAAAGATGTTGATGAGGACCTCAAGAAAAAGAAGACCGGAGCGAAATGAGCCGGGGATGCGCAGCAGCGGGTAGCACAAGGACAGCAGGACGAACAGCTTCACATCCCCTGCGGGCCAAATCCGAAGACACCACAACGCGTAGGCGGTGATCGCGGAGAGCGCGGCATGCAGGAGCAGCGCTTGGTAGTAGTCAGGCAGAACAAAGACGCGCACGAGCCCAAATTCCCCAAGCAAGGACTGGGCGATGATCCCGCAGTAACCCGCGAGCACAAACTTAAGCCAGAAGACGAGATATTTATTGCGGATCTTCTGCTCCGTCCAGTCCACCCAACCCATGTGAACCCACGCGCCGAGGAATACGCCCCAGGCGAAAAACTGCGTGCCGCTGATCAGGCTGCCGGATTCAAGCTTCATTGCGTAGAAGCGCCTGACGATATCGGCATCTTGCCAATAAGAATAGGTCAAATAAACAGAAGCGTCAAGGAGCGCCTAACTCCATGTTCACGGGGTTTGGGAAGCGTGCACGCGCGGGACTCCCGACGGCCCGGCGGGATATTCATC
>Ga0163144_10029679_pt1 | contig 10487 bp, 7 predicted proteins | sample OliLak19BULKMAT1_FD_123175 | JGI IMG/M metagenome (GOLD analysis project Ga0163144, IMG submission 123175) | Freshwater microbial mat bacterial communities from Lake Vanda, McMurdo Dry Valleys, Antarctica - Oligotrophic Lake LV.19.BULKMAT1 | ecosystem: Environmental > Aquatic > Freshwater > Lake...
CGGCTGCCTGATGGAAGGCATTTCCCACGAAGCCTGTTCGCTGGCAGGCACCTGGGGACTGTCCAAACTAATCGCCTTCTACGACGACAACGGAATTTCGATTGACGGCCACGTCGAAGGTTGGTTTACCGAGAACATCCCCGAGCGCTTTCATTCGTATGGTTGGCAGGTGATTCGCGGGGTCGACGGTCACAATCCCGCCGCCTTGGACGTTTCGATTCGCGAAGCGCGCTCCGACGAAACGCGGCCGACGCTGATCTGCTGCAAGACCATCATCGGCAAGGGCGCGCCCAACAAGCAGGGCGGACATGACGTCCATGGCGCGCCACTGGGCGTCACCGAAATCGCGGCAGCCCGCGAGGCCCTGGGCTGGCCTCACGCCCCTTTCGAGGTCCCCCAGGAAATCTACGCCGGTTGGGATGCCAAAGAAAAAGGCGCTGCCTGGGAAGCCGATTGGAACGGCCGCTTTGATGCTTACGCCGCGGCGCATCCGGCGGCCGCGGCAGAATTCTCCCGCCGCATGAAGGGCGATCTGCCCACCGACTGGACTGCGCATGTCGAGTCGGTACTCGCTCGGCTGAACGAAAAAGGCGAGACCATCGCCACGCGCAAAGCCTCGCAAAACAGCATCGAGGCCTTCGCGCCCAAGCTGCCGGAACTGCTGGGAGGTTCCGCCGACTTGACCGGCTCGAACCTAACCAACTGGTCAGGTTCAAAGTCGATAACGCGAACCAGCAAAGGGATTAGCCATGGCAACTATATCCACTATGGCGTACGCGAGTTCGGCATGGCGGCGATCATCAACGGCCTAGCCTTGCACGGCGGCTTCATCCCCTACGGCGGCACATTTCTGATGTTCTCCGAGTACGCGCGCAACGCCTTGCGCATGGCGGCGTTGATGAAGCAGCGTTCTATTTTCGTGTTTACCCATGATTCAATCGGGCTAGGCGAAGATGGTCCGACTCACCAACCCGTGGAGCAGACTGCTTCCCTGCGATTGATACCGAACATGGATGTCTGGCGTCCCTGCGATACGGTCGAGTCTGCCGTGGCGTGGGCATGCGCCATTGAGCGCCGCGAGGGGCCGACAAGCATGGCGTTCTCGCGACAGAACCTGCCATTTTTCGCGCGCGATGCGGGGGCCATGGCCGATATCCGTCGCGGCGCGTATGTGCTGGCGGAGGGAAAATCATCCCCGAAGGTGGTCCTCATCGCCACCGGCTCAGAGGTGGAACTGGCGATGAAGGCGCAACTAAAACTGGCCGAAGACGGGATTTCAGCACGGGTCGTATCCATGCCCTGCACCAACGTCTTTGACCGGCAGGACGCCGCCTACCGCGCCAGCGTTTTGCCAGCGGGTATCGTGCGCGTGGCCATTGAGGCCGGCGTAACGGACGGCTGGTACAAGTACGTCGGCTTGGAGGGGCTCGTGATCGGGCTTGACCGATTTGGCGAGTCGGCGCCAGCCAGCGCCTTGTTCAAGGAATTCGGATTCACCGTTGAGAACGTGGTTGCAAAGGTAAAGTCGTTGATTTAGATCTATCCTCTAGTCCAATAAGTTGTCCAAAAAGTTGTCCAATCAGTTTTAAGGAGATTCAACATGGCAATCAAAGTAGGTATCAACGGGTTTGGTCGTATCGGTCGCATGGTTTTCCGCGCGGCGGTAAAGGACTTTTCGGACATCGAGATCGTCGGCATCAACGACCTGTTGGAGCCTGATTACTTGGCCTATATGCTGAAGTACGACTCGGTGCACGGTCGTTTCAAGGGCGAAGTCTCGGTGGAGGGCACGACCTTGATCGTCAATGGCAACAAGATTCGCTTGACTGCGGTCAAGGATCCCGCTGAGCTCAAATGGAACGAGATCGGCGCGGACATCGTGATCGAGTCCACGGGACTGTTCCTGACCAAAGAGACTGCCGCCAAACATATCGCCGCAGGCGCCAAAAAGGTCATCCTGTCGGCCCCGTCCAAGGACGACACGCCGATGTTCGTCTTCGGCGTTAATCACACCAAATACGCGGGCGAGACCATCATCTCCAATGCCTCCTGCACCACCAACTGCCTGGCGCCCATCGCCAAGGTGCTGCACGACACCTGGGGCATCAAGCGCGGCCTGATGACGACGGTGCACGCCGCGACGGCGACACAGAAGACCGTCGACGGTCCGTCTAACAAGGACTGGCGCGGCGGTCGCGGCATCCTGGAGAACATCATTCCCTCGTCCACTGGCGCGGCCAAGGCCGTCGGCGTGGTGATTCCAGAGTTGAACAAGAAGCTAACCGGCATGTCCTTCCGTGTTCCAACGTCCGATGTATCGGTGGTTGATCTGACCGTTGAACTGATCAAGGAAGCCAGCTACGCGGAAATCTGCGCGGCCATGAAGGCGGCTTCGCTGGGCGCGATGAAGGGCGTTCTGGGGTACACCGAAGACAAGGTTGTCGCCAGCGATTTCCGCGGCGAAAGCTGCACCTCGGTGTTTGACGCCGATGCCGGCATGGCACTGGACAGCACCTTTGTCAAGGTTGTCGCCTGGTATGACAATGAGTGGGGCTATTCGAGCAAGGTCCTGGAGATGGCTCGCGTTATTGCCAAATAACTCGCATGGCAGCGAGAGCCACCCGCCGATGATGAAACACGCGAAAGGCAAATTAATGGCCCCCACTCCCCGGCCCTCGCCCAGGCGAGGGAGACTGTTTGCTCGCTTCGCTCGATTGTCACGGGGCGCTCCGTACGGAGTATTTCACGTTAAGTTGCCAACCAATCCGTCGGAAAAGGATAGCCATGCGATTCAAGCGCCTCACTGAACTCGACGTCAAAGGCAAGCGCGTCTTCATCCGGGCCGACTTGAATGTGCCGCAGGACGACAGCGGCGCGATCACCGACGACACGCGGATACAAGCCGCTCTGCCCGGTATCCGTTATGCGCTGGACGGCGGTGCGGCGGTGATGGTGACCTCCCATTTGGGTCGCCCGACCGAAGGCGAATTCAAGCCCGAGGACTCTCTCGCGCCCATCGCCGCGCGAATGAGCGAGCTGCTGGGACGTCCGGTTCCACTGTTGCAGAACTGGACAGAGGGTGTTGAGATCAAGCCCGGTGAGTTGGTCATGCTGGAAAACTGTCGCATGAACAAGGGCGAGAAAAAGATCGACGACGCGCTGTCGAAAAAGCTCGCGGCGCTGTGCGACGTCTGGGTGCATGACGCCTTCGGTACAGCACACCGCGCCGAGGCCACGACCTACGGCATGGGCAAATACGCGGCCATCGCCTGTGCCGGACCGTGTGTTGCCGCTGAACTGGAAGCGCTGACGCTCGCGCTTGCCAAGCCGGCGCGGCCGCTGGTGGCCATCGTCGCCGGCTCGAAGGTATCGACCAAGCTGACGGTGCTTGAGGCTCTGGCGACGAAGGTCGATCAATTGATCGTCGGCGGCGGCATCGCCAACACCTTCCTGCTCGCCACCGGCAAGAATATCGGCAAGTCTCTGGCTGAGCCGAGCTTGCTGGACCAGGCACAACGGGTACTGGCGAAGGTAGCCGTGCCCCTGCCCACCGATGTGGTCTGCGCCAAGGAGTTTTCTGCCAGCGCCCCGGCGACAGTAAAGTCGATCAACGATGTGACCGACGACGACCTGATCCTCGATATCGGTCCGGAGTCGGCCAAGGCGCTGGCCGAACTCGTCGCCCAGGCCGGCACCGTCGTCTGGAACGGTCCGGTGGGCGTATTTGAGTTCGATGCCTTTGCCGGGGGCACCCGGGCACTGGCCGAGGCCATATCCAGCTCAAAGGCGTTTTCAATCGCCGGGGGCGGAGATACCATAGCGGCAATCAACAAGTTCGGCACCCGGGTAAGCTATGTTTCGACAGCCGGCGGCGCCTTTTTAGAGTTTCTGGAAGGAAAGACCCTGCCGGCGGTTGAGATTCTTGAAAGCCGAGCAGACGCCTAGCGACAATTAGCCCAGAATCAAGCCACCCCCAACCATCCCCCTAACGCTCATGCAGTGCTTGCCACACCCCTGATGATGAAACAGCGCAAAAGCAAATTGATCGCCCCCCACTCCCCGACCCTCGCCCCGGGGCGAGGGCGATTGTTTGCTCGCTGCGCTCGATATAACAGGGTGCCTTCAAGCAAGTGTTTCACGAATTTGTTCCACGTTTCACGTTAAGAGGATAGCCATGCAGCGCTCGACCAAAATTGTTGCAACACTCGGACCCGCTTCCAGTTCGCCAGAACGCTTGGCGGCGTTGGTGGCGGCGGGCGTGGACGTCGTGCGGCTGAATTTCTCCCACGGCACCGCCGAGGACCACAAGAAGCGAGTGGATGCTTTGCGTCATGCGGCGCATGCGGCGGGACGAACGGTAGGCGTCATGGCCGATCTTCAGGGACCCAAGATTCGCATCGGCAAGTTCGCCGCCGGCCCGGTCGCCATCAAGGCCGGGCAGGCGTTTATCCTGGACGCCGCCTGCAAGCTCGGTGATGCCGGCCGCGTCGGACTGGACTATCCGGAGCTGATTGAAGATGTAAAGGCGGGAGACGTCCTGCTACTGGACGACGGACGCACCGTTTTCGACATAGAACGCATCGAGGGCAGCGAGATTCATTGCCGAAATCGCCACGACGGCGAGTTGTCCAACAACAAGGGTATCAACAAGCAGGGCGGCGGACTTTCCGCACCGGCGTTGACACCCAAGGACATGGCCGATATCAAGACGGCCGCCAAATTGAAAGTCGATTTCATTGCCGTGTCCTTCCCCAAATCGGGCGCCGACATGCGCCACGCTCGACAGCTCTTGCACGAGGCTGGCTCGGATGCCTTGGTGGTAGCCAAGATTGAACGTGTCGAGGCCATCGAGAATCTTGAAGAGATTCTGCGCGCGACCGACGGCATCATGGTGGCGCGCGGCGATCTGGCGGTTGAAGTCGGCGATGCCGCCGTACCGGCCTTGCAGAAACGCATGATCCGTTTGGCGCGCGAGCACAACCGCTTCGCTATAACTGCAACGCAGATGATGGAGTCCATGATCTCCAGTCCTGTGCCGACGCGTGCCGAGGTTTCCGACGTGGCGAATGCCGTGCTCGATGGCACGGACGCGGTCATGCTTTCGGCGGAAACCGCCTCGGGCGCGTATCCAGTGCAGGCCGTTGAAGCCATGGTACGCGTCTGCGTCGCCGCCGAAAAATCGCAGGAAGTCTCGCTGGACAGCCACTTCCTGGACCAGATATTCACCCGTATCGATCAATCCATCGCCATGGCCGCCATCTTCACGGCCTTCCACCTCAAGGTAAAGGCGATTGCGACGATGACCGAGTCCGGCTCCACGCCGTTATGGATGAGCCGGCTTAATTGCGGCGTTCCGATCTATGCCCTGACGCCGCGCGTGCGAACCCGCTACCGCGTGAGCATCTTCCGCGACGTCTATCCGTTGCTGACTGAATACGTCGCCGATGATCGCGACGCCATGCTTTGGCAGGCCGAAGAGACTCTTATCGCCGCCGGTGCCGTTGAGATCGGCGATCTCATTGTCCTGACCGTCGGCGACTCGATGGGCCATCCGGGCGGAACCAACACCATGAAACTGGTGCGCGTCGGCGAGTATCCACGGCCGGGGGCGACGGCAGGTGCCAGCACGCTCGGTTCATCTCAAGTGGTTGGCCTCATTGATCCCCAGTGACATCGACGGCGACACTCAGTAATTCAAGCTAATCGTTCTTAAATTCCGTTCTACTTAACTCTCAGGAGGTTCTCATGGCTCTTGTATCCATGCGGCAGTTGTTGGATCACGCCGCCGAAAACTCATATGGCCTGCCGGCCTTCAATGTCAACAATCTGGAACAGATCCAGGCCATCATGGAGGCCGCCGCTGAAACCAACAGCCCGGTCATCATGCAGGGCTCTGCCGGGGCCCGCAAGTACGCCGGCGAACCCTACCTGCGGCACTTGATTGAGGCGGCGATTGAGTCCCACCCGGACATTCCGATCGTGATGCACCAGGACCATGGCGCCAGCCCGTCGATCTGCATTCAATCCATGCGTTCCGGCTTTTCCAGCGTAATGATGGATGGCTCCTTGCAGGAGGACGCCAAGACGCCGTCCGACTTCGACTACAACGCCCGGGTCACCCGTCATGTGGTGGACATCGCTCACGCCATTGGTGTAACCGTTGAAGGCGAACTGGGTTGCCTCGGCTCGCTGGAAACCGGCATGGGCGAGAAGGAAGACGGCCACGGTGCCGAGGGTGCTCTGACCCACGATCAATTGCTGACCGACGCCAACGAGGCCGCTGATTTCGTCAAAGCCACCGGTGTCGATGCCCTGGCGATTGCCATCGGTACGTCGCACGGCGCCTACAAATTCACCCGCCCGCCGACGGGTGCGGTGTTGCGCATCGACCGTATCCGGGAAATCCATGCCCGTATCCCCAATACCCACCTGGTAATGCACGGCTCGTCGTCGGTGCCGCAGGACTGGCTCAACATCATCAACCAATACGGTGGCGCCATGGGCGAAACCTACGGCGTGCCGGTGTCGGAAATCGTCGAAGGCATCAAGCACGGCGTGCGCAAGATCAATATCGACACCGACCTGCGTATGGCCTCCACCGGCGCCATACGCAAATACATGGCCGAGAATCCAAAGGACTTCGATCCGCGCAAGTACCTCGCAGTGGCCCGCACGGCGATGAAGGACATCTGCAAGGCGCGCTATGAAGCCTTTGGCTGCGCCGGCCAGGCCTCGAAGATCAAGCCCATGGCCCTCGAAAAAATGGCCGGTCGCTACAAAAAAGGCGAACTCAGCGCCATCGTTAACTGAGCGCCTTAATTAGCTGCCAAAACCCATTTTCGGAATCCTTAACACGCTTTATGCCTGCCCCTACATTATTTGAATCCACCATCACCAGCCTGCCTTTGGTCGGGCGCGGCAAGGTTCGAGACATCTACGCGGTCGGCGACGACATGCTGCTTATCGTCACCACGGACCGCCTGTCGGCCTTTGACGTCATCCTGCCCGATCCGATTCCCGGCAAAGGGGCCGTACTCACGGCAGTGGCGAATTTCTGGTTTGGCAAGCTGGCGCACGTTATCCCGAATCAGCTCACCGGGATCGAGCCCGAATCGGTGGTGTCCGGGCCGGATGAAGCCATGCAGGTGCGTGGCCGGGCTCTGGTGGTCAAGCGCTTGAAACCGCTGCCGATCGAAGCGGTAGTGCGTGGCTACATCATCGGCTCGGGTTGGAAGGACTATCAGGCAACCGGCACCGTATGCGGCATCGCGCTCCCCCCCGGACTGCAAATGGGCCAGCAACTACCGGAGCCGATTTTCACCCCGGCGACCAAGGCCGATCTGGGCGCGCACGACGAAAACATCGACTACGCCACCGTCGAAAAAATGATTGGCGCCAGCATGACCAAACGTGTGCGCGACACCACGCTGCGCCTGTACCGCGAAGCGGCGGCGTTTGCGCGCGTGCGGGGCATCGTCATTGCCGACACCAAGTTTGAATTCGGGCAGGACCAGGACGGCCAGTTGCACCTGATCGACGAGGTATTGACGCCCGATTCATCGCGCTTCTGGCCGTCCGAACACTACAAGGTGGGGATCAGTCCACCCAGCTTCGACAAGCAGTTTGTCCGCGACTATCTGGAAACCCTGAACTGGAACAAGCAGGAACCCGGTCCCCGCTTACCGCCGGAAATCATCGAAAAGACCGCTGCCAAATATCGTGAGGCGCTCACCCGATTGACCGGAGCTCAGGGCGGGCAGTAACCACGCCCCTTGCCGGCGCTCTGTTGCGCTTGTCCGGCCATGACTCCGAGTCTCAACCCTCTAGCCTCACCGCATCTCGCTATCCTAACGGACCCGACACCATGAACCCTTTACTAGATTTCAGCGGCCTGCCCCGCTTTGACGCGATCCTGCCGGATCACGTTACGCCGGCCATTCGTCAGCTCCTGACAGAAAATCGCGCGCTGATCGAGCGTCTGGTCGGCGCCGCGACGCCCGCGAGCTGGGATGATTTCGTGCAACCGATGCTGGACGCCGGTGAGCGCATGTCGCGTGCCTGGGGTATCGTCGGCCATCTGCATTCCGTCAATGACGTGCCGTCCTGGCGCGAGGCCTACAACGGCATGCTGCCCGAGGTCTCCAGTTTCTATGCCGAACTGGGACAGAATCTGGCCTTGTTCGCCAAATACAAGGCGCTTTCCGAGGCGGCCGAATTCAAGACGCTCTCCGCCGCACGTCGCCGCATTATTGAAAATGAGCTGAGGGACTTTCGCTTGTCCGGCGCCGAACTGCCCGAAGACAAGAAGCCGCGCTTCAAGGAAATCCAGGAAGAGTTGTCCGCGCTGGGCGCCAAGTTTTCCGAGAACCTGCTCGACGCCACCAATGCCCACGCCGAGATGGTCGACAACGAAGCGGAACTGGCGGGCCTACCGGATGACGTCAAGGCCGCCGCGCGGCAGGCCGCTGAAAAGGACAACCAGCCCGGCTGGAAGCTAACACTGCACGGCCCGTCGATTGGCCCGGTGCTCGACTTCGCCGAAAACCGTGACTTGCGCGCCAGAATGTACCGCGCCTACGCGACACGCGCCGCAGAGTTTGCCGGCCCAACGGGAAGCGTCGACTGGGACAACGGTCCGCTGATCGACCGCCTCCTGGCCCTGCGTGCCGAGGAAGCGTTGATGCTCGGCTATGCCAATTTCGCTGAGGTCTCCTTGGCGCCCAAGATGGCCGACACACCTGCTCAGGTAGCGAAGTTTCTGCGCGATCTGGCATCCAAGGCACGCCCGTTCGCCGAGAAAGACCGGACGGAGCTGAGCGTATTTGCCAACAAGGAATTGGGGCTCGCCGAGCTTGAAGCCTGGGATCGTTCCTGGGCCAGCGAGAAGCTGAAACAGGCCCGCTATAGTTTCTCCGACAAAGACGTGAAACAGTACTTCCCCGAACCCAAGGTGATCCAGGGACTGTTCCGCGTAATCGAGACCCTGTTCGCGGTAAAGGTCGCGCCGGATACCGCACCGGTGTGGAACCCAGACGTCCGGTTTTATCGGATCGAACGCGACGGCGCATTGGTTGGCCAGTTTTATCTCGATCTCTACGCCCGTGACACCAAGCGCGGCGGTGCCTGGATGGACGAGGCAATCACGCGGCGGCAACTATTGAACCCAGCGGGCGGACAGAAGGGCGGCATCCAGACGCCCGTGGCCTACCTCAATTGCAACTTTCCGGCACCTGTCGGCGCCGGCGAGAACATGCGGCCAGCCACGTTTAGCCACGACGACGTAATTACGCTGTTTCACGAGTGCGGCCATGGATTGCATCATCTGCTCACTCAGGTCGATGAGTTGCCCGTCTCCGGTATTCACGGCGTCGAATGGGACGCGGTCGAACTTCCGAGCCAGTTCATGGAGAATTTCTGCTGGGAATGGGATGTCCTGCAGGGCATGACGGCCCATGCCGACACCGGCGAATCCCTCCCCCGCATCCTCTACGACAAGATGATTGCGGCGAAAAACTTCCAGAGCGGCTTGCAGACACTGCGGCAAGTCGAGCTCGGTTTGTTCGACTTGCTGTTGCACAGCGAATTTGTACCGGGCGCAGGGCAAAGCGTTCTCGACTTGGTAGCGCAAGTCAGGCGCGAAGTTGCGGTATTCACCCCGCCCGAGTGGAACCGTTTTCCCAACAGCTTTTCGCACATCTTTGGCGGCGGTTATGCGGCTGGCTACTACAGCTATAAATGGGCCGAGGTGCTCTCTGCCGATGCCTATGAAGCCTTCGAGGAAGCATCCCGCAAGACCGGCAGCACGCTCGATGCGGCCACCGGCGAGCGCTTCTGGCGCGAGATTCTGGCGGTCGGCGGCTCACGCCCCGCGCTCGACTCATTTACCGCGTTTCGCGGCAGAGCCCCGTCACCCGATGCCCTGCTGCGACATAGCGGCATGGCCGTTGCGGCTTAAGGCGATTTCTGTCGGTGATTGAATCAGCGCCTGCCTGGACATCGCTTGTCGGGTTCGCCGCCGGCGTTCTAACGACCTTCGCCTTTGTGCCGCAGGTAGTCGCCATCTGGCGCAATCGCTCGGCGAAGGATATCTCGCTGGGAATGTATGTCACCTTCACGCTGGGCGTGGTGATGTGGCTAAGCTACGGCATCCTGCTCGAGTCATGGCCGATGATTCTGGCCAACTTCGTCACGCTGCTGCTGGCGGGATCGGTTCTACTGATGAAGCTCAAGTTCAAGTAGCGGCGTCTGCCGCGCCGTTCAACGGCGCAAAGCAACAGGGATCGAGCCGGCCACCGATGCAGGTTTGGGTGCGTTGGCGACAATTTTCGCATCGCCCGACGGGGCCAGCCGGACACTCATCCAGCGCAAGAGATCGATCCACATTTGACGCATCTCGGCATCGGACGGCGTGCGCGTCGCACTAGGAAGCTCAATCGTAACCACCGGTACGCCCTTGTGCACGCCCCCGTAATTGCCCAGGGAACCCG
>Ga0163144_10029682_pt1 | contig 10486 bp, 10 predicted proteins | sample OliLak19BULKMAT1_FD_123175 | JGI IMG/M metagenome (GOLD analysis project Ga0163144, IMG submission 123175) | Freshwater microbial mat bacterial communities from Lake Vanda, McMurdo Dry Valleys, Antarctica - Oligotrophic Lake LV.19.BULKMAT1 | ecosystem: Environmental > Aquatic > Freshwater >...
ACCTTGCGGCTGAAGATGTCCACGAACAGGTACAGGTAGAAGAACAGGCCGCGCACCTGGGTGGGCAAGTAGGTGATGTCCCAGCAGTAGATCTGGTCGGGCTGCGTGGCCACCAGTGCACGGGGTTTGCTGCGCTTTTGCGGCACGCGCTCAAGGCGGCGGTGGGCCAGCTGCCCGGCTTGGCGCAGCAGCCTGTACAGGGTTGACTCGCTTGCCACATAGCGGCCGTGATCGGCCAGGCGGGGCACGATCTGGCTGGGCGGCAGGTCTTTGAACTCCTCGCTGTTTAGCACGCCCAGCGCCAGCTGGCGTTCCCCGTCACTGAGCTTGTTGGGCGGGCAGTTGTGAATACGCTGATCAGGGGTGCGCCTGTCACCGACGTGCAGCGCGTTCTTGCCAGCCTCCAACCAGCGCTGCACGGTGCGTGCGGCCAGCCCGATGACGGCGCAGGCCTTGTGAAGCCGAGCGCCGGCGCTGCAAGCTTCATCAATCATTTGCAGCGCTGTAGTACGTTGCGCGAGCGTGCTCATTTGTCCCCGCCCTCCGATTGCAGAACCAGCGCCTGGAACTTTTTTTGAAGGACCAGCAATGCAGCGGCCTCCGCCAACGCTCTGTCTTTGCGACGCATCTCAAGCTGCAACTGATCATGCCGGGCCTTGCAGCTCGCGCAATGCAGTGCTTGACAAGCGTTGCTGGGCCGCCTCGGCAACGGACGGCTGCTGAGCTGCGCAGAAGGCATCGCGCCACTGGATCAACTGGTGCTCGAACAGGCCTTTCTCACGGCACCAGGCGTGCAGCGCAGGCCCCTGCAGGGCGTGGCTTTCGTTCAAAGCCAACAGCCGCTGAACAGGGGTCCATTGACGGGCCGGCACGTCGGCGGGCAGGCTTGCCGCATGCGGCAAGCCTGCCCCTGGGGGGCCTGATCTCTTGAGCCAGCCCTTGAGGGTTCCCAAGGACATGTTCAGCTCAGCAGCTACCGATTGCAGGGTCCGCGAACCACGCTCGCGGACCTTGCTGAGCGCCTGTTCTATGAACTCTGGTGAATGTTGATTTCTTTTCATTTTGTGTCGCTCCGACGCGGATCATCCGCGAGAAAGATGGGCGACAACTAGTCTGACGCAGGGGGGGAAGAACCCGAACCTACGGTTCCGGGGCGCAAGCCGGCAGTACGGGGTGCTGCATCAGCCTCTCCCGGAGGGCGAGGGGAGATTCGTCCACAAAATGGTCTGTCAACCATTTCATGAATTCTCGCTAAGGCGTTAGTCACCCGTTGCTCGCGTTGTCCCTGGCAACCTGTCTCTAGAATGTCGCCCCATCTTCTTTGTTTCGATCGTCGTCCTGCATGCGTTCCTTCCTGGTTGCCGCCGCGAAGCCCTTCGCCGCGCTCGTTGCCTTGGCCGCCTGGACCATCGCCGCGCACTGGCTCTTCTCCGACAGTTCGCACCCGCGTACGGCGATCTTGTTCGCCTGGGCACCGATCGCTGCGGCGACCGTGTTGCTCACGCGTACCTCGGCGCACCGCGTTGCATGGCTCGCCGCCGTTGCCGTTGCGACATTGCTGATCGGGTTCGTCACACCCGGGCACGATCTCGATCCGAGTCTCCTCTGGCAGTTCCAGTATCTCGCCATGCAGGCCGCGCTCGGAGCGTTCTTCGGCCGGACGCTGTTGCCCGGACGTGAGCCGCTGGTGACGCGCTTCGCCCGTCTCGTGCATGGCGACCTGCCACCGCGGATGGCTCGCTACACGCGTCAGGTGACCATCGCCTGGGCTGTATTTTTCGCACTCATGGCAGCAGTCGCGATCGCCTTGTACGCGTTCGCCTCGCGCGAGTTGTGGTCCGCGTTCGTCAATCTGCTCACGATACCCTGCGTGCTGGCGATGTTCGTCGCGGAGTACTCGATCCGCAGGCTGCGCTTCCCCGGGTTCGAGCACTCGTCCCTCCTCGCTGGAGCACAGGCCTTCCATCGGGCGTTCATGCGCCGCGATCCGCCTCCGTGACGGAGCTTGCAGTCGCACACTGCGCCTGGTCGCGGGCGCGTTCGAGCAGCAGATCGTTCTCCCGCGCGTTCCGCGTCTCGCGGGCGGCGCGGAAGGTTGGGATGGGGCAGGGATGCACGGCTGTACTGCCCGTAGAGGTCGAGCGATTTCCGTAAGCAGCATCGAGTATCTAGAATCACGGTCGACCCCTTCGGCTCCGCACCGATCCACAATGCTCGCCACCCCTCCGTCTCCAGGACTCTTGCCATCGGCGGGCCGGTCTTCTTCTCCTCGCGCCGCGCCGAATAGCACGGCGAGACTCCACCCTCGGGGGGCCGGCCCAGCCACCTGCGCCCGGCTCCCGACGCACCAGCGTCGCAACGCGCCCTCATGAGTCGCACCTCAGCTCCATGACGACGCCCGCCGCGGTGCCTGCACGGTGGCAGCCCTCTCCGCTCATCCTGGGTTCCGTGGGCGTGCACGTCGGAGCGGCCGCGGCGCTGCTCGTCTCGCCCGGCCAGTGGCCTTCTATCGCCGGTGCGATCGTCGCGAATCACGTTTTGCTCACGGCTGCGGGATTGTGGCCGCGCAGCCGCCTGCTCGGACCGAACCTGCTTCGCCTGCCGCCGTCGGCTGCGACGCGCAACGAGATCGCACTCACCATCGACGATGGCCCTGATCCCGAAGTCACGCCCCGCGTGCTCGATCTTCTGGAAGTGCATCGCGCTCGCGCCACGTTCTTCTGCATCGGTGAACTCGCCTTGCGTCATCGCGAACTGTGTGCACAGATCGTCCAGCGAGGACACGCCGTGGAGAACCACACCCAGCGCCACTCGCACCGATTTTCGCTCTCCGGGCCGCGCGGCTTCGAACGCGAACTCGTCTGCGCCCAGGAAACCCTCGCAGCCATCACCGGTTCCTCTCCACGCTTCTTCCGCGCACCTGCGGGACTGCGCAATCCGTTCCTCGATCCGGTGCTCGCGAAGCTCGGACTTCGGCTCGCGACGTGGACGCGCCGCGGCTTCGACACCATGACACGCGATCCGGGCGTAGTCACGGCGCGACTGCTGCGCAACCTCGCATCCGGCGACATCCTGCTGCTGCACGACGGTCACGCGGCGCGCACGGGTGCGGGCGTGCCGGTGATAATCGAGGTGCTGCCGAGGGTACTCGATGCCTGTGCCGCGGCCGGCTTGCGCCCGGTCACGTTGCGCGAGGGAACGGATTGAACGCGATAGCGTTCCGCGCCGAGCTCCTCGACGCAGCGGCGGAACCTTACCGGGACGCCGGCGTGTTCGCCCGGTACTTTGCCCGCGGCAAGCTCGCCGGCGATCCGGTGTTCTTCGCTCTGCTGCGGCGCAGATTGATTCCGGATCGTGCCCGAATCCTCGATCTCGGTTGCGGTCAGGGCTTGCTCGCGGCGTTCCTGTCGGCAGCCGAGCGGCTCCACGCCCAGGGCCGATGGCACTCCGACTGGCCGGCACCGCCGGCGGCCCTGGAGTTTCGCGGCATCGAACTCATGGCAAACGACGTAGCGCGTGCGCGCAAGGCGCTCGGCTCGCGCATCGAGGTTCAACATGGCGACATCCGAGGCACGGCTTTCGGAGGCGCGGACGTGGTGATGATCCTCGATGTGCTCCACTACATCGACACGGCCGATCAGAATGCCGTCCTGGGACGGGTGTTGGCCGCATTGTCGGGGGACGGCGTGCTGCTGTTGCGCGTAGGCGACGCCTCCGCAGGCCTGCGCTTTCGAATCAGCCAGTGGGTCGACTACATCGTGATGTTCGCGCGCCGTCATCGCCTGCCGCGGCTGCATAGCCGGCCGCTGCGAGAATGGATCGAGTCGCTGGAGCGACTGGGCTTCGAAGTGGAGGCAGCGCCCATGAGCGAAGGCACGCCTTTCGCGAACGTGCTGCTGGTGGCGCGGCTCGGAGAATCCGGAGCCGGTACGGCGCGAACCACGCAGAGCACGGAGCAATGCCGAGGGAACACGGAGAAATACGACCTCGATCTTTCGTGATCCGTGCGTGCGGTTTCTCAGCTGTTCTCCGGGTTGAATGCTTTCGGCTGCCCTTGACCGCTCAGAGCGTCCGCACCGCCCGATACTCCGAGAAGATCCCCGCCTCTGCGTGCCGCTCGACGCGCTCGAATCCGGCTTGCTCGAGTATCGCCATCACCCTAGCGGGCGGCACGCAGGCTTCGATGGTGTCCCAGTAGTAGCGCATGAGCTTCGGCGTGTCGGAATTGCGGGCGACCAGCCATGACACCATCGGCACCACGCCGCGCAGGTAGGCCTTGAGCAGCAATCGGCGTACCCGCGTCTCGGGAGGCGTGATCTCCAGCACGCAAGCAACTCCGCCGGGCCTCAGCACTCGATGGAACTCCTGGAATGCAGCCGCGAGGTCGCCGATGTGGCGCAGCGCGTAGCCCATGCTCAGGAAGTCGGCGCTCCCGTCAGGCAGCGGGATGGCCTCGGCGTGCCCCTCGATCAACGTGACGCCCGCGGGCACTCGCGCAGCGCCGAGCATGCCGGGACTGGGGTCCACGCCCGTCACCAAGTCGGGGGCGCCGACGATGGCAGCTGCTTCACGGGCGACCAGGCCCGTGCCGACGCCCACGTCGACGACGCGCATCCCCGGTGCCAGCCCCGCACGCAACAACGCCTCGCGTCGATACGACGAGCCGCGGCCGAAGGCCATGAGACGCTCGATGCGATCGTAGTCATGAGCCGCACTGTCGAAGATGCCACGGACCCAGTCGCGACGCTGCGACTCGCCATCGTAGTAGCGCATCAGCGGTGGATGCGGCGCATGCACGACCGCGGGGGCGGACGGCGCCGGACGCGCGTCAGACATTCGGCCTCCCCGGAGGCACCTGCTCCGGCCGCCCGCGCAGTTCCTCCACGAAATAGCGCTCGAGCATCGCGGTGAATGCCTTGACGTCCCCCTCGACCGTGAAGCGCCGGCCCAGCCGGACCCGGTAGCGGATCGGAAGATCCGGCCTGCGCCACCGCGGCCAGCCTTTGCACAGGAACGGCGAGTCGGTCTCGATGAACACGGTCTGTACCGGGACGCGGGCACGCTGCGCGATCAGGGCGAAGCCGGGCTTGAACCGGTTGACCGGAGCCTGCACGGTCCGGGTGCCCTCCGGAAACACCAGCAACTGATGGCCTCGCCCGATTTCCTCGACGGCGCGTTTCACCATGCCGTACGGCGAGTCGTTTCGGATGTAGCGTGCCAGGCGCGCACCGTCGTCGAGCAGGACGTTGTAGCGCAAGTTGCCCTTCATGATGCAGGTGATGCGCGACAGGCGCGAAGTCACCAGCGTGACATCGAGCAGCGTTGGGTGATTCGGTGCGATCACCAGGCCGCCCTCGGAGCGCAGTGCGTCGAGCGCACCCAGGTCCAGGTCGAACCGACGGGTAAGCCGCCAGTAGCCGAGATTCATGCGGAACACGGTCATGATCCCGCGCTGCCCGAGTCGCGTGCCGATCGCCCGCGGCAGCAGCCAACGCAGCGGTACGGAGCACACGCTCCACATCAACGTGGTGACGACGAAGAGCAGCGTGCCCAACCAGAAGGCGAGCACGTCGAAGGCTTCCCCGACCGGACCTCGCCCGCCGACACCCGGACGCCAGGTAGTGCGTAGCGGGTCGCTGCCGCGGCCGGTGGCTGGATCGTCGAAAACCGCGCGGATCGGTTCAGTGCGCTGCGGATTCATGAAAGGTGTCGCGCACGATCTGCCGCCGCCGCTGCCAGGCCATGAACGAACGCTTCGGCGCCAGCGCACAGCCCAGCAGGTAAATCAGCTTGAACAGGAACAGTCGTCCACCGAACGGCGTGCCGCGAAAGATGTCGCCTGCCAGTACCGCAAGCAGCGCCTCCTTGACGCGCAAGGTGTTGCGTGGGTCCATGAACAACTCGCGCATCCTCGGATTGGTGACGCGGTAGATGAACCACGAGAACTGCTCGGGCCCGCGCCGCGTCACGGTGTCGAAGCGGCGCAGTGCCGCCGGTGCCTGCAGCGGATGATCGAGACAGGTTTCGACCGTGTCGGCGCCGACGAAGGCGCTGTTCATCGCAAGGAAGACACCGGACGAGAAGACCGGATCGATGAAGGCGAACGCATCGCCGAGCATCAGGTAGTTGTGACCCGAGGTGCGCTGCGCCGCATAGGAATAGTTGCCGGTGGCGGTGGCCGGTTCCACCAGTTTCGCATTGCCGAGGCGCCGGGCGAGCGCTGGGCAGAGCGCGATGGTGGCATGGAAGAAGCTCGTGACGTCGGTCTTGCGCGACTGCAGGTAATAGGGCCAGCACACCGCGCCGACGCTGGTGGTGCCGTCGGCGAGCGGAATGAACCAGCACCAGCCGTGATCGAACCAGAAGATGCTGATGTTGCCCTCGGCCCGGCCCGGCAGCCGCTCCGCGCCGGTGAAGTGACCGTACACGGCCGCACTGTTGTGGCGACGATTCTTCTGCTTCAGGCCGAGCTGGCTGGCGAGCAGCGTGTCGCGCCCCGAGGCATCCAGCACGAACCGCGCACGCCACTGCCGCGCGCCGTCGGTGTCCGTGCGAGCGGTCACCAGCGCGCCCCGCCCTTCGGCTTCGAAATCGACGCGCGTGACCCTCGTGCCCTCGTGCACTTCCGCACCGCGTCTGGCGGCGTTGCGGAAGAGGATATGGTCGAACTCGGATCGACGCACCTGGTAGGCATACGGAAAGCTCTTGTCCCAGGCTTCGGAGAAGTCCAGCGTCACGGGCGCGTCGTGAGTCGGGGAGTTGAACTCCACGCCGTACTTGAGCATCCCGACGGCCTCGATCTCCTCGCGGACACCGAGCTGGTCGAACAGCGGCAGGTTGAGCGGCAACAGCGATTCGCCGATATGGAAACGCGGGTGATGTGCCTTCTCCATCAGCACCACTTGCCGACCCCGGCTCGCCAGCAGCGCCGCCGCGGTGGTACCGGCCGGGCCACCCCCTACGATCAGCACCTCGCACGACATCACGTCATCGGACATGGACCCGCCGCTCGAGTGATACCGACCAAGCGTCGGCCGCGGTTGGCCGAGCCGCCCGGAAATCCTCTGGAAGGCCGATCTGCATGGAAGCCATTCTAGTTCTTTCGCGATCACGGATCGAGCGCAGCCAGAGCGGTCCGCGCCCGGGCCCTTTGTTACACTGCGATGGATGACGCCCCCCGCTTCGCGTCCGCAAACAGCCCTTCGACGGTGTCCGGGCCCATGAAAAGGGCGCTCGTGACCGGCGCGAGCAGCGCCGTGGGTGCGGCGATCTGCCGCGCCCTCGCCGCCGACGGTCTCCATGTGATCGCGCATGCATTCCGCAATTCCGGCGCCGCCGAACAGCTTGCCGCCGACATCGAAGCGACCGGTGGCTCCGCGCAAGCCGTGTGCTTCGACGTGGCCGACGCCGCCGCCACCCGAAGCGCGATCGAAACGATGTTGAGCGAAGCGCCTGTGCAGGTGCTGGTGAACAATGCCGGCCTGCACGTCGACGCGCCGCTGGCCGGCATGACGCAACCCCAGTGGACGCAGGTGCTCGGTGTCAACCTCAACGGCTTCTTCAACGTCACCCAGCCGCTGCTGCTGCCCATGATCCGCACCCGCTGGGGAAGAGTCATCAGCATCTCGTCGGTGAGCGCACTGATCGGCAATCGCGGGCAGGCGAACTATGCGGCGGCGAAAGCCGGGCTGCACGGCGCAACGCGCTCGCTGGCGCTCGAAGTGGCGACGCGCGGCATCACCGTCAACGTGGTCGCGCCCGGGGTGATCGATGCGGGCGGCACGCCCGACGCCTTCCCAGAAGCGAGAGTGAGGGCACTGGTGCCGATGCAACGCCCGGGCACGCCGGACGACGTGGCTGGCCTCGTCAGCTTCCTCGCCTCCGAGCGCGCGGGCTACATCACCAGTCAGATCATCGCCGTGGCAGGCGGATTGGCCTGATCGCGGCCGGAATCCGGCGCCGATGCCCACCTCCACCCAGGCCGAGCTCGAGCGGATCCTGCCCCCGGAGCTTCTGGGCCTGTTCGACGATGGCTTCGTACGATCCTGCGACCTGCTCGAGGAATACATCGTCCGCCAGACGGCCGCCGTGTTCCGCACCACCGGACTCGAGCAGGCTTGCAGCGAAGCCGCGAATGTGGACGAAGCCATGGCCCGTGCCGGCCTGGTGCCCGAGGCCGCGCGCGTGCCGGTCTCGTGGATCCTGCGCATGCTCGCCACGCGGGGCCGCCTGGAGCGAACCGGCGACGACCGGTTCCGGACGCTCCCCGGTTCACCGGCACCCGACCCGGGCGAGCTGTTCGAGGAGCAGTCCCGGCACGACCCGCGCTGCCTGCCCTCCTACCGCATCGCCGAGCTAGCCGCTGCAGAGTACCCTCCGGTGCTGCGAGGCGTCGTTTCGGGCGAAGATGCGCTGTTCGCAACCGATCACATCGGCACCTGGATCGAGTATTTCTCGAACGCCAATCCGATGTACGCGATTGCAAACGCCGTGGGCTGCCTCGCCGCGGAGCATGCGCTGCCGGTCCGGGGTGCAACGGTGCTCGAACTCGGCGCGGGACTGGGCAGCGGCGCCGAGGCGTTGCTGGCGCGGCTCGAAGCGCTCGGCCCGGCAGACCGGCTTGCGGCCTATCGCTTCACCGAGATCGCGCCGGCGTTCCTGCGGCGCGCCAAGAAGGCGCTACCGGCACGCTTTCCCGCCGCACCGCTCGCATTCGCCTGGCTCGACATCGATCGGCCATTCGCACAAGCGGGCGTCGCGCCGAACTCCTGTGCGCTCGTCTACGCCGTCAACGCCCTGCACGTAGCGCGTGATCTCGCGGCAACCCTGGCGGAAGTCCGCACCTCGCTCGCACCCGGCGGCGCGCTCGTGATCGCGGAATGCGTGCGGCCGTTCGCCGATCGTCCGCTGCACGTCGAATTCGTCTTCAACCTGCTCGGCGCCTTCCGGGCACCGAATCTCGTGCCAACCTGGCGTCCGAACGGCGGGTTCCTCACGCCGGAGCAATGGACCGCCGCCCTGGAAGCGAACGGCTTCGGCAGTGTTGCGATCTTCCCGGATATCGTCAGGCTGCGCGACCGCTTTCCCGCGTTCATCGTGGCGGCGATCACGGCGCGGCGCACGTGAACACGACGCTCGACATCGAAGTACCGGACCGGTGGTTCGAAGGTCATTTTCCGGGTAACCCGATCCTGCCCGGTGTGGCACAACTGGCGCTCGTGGTCGAAGCGCTGTCGCGGGAACGCGGCGCCGGGCTGGCGTTGGGTGGCATACCGTTCGTGCGCCTGCGCCAGCCGGTCCGGCCGGGCGAACGGCTGCGGCTCACGATCGAAGCCGGCGCGCACGACCGCCAGCGCATTGCGCTCACACGCGACGGCACGGCGGTGATGAACGGCGAACTGCGCTTCGGCCTGCCCGCGGCCGATCGCCCGGCCGCCCCCGCCTTGCCGGCGCTTGTGGTGGGCGCTGAGGAAACGAACGGCAACTCGAACGCTCAATCTCCCTGCTCCCCGTCACCTACCCAGGAACCCCAACCTACACGGTTCCAGGGCGCAAGCCGGCAGCATGGGGTGCTGCATCAGTCTCTCCCGAAAGTCGGGGCGAGAGTCGTCCACGAAACGGCCGGTCGACCATTTCGTGAGATCTCGATGGAGTCACCCCCCGTCGAGGCGTTGCTCCCGCATCGGGCACCGATGCGTTTCGTCACGCGAGTGCTCGATGAATCCGCGACAAGGTTGCGCTGCGCGGCGAGCATCCCGTCCGCCTGCCCGCTGGTCGCGGACGGGTTTGCGCCGGCGCTGGTGGCGATCGAAGCCGCTGCGCAGACGGGTGCGCTGTGGGAAGCGCTGCGCCGCTGGCGCGCCGGGCCCGGAGCGGGCCCGCTCATGGGTTATCTGGTCGGATTGCGGCACGTGGCGATATTTGCGACCCGCGTTCCGGCCGACGCGCCACTCATTGCCAGCGTGACGCTCGAGGCGCTCTCGTCACCCCTCGCGCACTACGCGATCCAGGTCGACCTGGCCGGGCGCTGCATCCTGCATGGCACCCTCTCCGCCTTCCTCGCCGGAAGCCAACCCCCAGGGTGAAGCGCGATGCGCCGCCTTGTCTGCCCGGAGGCGCGTCGCTACACTCCGGTCGCGCCGTCGGCCCTGCAACCGCCCGGGCCGGGCGGAACCCGGATGATTCCATCCGGAACGGACCATGCTGCGCCCATATCGATGCTCGCCCGAATCGCCCCTTGCCCGCCGCCCGCAACCTCCCCAGGGAACATGGCACCATGACCGCCACGACCGTGCAGTCCGCCGAGGAGTCCCGACTGGCGGCGCTCATCGTCGAAGCGCTCAACCTCGAGCTCACGCCGGCCGAGGTCGATCCCGGCGCCCCTCTGTACCGCGACGGCCTCGGCCTGGATTCGATCGACATCCTCGAGGTCGCGCTGGTGATCTCGAAGACCTACGGGGTGCAGATCAAGGCCGACGACGCGGAC
>Ga0163144_10029683_pt1 | contig 10486 bp, 9 predicted proteins | sample OliLak19BULKMAT1_FD_123175 | JGI IMG/M metagenome (GOLD analysis project Ga0163144, IMG submission 123175) | Freshwater microbial mat bacterial communities from Lake Vanda, McMurdo Dry Valleys, Antarctica - Oligotrophic Lake LV.19.BULKMAT1 | ecosystem: Environmental > Aquatic > Freshwater > Lake...
CGAATTGGTCATCAATTCGTTCACCACGAGGCCCGTCGGCATGGCGACATCTACCGAGACCGGCCAGCTGTCGACCTTCAGATCAAGGCGGATGCCTTCCACAGCGTGCGCTTCCATCAGCGCCAGGGCGACCTGGCTGAGATAGACGCCCAGGTCCACACTCTCGGTCGTCCCGTTTTCAAGGGACTTGTATAGCTGGGCAAGCGCGGCAACCCGGCCGGCCAGCCGGTCGAAGCGCGGGCTTGCCTCCTTATCCGAAAGATTGCGCGCCTCGAGCCGGATCAGCGCCGTGATCATCTGCAAATTGTTCTTCACCCGGTGCTGCAGCTCGCGCAGAAGCATGTCCTTTTCGGTGAGCTGCCTTTCAAGCTCGGATTCCTGCGACCGGTCACGCGTGCCGATATCCGCCAGCGCGACGAGCCGAAACATCGGCGTACCGGCATCGTCCTCGATGATGTTCGACCAGGCGTCGACCACGATCGGCGCATCGGGCGCCGGGATCTCGAACACGCCGAGATAATCGGCCTCCTTCACGATGGCCTCGCCCAGCGGCCTGCCCGATTCCTCGCTGGCGGCGATGCGCGGCAGTTCGGTCCATGTCTTGCCGACAAGCGCGCCCGCCTCGACGCCCGCCAGGCGTTCGAATTCGGTATTGGCATAGGTCAGTTGCTCGGCGGGATGCAGCTTGGCAACGGCGATGGCGACGGGAATGTGGTCCAGAAACCGCTTGAAACGGTCGCTCTCCAGCGCGTCGGCCAAATGGGGCGTCTCAAGCAATTGCTGCGGGTCTGCCGGCTCCTTGTCGTCCATTGCTGTGGGAAAACCCTCTATTGAACCGCCGCTAGTCTTGCCTAACCGTAACACAGTAACCGGGGATGAAGCCCTGATACTTTCGCACTGTCGCAGGGGCTCACGTCCGGCAAAGTTAGCAGTTGCCGCCTAAGCCCTCTCGTTCGAGCACATCCAGACTGCCTCTCCGCGCCTCAGAAAAACCGCTCCAGGTTCCACCGGACCCGGTCTAGCGGCGGGACGCCTGAGAGATCGGGCGCGAATTTCTGGCCGGTGATGGTCTCGTAGGCCTTGATGTAGACGCGGCTGGTCTGCTCGATCAGGTCTTTCGGAATCTCCGGGATCGGATCCTTGTAGGGATCGCAGCGGGCGACCACCCAGGCGCGGACGAAGTCCTTGTCGAAGCTGTCGGGGCGCTGGCCGGCCTCGAAGCGTTCCGGATAGGTGCCGGCGATCCAGTAGCGGCTGCTGTCGGGCGTGTGGATCTCGTCGGCGAGCACGATCCTGCCGGTCTCGTCGGTGCCGAACTCGTATTTGGTATCGACCAGGATCAGCCCGTGCTGGGCGGCGAGCGCCTGGCCGCGGGCGAACAGCGCCAGCGAATAGCGCGCGACCGTGTCCCACTGCTCCTGCGTCAACAGCCCCTGCTCCACGATCTGCTGCCGGGTCAGCGGCTCGTCGTGGCCGCCGTCGAACGCCTTGCTGGTGGGCGTGAGGATGGCCCTGGGCAGGATCTGGTTGTCGCGCAGGCCGTCCGGGAAGCGGTGGCCGTACATCTCGCGCTCGCCCGCCTTGTAGAGCGTCAGGACCGACGTGGCCGTGGCGCCCGCCAGGTAGCCGCGCACCACCATCTCGACCGGCAGGATGTCGAGCCGCTTGCCGATCACCACGTTGGGATCGGGGTATTCCAGCACGTGGTTGGGGCAGATGTCGCGCGTCGCCTCGAACCAGTAGCGCGCCGTCTGGGTCAGCACCTGACCCTTGTACGGGATGGCGCACAGGATGCGGTCGAACGCGCTCAGCCGGTCGGTGGCGATAATGATCCGCCGCCCGTCGGGCAGGTCGTAATTCTCCCGCACCTTGCCGCTGTAGTGATTGGGCAATTCGGGGATGAAGGCGTCGGAAAGCGTGGGCGCGTCGGTCATCGGCTCGAATCGGTGGCGTGTGCGCCGACCCTAGCACAATCGCCGGCTGGCCAACGACCCGTCGCACAAAGTTCATGCCGCAACCACCGCCCCGTTGGAGCGTTGATAGGCAGTGTTCCATCCAAATGAGGCCCCGAGAAGGGTCGCTGGCTCAAACGAAAGAGGTTGCGCCATGAACTGGAAGATGAAGTTTCTCGCCGCGCCCGCGCTGGCGATCGCCACGCTCGCGGCCATGCCCATGACCGGCACGATCGGCACCGCCCAGGCGGCCTGCGATCCGGGCGACCGGATCAACGGCTCGACCGCCGGATGGGCCGCCAGCAAGGCCAGGGAAGCCGGTTACTCGCAGGTCAGCATGGAGCGCAAGGGCTGCGACAACTACTGGCACGGCATCGGCACCAGGGACGGCCAGACCGGCCGGTTCGTGGTGTCGCCGGAAGGCGACGTGCTGCCCGAAGGCGACTAAAGGGGAATCCGAAGACACGGCTTCGGACGGCGAGACGAACGCCTCGCCTGAAAGCGCTCAGGGCTCCAGCCCGGCCTTCTTCAGCATCTCGATGGCCGGCTGGATCGGCATGGCGAAGGTGATGCCCGACGGCCGGTCGGCGGCGCTGTCTTTGGTTTCCTGGACGTAGGTCGAGTTGATCACGCCCACCACGGTGCCGTCTGCCGGATCGACCAGGGGACCGCCGCTGTTGCCGGGAAAGCTGGTGGCGTCGAGTTGGTACGCCATGATTTTCTTGTCGATGGCCTTGATCATGTCAGGTGTCAGGTCGCCCGGCTTGACCTGCGCACGGGCGATCGGCGTGACCGCCGAGACGATACCGCGGTGCGTCGCCGGATAAAGCCCGTAGACCGCGCCGACCGGATAGCCGGTGAACGCCACCTCCTCGCCCTCGCTGAGCGGCTTGCCCAAAAACAGGCGCAGCGCCGGCAGTTTCTTGTCCTCGATCTTCAAGAGCGCCATGTCGTTGTCGGCGTCGGCGGCGATCTGCTTTACCCGGAAGATCCCGGCGTCGTCGCCCTGCCCCACATAGATCGACAGCGATCCGGCGGGCGCGCCGCGCACCACGTGCAACGCCGTCAGGATGTGGCCGCCATCGCCGACGGCGAAGCCGGTGCCGAGGATCACGTCCGGCGGCCGGCGGGTTTCCTCATGGGTGCCGATGGCGACGACGCTCGGCTTCACCGCGGCGATCAGCTCGACGATGGGTCCATCGGCGCGGGCGGGCATGGCGGCGAACGCGAGGAAAGCGGCGAGCATCAGGCGGCGCATCAGCGAATTTCCACCAGCATGAGGCCCTTGGGCATGATCGCGAGGAACGCCTCGGCACGGGCTTTCGCCTCGTTCAGGTCGGAGCCATCGCTCGCGACGGCAATCACCGCGGAGACGCCGGTCCAGCCGCGCAGATTCCCCATGGTCATTTCCAGCTTCGCCATCATGTCGCCGCTCACGTTTCCTCCATTCACCCTGTACCAGTAGAAGACGACGCGCTGCCTTCCGTGTTGAGCAAGGCGCACATATCGGACGCCGAGCGGCCGGCCGTCAACGGTAAGCGTCGTGGGCAGGCGCTCGCCGAGGTCCTCCCAGCCGCTGCCCGCCAGGCTGTTCCCCCAACTCACCAGCTCCGCGCCCTGCTTCTGCAACCGGTAGCGGGCGATGTAGATATCCACCGTGTCGGCGCCGCGCACGTAGCGTGCCATGCTCTCATCCGCACCGCGATAGACCGGTTGCCAGTCGAGCCCCTGATATGCGGTTCGCCGCCAACCGTCGGCTTCTTCGGGAAAGAATGAGCCGTAGATGGGGTCGGTCACGCGAATGCTGCCGAGCACCGCATAAAGCGGCGCGGGCACAGCGGCGAGCGCCGCCGCCAGGGCAACGAGCAACAGTCGCCGCGCCTCGCGGGGAGAGGCCGGCTCATCAGGGAACGTGGCGCGCTGGCGCTTGGGCGCCGCCTCGGCGAACAGCCAGCAGACGCCGATATAGACCAGCAGCACGAACAGAAAGAACCAGAAGCCGTAGATGATGTGGTCCACGTCCATGCCGCGCTCGCCCTGCGTGTGGTAGACGATCAGCACGATGCCGACGGCGCGCAGCCAGTTGGCGACGACGGGAACCGCCACCGCCACCAGCACCGCCGCGACCCGGCGCGGCCAGCGCCGGTACAGCAGATAGGCGGTGAGCAGGCCGATCTGGAACATGGCGGTCAGGTAGCGGATGCCCGAGCATTCCCGCGCCACGTGGAAGCGGTGCCAGGGCTGCGAGCCGTCCTGCAGGGTGATCATGAAGCCGTCGGTCACGGTCGGAATGCCGGTCAGCCCGACCGACCAGACCACCACGTCGGCGGTCCAGCGCTGCAGGGCCGGCACCAGGAAGTCGCCCATCGGCGCGAGGAAGAACATGAACAGCAGCGGAAACAGCAGCAGCCGAACCACCCGCCAGCCGAACACGGCGAGCACGAGGCCCTGGATCATGCCGATCAGCGCCAGTTGCTGGACCACCTGCACCTGCGCCGCCCAGCCCAGCAGCCAGGCCAGCGAGGCCAGCAGCACGATGCCCGCGCCGCGCCAGTCGGCGCGCGGCGACACGCCGGCCAGCCTGTCGCGATCCTCCCACACCAGCCAGGCGAGGATCAGCGGCACCAGATAGGTATGCTGGTAGCTGTCGTTGCCCCGCCAGATCGCTTCCATGGCGGCGGCCGTCTGCCAGAACACCGCCAGCAACGCGGCCGTGGCGACGGCGAACACCAGGGCGGCAAGCCGCCAGCGCGACCATGTCACGTCCTGCGCGGCGGGGCTCACGGCGCCAGCACCCGGTCGAGCACTTGCAGATTGGCCGCCCAGCCATAGTTCTCCAACACCCGGCGGCGCGCCGCCTGCCCGTCCGGCATGCCCGGCCGGCCGGTGAGCACGGCGACGACCGCGTCGGCGATGCCTTCGGCCGTGTCCGCCACCGCCAGCTCGCCCGGCTGCATGCCCGCCAGCCCCTGCGCCGCCTGGCGGCTGGCGACGACCGGCTTTTCCATGGCCATGGCTTCCAGCACCTTGTTCTGGATGCCCCGCGCCACCCGCAGCGGCGCGACGATACAGCCGGCATGGACGATGTAGTCCCGCGTGTCGGCGATGGCGCCGGTCACGGTCACGCCGGGAAGGCCGGCCAGCGCCTGCACCTCGGGCGCGGGCTTGAAACCGACGATGTAGAACCGGGCGTCGGCCACCCGCTCGCGCACCAGCGGGAGGATGCCCTGGGCGAACCAGCAGACCGCGTCCACGTTGGGCCAGTAGTCCATGGCGCCGGTGAAGGCGATCACCGGGCCGCCGGCCGGATAGGGATCGGGATAGGACCGCGCCGCCGAAAAGCGCTCGGTATCGACGCTGCTGGTCAGCGCGAAGGTTTTCCGGGCCGCCTGTGGCACACGCTCGCGGAACAGCGCGGCTTCGGGCTCGGAGACCAGCACGCAGGCGTCCACCTGCCCTGCCACCTGCGCCTCGAACCGGGCGAGCGTCCGCGCCTCGCGCTCGTAGAGCCAGCGCATGGGCCGCGGCATTGCCCGGGCGTACTGCGCCCATTTGTCGGAGTCGACGTCGACCAGATCCATCACCGTGCGCAGGCCGGAAAGCTCGTCCAGATAGACGCCGGTCTGCGACGAATAGAGCAAGGCGGCGCGCGGCTTGGCGCGCCCGACCGTGGCGCGCACCCAGTCGCGCATGGCGGCGTCCCTGTAGCAGGCAACGCTGAGCGCCTCGCCCCGCAGCAGGCCGGTGAGGCTGCGCGCGCGGGCCTTCAACCGGGGCAGCGGCGCGAAGAACGTGCTGGCGCAGACACCGTCCAGCACGCCGGTATGCTGCCAGTCCTCCGGATCGTCGATGAAACAGCCCAAATGCACCCGCCAGCGTTCCGCCAGATGCTTCAGGATATGCCACGACCGGATCTTGTCGCCCTTGTTGGGCGGATAGGGAATCCGGTGCGCCAGATAGAGCAGATCCTCCATGGCGCTATCCCAGATAGCGCGAAACGAGCGGGCCCAGCCGGTTCGCCACGGCCAGCGGCAGACGCGACCACAGCGCGATCATCAGCCTGTATTTCGGGTTGTTCGGGCTGGCGTCGGGCAGCCGGTGGCCGCGCCGCAGATAGTATTCGTAGTGCAGCGCCTCCGGCTCGAAGCCGAAATTGCGCTTGAAGGCGAACGCGCCCGATCCGGCCTTGCTGCGGCCGAAGTCGAACAGCGTGCAGCCGAGGGCGCCCGCCCGGCACATCAGATCGTAATACATGAAGTCGTTCGCGCCCACGCGCCGCGCCTCCAGCCCGCCGCCGCCATAGTACGGCAAGACCTGGCCGCGGAAGTAGAAGTTGAGCACGGAACTCACCGGCACGCCGCCGTCGGTGACCGTCAGGATGCCGGAGTCGTCCGGAAAGGCGCGCCGGAGCTCGGCGAACCAGCGCTTCGGGAACACCGGGGTGCCCAAATTGTGCACGCTGGTGGCGTAGAGCGGGAAGAACCGCTCCAGGCCGTCGTCGACCTCGCCCTTCAGACCCCGGTCGATGGCCTTGCGCACCACCGCCCGCTGCTTGCGCGGGATCGCCTTCAGGTTGGCCTCCGGATCGGCGGTGATGGGGCGGCGGAAGGTCGCGTAGGCGGTGTCCTTGGAGGGCCAGTCGAGCCCGGTACTCTCCAGGCAGCGGAGTTCCAGATGATCCACGTCGATCAGATCGGCGAGCGCGGTCGCGTGGCCAGCCAGGATCGCCACGATTTCGGGCGTGTCGCCGACCGGGCCGCCATAGACGGCGAAGGCGGTCGACGTCAGCGAATGACCGAACAGCGCGCTCTTGATCCGCACCAGCGGCAGCACGCCGACGATCCGGCCGTCGTCCTCGGCCAGCAGGTAGGGGCAGTCATGGCCGTAGGCGGCCTCGATGGCGGTCCTCCAGCCCCAAAGATGGAAGAACGTGGCGGCGGGCGCGGCGCGGACATAGTCGTCCCAGCGCTGCAGGTCGTCCGACGAGGCCTGGTGGACCGTGACCGTCATGCGAAAGCCTGCGCACGCGGCACGAAGGCCCCTTCACCCTGCCCTCTCCCCGGCGGGGAGAGGGGAAGGTTGCAGCCCTCGTCGCCACGACAGTCCCCTCTCCCCGCCGGGGAGAGGGTTAGGGTGAGGGGGATGCCGGACAACGATGAGTCCTCACAAGCCAAGGAAAACCCGGTCCATGCGGTCCCACTCGAAGTCGCGCAGGGCGCGGCGGATCTTGCCTTCCATGGCCGAAAGGCGGGAATAGTGCCGTACCCGGGACCGCAGCGGCGCGCCGCGCTGGCGGGGCTGGTCGGGGTCGATCTCCCAGGGGTGGAAATACAGCATGGCCGGTTGCCGGTCGCCCTGGTTCACCCGGCGCCAGGCCCAGCGCGACCAGGCATAGGGCAGCAGCCGGAAATAGCCGCCGCCGCCGCAGGGCAGCCGCTTGCCGAACACGGTGACCGTGCTGACCGGCACCTCGGTGATGCCGTGTCCCTGCCCGGCCCGGTAGCTGAACCGCTCGCCGCCCGGCATGCCGTAGAGGTCGTGGGCGATGGGATAGATGCTGGAGCTGTAGGTATGCCCCTCCTCGGCCAGCACGTCATGAGCCCACGGCGTCCGGCCGTCGATGGAGAAGCTGGCCGCCCGGTAGCCGTTGACCGCCGTGCCCGACAGGTCCTCCAGCAGCGCCTTGGTGCGCCGCGTATCCTCGCGGAACTGGTCCGGGGTCATCTCGCCGACCCGGCGGTGGCGGAAGCCGTGGCTGGCGATCTCGTGACCGTCGGCGGCCATCCGCCGCACCAGCGCCGGATAGCGCTCGGCGACCCAGCCCAGGGTGAAGAACGTGGCCTTCACGCCGTGCTCGGCGAACATGTCCATGACCCGGTTGGTATTGCGCTCGACCCGGTGCGGCAGGCCATCCCAGTCGGCTTCGCCGATCTGGCCGGCGAAGGCCTGGACCTGGAAGTAGTCCTCGACATCGACGGTCAGCGCGTTGCGCATGCTAGAACGATGCCCGCACGTTGAACTGGATGACATTCTCGGTCTGGTCTCTGCCAGGCAGGTTCGAGTCGAGCGTCGAGAAGACATAGGCCAGCTCGGCGTTGAAGTATTTCGAGAAGGTGTAGTGGAGCTCGGCCCGGGCGCCATAGAAATTATCGACGCGGCTCGGTCCAAGATCGAAGTCCGTGTGCCGGTGGCGCAGTTGCAGGACGGTGCGCATGCGGTGGCTCAGCCGCTGCGAGAGGCGGGTCTTGATGTCGTATTCGCGGGCTTCCCGGCCCGTCGTGTCGAACTGGCGGATCTCGTAGTAGGCGCGCGCATCCCAGGACGTCAGCCGCTTTTCCCACTGGGCGTTCACCTCGAGCCGATCGCTCCTGAAGGTGTCGTTCTCGACGCCGAACACGATGTCGTCCGGATCGAGGATGCTGCCGAAGTCGCTGACGAAATAATCGAAATCGTTGAACTGGCCATCCTCGTTGGTGTCGGCGAAGCGGCGCTGGGTGGTGGTGATCTCGTGCTTGTAGGTGACCCCGAGCTTCCACCGCTTGTGGCGGTAGAGCGCGTCGGCGCCGAACGAGTTCTCGCCGTCCTGCTTGCCGTACCACACCTTGACGTCGGTATTGCGCGACGGGTCGAAACGCAGCCCGGCATTCCAGGTCAACCCGTTCACGTCGTCGTTCAGATCCGGATCGATGATCTTCTGATAGCCCGCCGAACCGGTGACGCCGAGCCAGCGGACGACGCGGTACTCGAGATCGACATGAAGGTCGGTTTCCCTGGAATCGCGCCCGTCGCCGCGCTGGCGCCCGTCGTACTCGCCATCGAGCTTCCAGCGGAAGCGGCCCAGCCGGTCGCCGCTGTCCGCCGTTACCCGGCCGGTGTGGCTGAGATAGCTGTCGATGAACCGCGGCGTCGGATCGTCGGGCCTGGGCTTGTCGACGGTCACGTAGCGGAACAGGTAGTTCCACTGCATGTCGGCGATATCGAAGAGGCGGTGCTTTAAACTCGGCGCGACCGAATAGGACATGGTCTGGCGCCGGTTGATCGAGAAATTGGTGTCGGAGAACGTCACCGAGCCGGTGTTGTCGACGAACGGCTCGGCCATGATGCCGGTGGCGTCGATGTAGACGTGATCCTCGATCACCTCGGCATGGAGCTTGGAGCGCAGATGGTTGCGCAGCTGGGTGCGGCCGTCCTTGACGAACTGCAGGAACGTGGCGTCGTAGTCGGCCTGGAACTTCAGCCGGTTGCCCTCGGCCTTGATCGCGACACCGGGCTCGATCCGCAACACGATGTCGGACTCCTTGCCGACATTGTCCAGGTCGACGTTGTCGGTGTAGGCGACCTGGGCGTCAAGCCGGGGCGTGACGCGCCACTTGGCCGCCGCGGCGGGCTGGCTGGCGGCAAGCGCCGATACCAGGGCAACGGACAGGATGACGACGCATCTCGGGTTCGCAACCCGCCGGCACCTCACCCGCAGCGCCCTCCCCCAAAGAACGCCAAGCTCAGCTCCTGTAATATTCGTAATAGGACCCGAATCTCACCTTGCCGCCCATGAAGCGCGACTTGTTGAGCAGCAGGCTGATGTTGCGGCAGTCGCTGATCAGCGACAGGGCTTCCATTACCTGGGTCTCGCGGGTGCGGTCGGCCTCGACCACGAACATGATCTGGCCCATGCGGGCGGCGAGCACGCCAGGGGCGCTGCTCGCGAGCACGGGCGAGCTGTCGAAGATGACGATCCGGTCATGATAGCGGCGCGCCGTTTCCTTCAGCAGCGCCGTCATCTTCTCGGACGACAGCAGCTCGGTGGCGCCCGGATGGGGGCGGCCGGCCGGCAGCACGGTCAAATTGTCGATATTGGTGCGCAGCAGGCAATCGGCCACGTCGAGGCGGTCGTCGACCAGCACGTCGATCAGCCCCTTGTCGGCCTCGATGTCCAGCGCGCTCAGCAACTGGGGCCGCGCCACGTCGGCGTCGATCAGCATCACCGTCAGGTCGCGCTCGGAGGCGATCGACAGCGCCAGGTTGATCGAGCAGAACGTCTTTCCCTCGCCCGGCTGGGTGCTGGTGACCATCAGCAGGTTGCCGTTGGGGATCAGGTCCGGGCTGCTCGGCAGCGCCTTGCGCAGCAGCTGCCGCTTGACGATGCGGAATTCCTCGGCGACCCGAGTCGGCGCGTCGTCGGGCACGACGAAGCCGCCCTGGCGCAGCCGGTCCAGGTCGATCATGGCGGTCTGGGAGCGGCGCCGCTCGCGCGCCCGCTGCTCGGCGCTGAGGCTGGAAGATGGCTCGGCGGCGGCCTCGTGCCCGGCCGTCAGCGGAAGCGGTTCGGCCTCGGACACCGGGGCGGCCTGCTCGGGCACAGCCGGCGCGGGAGACGCATCCTCGGCCGGGCGCGCGTCGGAAATCCGCTGCGCGGCCCGTTCGATCAGGCTCTTGCCCGCCTCTTCGGCGCCCATCAGCTCGACCCCCAGAGGGCTACCGGCCCGATGCGGTACGTCATGACGAATACATATGCCAGGATGAGGCCCGCCAGCACG
>Ga0163144_10029686_pt1 | contig 10485 bp, 8 predicted proteins | sample OliLak19BULKMAT1_FD_123175 | JGI IMG/M metagenome (GOLD analysis project Ga0163144, IMG submission 123175) | Freshwater microbial mat bacterial communities from Lake Vanda, McMurdo Dry Valleys, Antarctica - Oligotrophic Lake LV.19.BULKMAT1 | ecosystem: Environmental > Aquatic > Freshwater > Lake...
CTTGAAAAAAAGTCTTAAGATTTGTGTTGGGATGCTACCACCAAAGGTCTGAAATACTACCGAACACGGCCCGTCACCAAGTTCTGTTATAGATACCTCTTTATACCCAGCATCCTCAAGGATTCGCTTGAGCGCTGATCTCGTATATCGAAAGTAGTCATCGGGTGATGCGTGGATGTTAAAAAAGAAAGGCACTGAAATATAGAGGTTTCCTCCGTCTCTCAAAATTCGAAATGACTCATCAATTAGATTTTTATATTTATATATATGCTCAAGAACATTAATACAGAGTACCGTATCAAATACTTCGTCGGGGAGTGGAAATGATTCTTCAAAATCAAATATATGATCGGCTCGCGAGGGCGACTTATGTGTTCCTTTTTCTACAGTATCAAAATTTGCAACCTCTACAGGTACTTCAGTATTGAGGAGTGAAAAATAGCTCGATCCCTTATGCCCACCGAGGTCAAGAACACGGCCGGTAAGCTTGAGCTTCTTAAGCTTGGCATCTTCCAAAGTTCTGAGAATTGAATAAGTTTGCATATGCATGCTACCTTCTGTTTGAATCAAACGTATCTACTGTTATACTCTCCCGATATGCATAGTACTAAGACGGATGCCGTCGAGCAATGGTGGGATGAACATCCTTTTAGCTATGGGGCCTCGGGTAAAAATACTGACCAAGTCGGAGCAGTTGCCGATGAAGCAATGACGCTTGCGTATTTCGATACACTCACCCGACGATTTAAAAAACATGGTGGAATCGTAAATCCAGAGAATGACCCACAGCCAGTACTCTCGGAACTTGTCGACTATAACTCACTTAAAGGCAAAAAGGTACTCGATATTGCAACAGGACCAGGTCTTTTTCTCGTCGAATTTGCTAAAGTCGGCGCTATCGCAACCGGCATCGACATCACCTCATACGCCATTAAACATACGTCGAGGAACCTTGAACTTCGAAACCTCAAGGCTGAGGTCATAAAGATGGATGCTCAAAAGCTCGAGTTTCCTGATGCTACTTTTGATTACGTGCATGCATGGGGGTGCGTGATGCATATGCCAGACACTGAAAAAGCGATTCAAGAAATTTACAGAGTCCTTACCCCGGGCGGAAAAGCACTCATCTACATATACAACAGGAATTCTTGGACATTCTGGTTCAATTTCATTTTGATCAGAGGAATATTGATGGGAAAGCTATTCACCTACCGTTTTGATATAGACAAGCTCACTACACGATACGCGGATGGGGCGACAGTGGGAGGAAGTCCACTCGCAAAATTTTATTCACAGCGTTCACTCAAGCGTATGGTTGACGACGCAGGTTTTAAAAGTGCACGATATACGATTTGGTCTAGAGCAAGCGAACCAGAAAGCTGGCCACTACGCTCGGTTCCCATTTTTAAATTTCTACCTCGCTCAATACGAACATGGCTCTCCTCCAAACTTGGTCTTGCACTTGTTGCACTTGTTGAAAAGTAGGAAAAATAAACAAAAAGATAAAGAGCTAATGCATGTAAGCATTAATTACTCTCTCCATACACTTTTTGAACAAGATCTTGGCTTTTGTTAGTTGTCTTAAGGAGTTCGAGGTTTTTGAGCTCAAGAGCGCGCAGTACTGCGTTACCGAGCTGATCCTGCGGTAGAGCTTTCCTATATAGGTCCACGAATGCTGCCATATCTTTCACAAAGCAATTTCCCCCTGCTCCGCGTCCACTCTTATGGACTGGAGAATTGTAGTGCGGGGACATCATTGGATCGATATTCATAATTTGCTCAACATCAGTCCACGTAACCCCAAGTGTGCTGCTGAGATCAAAGAGTAAATTTGAAAACACCACCCGCATATACCCATGGATGTTGTGCGTGTACTTAAAAAGTTCTGCTGCTTCTGAAGGAACGACGAATGTATGCTCGCTGTGTGGAAGTATGGCCATTAGCGTATCGGCAACTGTGCGATGTTCGAGAGAATCTGACGGTACACCAATCACATTAAACATGGGGTGCGATGCGTCGCGCGCAGCAGTTGATTCACAAAGGAACTCGGGTGAAAAAAGAATCGTACTCAGAGGAAAATGGTCCTGCAGCTTTTTTGTAGTACCCGGAAGCAAGGTCGATTTAATAATCGCCACCTTCCCGGCACCTACGAGTGAAAGTGCACTTTCGACGATGCTGTAATCAAACCCCTGGGGTGTCGTCGGTGTGGGGACAGCAACAAACGTGACGTCGCATGTGCGGATGAGCTCGCGATTCCCCACGTATTCTAATTCGAGCGCATAGCGAACCACTTCGTAGCCACGCGCTTCGAAATCATTTGCAATATTTTTACCAACAAACCCTTGCCCGATAAATCCGATTTTCATCCCATGCAATCTATTCTGTTAAATCTTCCCATACTACAGCATTTTTTCTTGCCCATATCTGGAGCACCAAAAGGTTCCAGAGAGGATACAACGCATAAGTCCTTTTTTCAACGTGGTCCTGTAAAAGGGTTTGTATCGCACTCCAGTTGTATAACTCACTGAGACCACTATAGTATTCGGGTGAAAGTATCGCTTCTACCGTTTTTAGTATCTCGGGATCACGGAGCCACTTTGCTCCTGGCGACACCCAGCCTCGTTTCGGCTGTGAAAAAAGGTAGGCGGGTAAGTGAGCGCGGTAAGTGTCTCGCAGTATCTTCTTTCCCTCAAATGGTGAGAGCTTGGCGCTCACCGGTATTTGGTCTCCGAGCGTCACGACAGAGAGATCAATGAGTGGTACACGAAGTTCGAGTCCATGTGCCATGCTCGTGCGATCCGAACGATGAAGGGACTCTTCAGGGAGCCATGTTGCGCGGTCAACATACATGAATGTATCGAGCGGATGATGCTTCTTAGTCATTTTGTGATACCGTTCTACAAAATGATCACGTGCAACGGTGTATGGATGCAGATTGGGCAAAATATACGGTGTGATATTTTTCTCTTTATTTGCCATCACGCTTACATGCGCTTCCGCACCGAGTTGGATTCCAAGCTTTTTGATTCGAGGATGCGCGTATCCAAGCGTATCTTGCAGTACGTGCGGAAGCTTTTGAAAAAGGTAGGACGCCATCAACATGCGGTGACGAGTGTATCCAAGAAAGACCTCGTCCCCGCCGTCTCCTCCGAGCGCAACAACGACACCATCGTTCCGAACGCGTTCCGAAAGAAAATGTTGTGCTATCGCTGTAGGGTTCGCAACTGGTTCATCGAGCGAAGCGAGTATCGACTCGAAGTTTTGACGGACATCCGAGAGTGAGAGCGTGTATGTGGTGTGTGTAGCACCACAGTGCAGCGCTGTGCGCTCCGCGAGACGTGCGTCAGCATTGAATTTTTCGTGTTCACCTTCAGCACCTGTAACCATTTCAAAACCAACAGAGAACGTGCGAACATCTTTCGTATGTTTTGCCATGTGATGGAGAACAATGCTTGAGTCGATACCGCCAGAGAGGAACATGCCGACCGGCCTATCTGAGACAAGCTGCTGCTTTACGGCTTTATCAATCGTGGCATAGAGTTCATTAGTACTCACTGGCTTCACGCGTGACGATGTTACCGGAACACCGATTCCCTCCTCAGGAGAATAGTAGCGAGAAACGGTGCTTGTGCCTTTTTTGAATCGGAGCAAATGGCCAGGAGGCAGTTTCACAACTCCATGTATGAGTGTGGTCGGACTGGGAACATACTGAAACTCCAAGTAGAGCGCGAGCGCGGTTGGATTCAATACATTTTTCTCACGCATGAATGCACTCAATTCTGATGAGAATGCGAGCACCGCATCCTCCTCGCGGTAGTAGAGTGGCTTAATGCCCATATGATCACGCGCGAGGAGGAGCGACTGTTCACGAATATCCCAGATACCAAAGGCGAACATGCCACGAAGACGTGGAAACATTTCTTCCCCCCACGTGCTATACGCAGCAATAAGCACCTCGGTGTCACTCTCTGTTTTAAATTGGTACGTGTGCTCGAGCTCTGTACGGAGTTCAAGATAGTTGTAAATCTCCCCATTAAATACTATGGTGTACCGTCCATCGTTACTTCGCATTGGCTGTAGCGCTCGTTCTGAGAGATCAATGATAGCGAGTCGGTTATGACCGAGTGTTATGCCATCTCCATTCCACACATGTGTTCCATCCGGACCACGATGCTTAGTCGCCTCATTCATGAGCGTTACACGTGCGGTATCATTTGCAGTTATTCCATTTATCGCACACATATTTTTTTGAGTATACTAAAGAGATCGTAGCTCCCTTCTATCCAATGTCTCAGCATGAAAGGGCTTGTACTTGATTCTATACACATGCGTGGAATAGCGAAAGTTTCGCTGTTCACTGCAAATCTACTTATTGCGATGTACCCACGTTCAAAACCAACCTCGCGCGCGACTGCCACAACCATTGGATTTATATGTTGTTCTGTACCAAAGGGATACGCACACTCAGTAACATGAGTACCAAGCATTGATTCGATACGCGCCTTGTCTTCTAAAAGTTCTTGCCTAACTTCTTCTTTTGAAAGTCGTGTGAGGTCCAGGTGATGCTGCGCATGACTTCCTATCGTATGACCACTCGCATGAAGTCTCTCGACTCCATTCCAGGTGAGCGGAGCGCGTGGAGTAATCATGAGCCTTTCGCGCATAAACGTATCAGTATGAGCAGGACTTTCTCCCACATCTATGAGACCTGAGCTAATGAAAAAAAGTCCGCGGGTATTGTATTTCTCGAGTATAGGGAGCGCGTGCGTTTCCCAAGACCCATATCCATCATCAAACGTGATGAGAACATTAATTGCATCGGGCTTAAACTCTTTCAGTATAAATGCCTGTGGTGTGAGCACATGATAGTGGTTCACAAGCGTCTCAATGAGTGAGTCGAACCACGCAGCATCATGGATGTCATGAAATACCACAATGCGAACAAGTGGTCCCTTTCGTTTCATTCCAATGCGATACAGCCATGCGACACCAGTGTAGGCGAAGAGGAAAACAAGGGCGTCTCTCATAAAGTGTTTCACTGTAGGTAAGGTAGTAGTCATGGTATTAGATACGCCACTCTGCTTTCATATCGCGCCCGATTTGGAAGCGAAGTTTCTCAACATCATCTTTGAAGTGACGCGCGAGCACCTCACGATCAAATGTTTTCGTGTGTCCGGAGGTGCTCGCTGATTTTGTATTTATATTCCGTACAAGATCTGGAATGCCGCTCTTTCTTACAAGATGAACCAATTTATCAAAACCTATTTTTCGAAGTGCCTCTGATACATGGTGCATTACCCTGTCGACAAACACGTGTTTCGGTGTTCGTGCAACATTAATCTCATCATGTACCATACTCGAGACAAATGTTGGATCAATACCAAGAAACGTATAAATGTGTTTCATGAATGCGACAGGATCTTTGCGAATGTCTTCGTAGATAAGGACGAGCACCTGCTCTTTTTTGAAAAGTGCGTAGTAGCGTTCGAGTTGTTCACTATATTTTCCTTGTTCTAGTGCGCTCGACTCGTCCTTGAGGTATGTCTCAAACGTGACTGACTCAGTAATTTCCCCTGCTTTAATAGCATTTCGATACTGTGAGTATGCGCGGTCGATAGGGTTGCGGAGAATGGCGATGAGCTTTGTGTCGGGGTAGAGCGCATGGATGCGTTCAGCCGTCTCTTTTGAGTACAAATACGAGGTGGAAAATTCGCCCCGCTTCTTCAAATTGTCGCACGAAACAAAATGCCGTTCATACCACTCTCTTCCTTCACTCCAGCGTGGACGGCTAAAAAAGTGTATTTCCTTTACCGGCGCGCAGACCTGTGGGTGGTCATAGAGACACGTATATGCCCACGACGTTCCTGACTTCTGCGCGCCAATACCGATAAAATCAATCATGATGGTACGTACTATACACCGAAAATACGCCTTCCGAGAGTCGTGAGCGAATGCTCATTCACTACAATAGCGCGAAGTGTTTCCCTTAATTTTTTGCGCTCTGCGTCAGACATGCGCATGATACGCAAGATTCCACCCGCATAGCCTTTGTCGTCTTCTGCCGGAATGAAAAGTCCGTATGGTCTGAGAACTGGCTCGAAGGATGGGATTGATGTAAGTGGTATCACTCCGGAAGCCATTGCTTCAAGTACAGCTTTATCGAATCCTGCATCGTACGCAGGATGAAGTAAAATTCCTGCATTCGCATAGAGTGATGGCATCTCGATTTGTTTCCGAGCACCCAAAAAATCAACCGTAGAAAGTGCATGCTCTCGTGAGTACTCGAGTAATGTCTCTTGGTAGAGAGGTGAGTCCGGACTTCCCACAAGTGTGAGCGAAACATCGGTCTCATGCCCAATGTGACTAAGTGCACGCAGTGCAACTTCAATCTTCTTTACCGGCACAATGCGACCAACCATAAGACAGGCAGGAGTACTATGAATTGCATTGTCGTTTTCGCTGAATCGATCAGTATCGATTGCATGTCCCACGACACGGATTTTATCTGACTTCCTATCAAAACTTTTTGCACCCGCGGTGAACACTTGATCCACGCCGAGGAGAGCAAGGGTTTCTTTGAATTCGCCCACCTTGCCATGCGTCTTCCACCAAAAAAACTTTGTGCTAAACAATTTTCGAATAAGAAAAAATGGAAACCCAAGTATGTTGTAGATTGCTCCCATGTGATAGAACACATAGTCAACTCTCCCCACAAAAAAGAGTGCACCAAAAAATCGATAGAATCGAATGAAATATTTGAACCGATTGTGTCCACTTTCCTTCCCTAATGAATGGACATGTACGTTACTCGGCAAAGTATGCCTTCCTTCACGGAGACAAATGACATCAATTCGACTGAAGTGACGTGAGAACTCGAGTATCCAATCGTGGAAAAATCCGAGGACAGGATCATCGAGGTCGACTGCTTGAGTGGTTATGAGTAGGCGCATAATTTGAAGTACACAGTACTCTATACAACTTAGGTACGGAGGTAAAGTTCCCAATAATTGAGCTCTTTACTTATCCAATGCAACGCTCGATTGAGCTTCGATATGCAAGGAGATACGCCATATAATCTTGTTCTATTCTCTCAAAAACAGCCTCTTGTGCATTAATCGCAAGACGTGATCGTGCTTGGTTATCATTGAGGAAATTCTTTACGCGATAACTCACGCATGCAGGATCAGCCGTGTCACAGAGGAATGCTGACTCACTATCTTTGAAAAGTGTTCCTGCAACTGAAGTCGAGAGGGCTATCATGGGAAGCTTTACGGTTGCAGCTTCAATAATTATTGTGTCGTCATTTGCATCTTCAGAAAGATGAATAAGAATATTTGCAGATTTCATATGGGAAAGAATCTCGTCAGGAACTGGTTCGAATTCAACTTGTCCATGAATCCCAAGCGCAATAACTTGTTTTTCAAGAGCAGGCCGATAGGGACCGTTCCCTACAACAACCAATCCAATAGTTGGATACAAACGCAAAATAGGTGCAACCCCCTGTATCACCTCACCCGTGTGCGAGCGAGCATGCATGCTCGAAATATGGAGAATAATAAATTTAAAGTGTGGATACCGTTCCTTAAGACTCATCGTGGGAGTCATATCTCGCCACGCTTCAAGGTTGTAATACATCGGAAGCGATTCAGTAAATGATTCGAGTTTTGGGTGTTCAGCAATCACTCGGTCTCGGATAATTTCAGAGCTCGTCCGAATACAATCTGCTCTCCCTAAAATAAAATGCGCGATAAAGAGCCTCCATACATTGTGGCCATCACGCTCTTTAAATTCTGGGTCGTATATATCTTCAAGAATATGGACTTGGAATGGTCGATCATATTTTGAGGCAATAAAATGTGCTGCAGCTCCTGACTCAAAGGGGTCTTCTGCTACCACAATATCAGCACGGAAACCTCCCCCAAATTCAAGTTGTGCTTTCGCAATATGGTAAGCGTCAAAACTAGTCTTCCACCATTGTGTTGATTCTGTGCAGTATATCCAGATGTTATCTGCAAGGCGAACCGTGGGTATGGTTTCTTCCTCAGAACGTTCATTAAGAATTACCACGTGAATTTCCGCAAAGATTGTCCCGAGTTCTAACAGTTTTTTCTGTGCAAGGCTTCCGAGCTGTCGCATTGCAGTATTTTTTGTAAAGAGAAGCAATCGTACTGTATTCCGCTCAGAAACAACTTCAAGGAGCTGATCACTTACTCGCGCTGAACCTGCTGGCACTGAACGCGAAGGTGTTGAAGAAACCTCTGCGTCTTGTTGAGCAACACTATCGCCTTCTTCCTCAACCATTTTTTTCTTCAACGTGTCATCGAGAATTACAATATCCTCGTGTTCGTGAGTTTCATTCATAAGTGAGCTCAAGTGTTCTTGAGCTTTCACTGACGGATCAAGTGGGGGTAGATTATAGAGATTGGGGCCTTTTGCCATTCAGCTATTATAACCCCCTCTCGCTACACGAATGGGTAGCTACCCACGCTTTTGCAAACAATTCTTCAGAAATAATTTGGAGCTCTCGAGCAGTAGTTTTCCCTGCTTCGCCCATCTTCCTTTTTAGTTGCTGGTCAAGAATCATTTTTTCAAGCGCTATTGCAAAAGATTTTTCATCTCGCGGTGGGACAACAAACCCATGAACACCGTCATAAATTACTTCACCAACACACCCCACATCAGTCGTAACAACAGGAAGTCCAGCCGCAAGTGCTTCAACGAGTACCAATCCATAGGCTTCATGATCAGATGCGAGCAGAAACACGTCAGCACTTCCCATATGAGATGGAATGTCGTCACTCCAGGGAATCATTGTTACCATGCGCTCGAGACCAAGCTCAGATATACATGTCCGTATTTTTTTTTGTTCTTCACCGTCCCCCACTATTTTAAGTTGGATATAAGGATATTTTTTTGCACATGACGCAAATGCCCGGAGCATGAGCGGAATATTTTTTTCCGGCGCGAGGCGGCTTACGGTGATACATGAAAATGAACCTTCTATATGTGTGCGTCTCTCCTTATCGAAATCTTCAAGCATCGGACGAATCGGTAAGACCGTAATTTTAGATTCAGGAACATGTCGACGGAGTAAAGATTTTTTTATTCGTTCCGAAGCTACTCGTATTCCGCATGCGTGAGTAAACAAGAATTGCGCCACGAATAGACGTGTCTGCCGTATAAAAGACTTTCCTCGCCAAAGTGAATCAAAATAATCACCATGAAGTTGGAGATGAAAACGCACACCAGAAAACTTTGCGAGGAGATACGCAATGAATCCAATTTCAAAAGGATCTTGAGCAGAAATTACAAAAGATTTTTTTTGTTCTGTTTTCAGTATTTTTTGTCCAATACGAAATGCGTCAACGAGCATTCCCAAACGTGTCAAAGAATGAGTGGGGTAAATGTGTAGATTTCCTTCGTGAACGCTCTCAGCGTATCCGTGAACACGTCGGGTGAGCACGATAATGTGGAACGAATCGAGATGGCATGCATACAATCGCATGCGATGACGGTCATTACTCTCACCGCGTAAAATATGTCTTCCTAAACCTATGGTCAAAATGTTCATGTACGTTTGAATTGTACGTTATTGAGGCATGCAACAAATTCTTTAATAACTATATCTTCATGAAAGCGATGGACATAGTTTTTTGCATTCTCACTCCGTTCAAGCGCGCGTGTACGATCATGCATAATATCTTCAAGTGCTTTCGTGAGTGCGGGTGCATTATTGTACGAAGTAAGGAGCCCTGTGTCTCGATCGATAATAAGTTCAGGATTGCCTCCGACAGCCGTTGTTACGATGGGCGTACCGATGCTCATGACTTCAATAAGCTGATGCGAGAGTCCTTCATAAGAGGTATTGAGAACAAATGCATCCGCAGCTTTCACGCGCTTCCCGAGTTCTTCGCGCGGAATAGCTCCTGTAAAATGAATATAGGAAAAGGCCCCCAGAGACTGAACCTGCTCTTCAAATTCTCTGCGGCACACCCCGTCACCAATTATTTCAAGCGAGACGGGTGTTCCGCTGTTACGGAGCCCATGGATCACATCAATAAGCACCTTGATACCTTTCCAAGGTACAAGGCGGGCTGCGGTCACGACAACAAAATCCTTGTACCCGAATGATGCCCTGAGCGCTTCTTTTGTTTCGGGAACAGCTATGCTTTTCAGTGCACTGTACACACGCGTTACGCGCTCTTTCTTTACTCCCCACTTACCCACCACCGTTTTCATATAATCGCTTGGAACAATCACGTGATCTGCATGACGTGCAACAATACTTTGAAAAAATGCGAGTACCCGCACGCGAAACGCTTGTCCTCCTTGCTCAAGATACTCATCGAGAGTTTCGTGGACTCCATACCGCTGTTGACCTTGTTCCCACGCATAATCACCAGGAACACGGAGAAGTAATTTCTTTCTCGTGAGGAGGCTCGCAATGAGAGCCGGTATACCAACTGAAATAGTATCGAGCGCGTA
>Ga0163144_10029688_pt1 | contig 10485 bp, 11 predicted proteins | sample OliLak19BULKMAT1_FD_123175 | JGI IMG/M metagenome (GOLD analysis project Ga0163144, IMG submission 123175) | Freshwater microbial mat bacterial communities from Lake Vanda, McMurdo Dry Valleys, Antarctica - Oligotrophic Lake LV.19.BULKMAT1 | ecosystem: Environmental > Aquatic > Freshwater >...
AAGGCAGCTGATATTGTTGCACCCACTGGTACTCCAGTGTTGGCTGCAAAAGGAGGTACAGTTACAAGTGTTACAAACAGCACAAGTGGTGACTATATGTCTATCAAGGGTGATGACAACGTATATATTTATTACTATACCCATTTGGGCTTTAGCTCAATTACTGTATCTGTAGGCCAAGTAGTTACTGCAGATCAACAAATAGGTGTAGTAGGCACAGCAGCTGAGGCAGAGAACACTATTCCTCATCTTCACTTTGATATGTTACCAGCAGATAAATATAACGAGCGACCTGCATGTTCAAGAGAATCTTGTCCTTCAGAGGTTCGAGACTCATTTATAGACCCACAGCCGATGCTCAAACAAATATTTGACCAATTACCAAACTAACCGGAGTGTTTTATGAATAAACAAATCATTATAGTAGTAACAGCTCTTCTCACAAGTATAGTTATTATTGTATTGTTGGTGGTGGGTTGGCAAAGATATACCACAACAACGATCAATATTACTGCACCGCAAGATGCCAAGATTTTTATCAAACAAGCTTCAAATAGTTTTTCTGAGATAGGCACTACTACTGCGACGTATAAAACTCGAGATGCTGGTGTAATAATAGTAGAAGCGCGCGATGATGGTAGAGTAGTGCAAAGATCAGTTACACCAGCACACAACAAAACCAAAACTATAAATTTAGAATTTCAACCATTGGTTTCAGCTCAAATATTCTCACAAGGATCACTCACAAATCTGTTCATTCAAAACGGGTTCACATATGGAATAAATTCACACACCAATAACATTGCGGCTTTTCCGATACTACCGAGTATAGGCCTATCACCTATACTACCCTCTACCCTGCCGTTTTTAAAACAAGTTATCTGGAAGAATCCAAAGAACTTTACCGCAATTACACTAGGTAGGGGAAGTATAGTTGTAAAAGACAATGTCATAGAAGATAATGAAAATTATCCTTTTTCAATGGTTGGTGTGGGTCAGAAAAATGCTGTCTTACTAGGAAAAGATGGATTCTATTTCTCTACAGATACCGATGTAAGTAAAACAAACAGATTGAGCGAATTAATACAGAACTCTATACCACAAGTTTTTGCAGATAGTACTTATTTGTATGGAGTGAGCTTAATAAATGAACCAATCAAGGATGAGTCTGATCACCCTGTAGGCAAAGAAACAAATCTTATACTTTATGACCAGAATGGTAAGCAGGTAAATAACTTTACCGTACCTATAAAAAGTTCTATCTACAAAGTAGTGGCACTTAACAACTCTACCTTAGCAATACTAAGTGAGAATCAACTTGTACTAGTTGATACAAACACCAAAAAGATTACGACTCAAGATTTCTCATTTGGATTTGTAAAAGATATGGTTATATATAAAAACAAACTATTGTTGCTGGGTTCGGATGGTTTGTGGCAATACAACACATCTACGACAGAGTACTATAAAATAGCTCTATATCCACCAAATCAAGAGTATGTGCCATTCTCACTTACTGTTCTTGATGGCTCATTATTCTTCAGTACATCTGTTACGAGTAAGGCACTGAAAGAAAAAACCGGCCCAACTGTTACGAACGGGGTATATAAAATATCACTTTGATATCTAAGCTTGTTTAATATTCAATCTTTTGATTGGCTCAATATTTTTATCTAAACAATATATATTAATTTTCTCAAGTACAGCTTGTCTTACAATATTTAGTTCACCTGCTGCAGAGGCACTCGTGACAAATATATTTAAGGTATTATTGTGTGTTCTTGAAACTTTCACACCTATACTTTGTTCTTTTAGAATAAGTTTTTTTACAAAAATCATGAGCAACTCATAATCTTGCAGATGGGGGTGAAATTTATTGTGAATCTTTTTTTCTATTGGTTCTAAGCTCATAATGGTAGGTTTATATGTTGAAAATCTGTATTGAGTTTTTGTGGTAGGTGTGTGGTAGTGATAAAGGTTTGTTGTTTACTTAAACTGCCAAGTAGGTAAGACTGACGGGTATCATCAAGTTCACTTAAGACATCATCTAAGAGTAGTGTAGGTCGTTTCTTTGTGATTTGTTCTATATAGTCTAACTCAGCAAGTTTTGCAGCTAAAACAAGTGTACGTAACTCTCCGCGTGATGCTGCATCTCCTAGGTTATATTTTTGTAGAGTGACAGTAAAATCTTCACGGTGTGGCCCCACAGTACTAAAGCCGACAGCTCTATCGATATCAGTAGCATCTTCTATATTTTTGAGTAACACCTCTGTTTTTGTAGCTGTTGGTTGAAAATATATATCAATATCTTTTTTCTCACCGTTAATTGCTCGGTAGTAGGTAGTAAGAAATACCTGCAAAGATTGAATCAATTCTAAGCGTTTATTACTTATATATACTCCTGGTTCTACTAGTTGTAGATTGTAAATAAATAACTGTTCTACCACATTGTTTACTGGCTCTTTTTTTGCTCTTTTGAGTAAACTATTTCTCTGGGCAAGTATCTTTTTATATATTCGTAAGTTTTGCAGATAGTGCTTATCTATTTGAGATAATATCTTATTTAAATAATCTCGCCGGGCACCTGGTAAACCTATAAACAGGTTAAGGTCAGTAGGTTCAAATAATACTACTGGGTGTACACCAATAATAGAGTGTAGTGGCTTTTTTACATTTTGGATTTTTAGTTGTTTTTGCCTGCCAGTACTACTATTTATAAAACGTATGTGTGTAATGAATTTGTCATCTTGCCTGTCAATAGTAAAAAAATCTTTGTTATGTTCAATAAGCTTTTGATCACTACTCCGAAATGATTTTGTAAAAGAACTAACAAATATAGACTCGATAATATTTGTTTTACCAGAAGCATTTGGCCCAGTTATAGCTACGAGTGGTTTTGTAAAACACAATTCTAAGTCTTTATGATTTCTAAATTGTGTAAGTTTTAGAAAAGTAATCATACATACACACTAACTTCTGAGTGGCATAATGATATGAATATTTTGCTCCTCTTTTTTGATTTGTGATTGCACTATACAGGGGTCGAGCTTACCGTTGAGTTTGATCTGAATAGTCTTTGCGGGTATTGCTGACAAGCTATCAATAAGGTAGCGAGCATTTAGATTAATTTCTTGGTGTTCACCAGTAATTTTTACTGGTAGTTTTGAAGTATTAGTACCTACCTGAGAACCTTCTGAGTATACCAGTAGAGTGTCTTTTTCTGTTTTGAGTGTAATAGTATGTGCACTTTCTTTTGAAAACAAGCTAGCAATCTTTAAGCTATTGATGAGATCACTTTTATCTACGCTAATACTAGTCTCAGATTTTTCAGGGATAATTTTTGTATAGTCTGGATAACTACCATCTATCAATTGAGAGGTGAGTTGAAAATCTTTTGTTGAAAATACTATTTCATTTTGTGATACACCTACCTTGATATCTGAAATATTCTCATTTTTTACAATTCGTATCAGCTCAAGAACGGTACGATAGGGAATAATAATAGTGAGTGGTTTAAGATTAGTATTGGCCATTACATACTGTGCCAACCGGTAACTATCGGTTGCTGCAAAGATAAGCTTTGAATCATCTATTTTGCAATATATTCCACTCAAAACTGGTCTTGATTCATCGAGACTAACAGCAGGTAGTACATATTCAAGACCTTCTAAGAACTGTTGAGTAGAGAGATTAAACTCCTGTGAGATTGCTACTTTTGGTATCTTTGGAAAATCATTCGCATTTATACCATTTATAATTGAGTTGAGTTGGTTTGTGTGAATTTCTAGATTGTCTTTTGATTGAACGAGTTGTATTTTGTCATTAGGGAGAGAATGAATAAGTTCTTGAAATAATCTAGCTGGCACACTAATACTTCCTGGTTTTTCAATCTTTGCGCCTATTTTATAGGACACTGCTATTTCTAAATTAGTGGCTTGCAACTCTAATCTACCTTCATTTGTTTGTAAAAGTATATTACCAAGTATTGGTAAACTATTGTTTGTTTGTATAAGTCTACCAACGACACTAACTGCTTTATTTAGATTTTCTTGTAAAACGACAACTTTCATATACTTCTTTCTTATACTTTATATTATATAGTTCTTTAGTAGTAATAGTAATAGGTTTGGTGGATAGTGTGGAAAAAGTCAGTCTTTGCTTTTATATAAGCAAAAGTACTATACATTTACTGTGAATAAAGGTGTGAGTCATAGAGGGATAAATAATGAATAACTCACTACTTATCCATACTCATACATTTGGTTATAAAACCTGTGAATGATTTGTGTATAACATTATCTATTATACACAGAGTATCCACAACTTATACACAGAGTTATCCACAACATCTAAGAGTTAATAAACTCTCGCAGTTTTATAAGATCTTGCTTAAACTCACTGTCTGAACTACTCAACTCTTTTATCTTCTTTGAACCATACATAATAGTAGTGTGATCTTTACCTCCAAGACTAGCTGCAATTTTTGGAAAACTCAAATGCAAATCTTCACGTAAGAGATACATAATAATTTGTCGAGGAATAGCTATCTCTTTATCTCTCTTACTACTCAGTATTTCTTCTGGCTTAACTTGATAATATAGAGCGGTTTTCTCAATAATTGCCTGGGTATTGATAGGTTGTTTTGTAGAAGATAATTCACCAAAGACCTGTTTTGCTACTTCTAATGTGAGCTCTGTCTGGTGGGCACTACTAAAGACAATCATCTTTTTCAGTGCGCCCTCTAACTCACGAATATTTGTAACAATTGATTTGGCAATGTATTCAGCAACTGCTGGCTCAAGTGTAATATCTTGAGTTGCAGCCTTGTTTAAAATAATTGCAATACGTGTCTCAAGATCTGGCTGAGATATATCAGCTACCATACCCCATTCAAATCGAGAACGAAGACGCTCTTCTAAAGTAGGAATCTCTTTTGGTGGCCTATCTGAGCAAAGTACAATCTGTTTGGAGCTTTGATGGAGGGCATTAAAGGTATGAAAAAACTCTTCTTGAGTTTTTTCTTTACCTGCAATAAATTGCATATCATCTACAAACAATACATCAAGCCTACGATATTTATCAGTAAACTCTTCACCACGACGAATTGCATTTACATAATCATTTGTAAATTTCTCACTCGTAATATAAAGCGAGGTAAAATTGGGCTGCAATTTTGCTATTTCATTACGAATAGCCCACATAAGGTGAGTTTTACCTACACCAGCTGGCCCATATAAGAAGAGAGGATTATACGCTTGGCCAGGCTTCTCTACTACTAGTTGAGCTGCCGAAAAAGCTAGTCGGTTACTTGAGCCAACAATAAATGTGTCAAATGTATAGCTTGTCTGTATACCTATTGGCTGATCTTGTATATCAGGTTGTTTATCTACTACCTTTTCTTTTTGCAGAAATGTTTTTTCTTGTACTGGTTTCTCTGGTTGGTTAAAGAGGGTAGAACCTGGCTTAAACGATTCATTTTTAGGTTTTTCGACTGTAAATTTAATAGCAGTGATTGCACTATTGATTTGCTGAATAGACTCTAAGATAACTTGATAAAACTTGTGTTCAACATAGTTTTTCGATATAAAATTAGGTGTATAAATAGTTGCTGTTGATCCCTTAAGATCACCAAGCCTAAGAGTTTTTAGCCAAGTGTTAAAATTAGCCGGTGATACACCTAGCTCTAACTGTCCTAGAGTTGCTTGCCACAATTCTGAGTCTTTACTATTCACAATCACTCACCCTTCCTTTATTACTATAGTACGAGTAATATAAGTTTTCCACAACCGAACACAATACAAAAATAGTTCTATCAGGTATGCCTGTGGATAAAAAAAGTGGATATCTTGACTTCATCGAGAGTTTATCATAAAATAAGAACCTTATGAGTAAGAGAACATTCCAACCAAAAAAACGTCGAAGAGCTCGTGTACACGGTTTTTTTGCCCGCATGTCTTCTAAGGCTAGCCGACGGGTATTAAAACGCCGTAGACTCAAGCAACGAACCCGGCTGGCAGGCTAGAAGCAGTAATGATTGCTCGCGAATATCGTCTTCGCAAAGCGACAGATTTTAGTAAAACATACAAATTTGGTAAGAGTTATAATCACCCAGAGTTTTACATAAAATCTTTACAATCAAAACTACCTCTATCAAGATTTGCAGTAGTGATACCAAAAAAAGTTGCTAAGAGTGCAGTTGTGCGTAATAGAGCCAGACGTAGGGTATATGAGATTGTTCGTATTAACCTCAGCCAAATCAAGCCAGGATATACTATAATAATTACATTGAAAAGTGATTTGGTGTCAATAAAACCCAAAGAGCTCGAACAACAACTAGTAAAAGGTCTACAAGGTCTCCACATTCTATGAAGTCAACTATTGTAAAAACTATCACGTATTATCAAAAAACTCTCTCACCTGACCATGGGTGGCTAAAGGTTCGCTATCCATATGGTTACTGTCGTCACTATCCAAGTTGTAGTGAATACACAAAACAGGCAGTAATACATAATGGTTCGCTCAAAGGCTTGTCTCTTGGTGTAAAGCGCGTACTGCGTTGTAACCCATTTGTTCAACCTAGTATAGATATGTCATATAAAAAGGAATCAATCTAATGTTAGACTTACTCACTACAATTTTTGTACAACCATTACTTAATCTCTTATTCTTAATCTATGGCATTATTCCTGGTCATGATTTTGGTGTAAGCGTTATTATACTTACGGCAATTATACGGTTTGCCCTTTGGCCTCTCACTGCTAAGCAATTGCATAGTCAAAAGAAGATGCTAGCCTTGCAGCCAGATATTGCCAAGCTCAAAAAGCGGGCAGCAGGTGATAAGCAAAAAGAATCACAATTACTTATGGAGCTGTATAAAGAAAAAGAGATTAGTCCTTTTTCTGCCTGTCTACCTGTCTTGCTACAGTTTCCTTTTCTTATTGCACTCTTTTTTGTTTTTCAAAAGAGTACTCACGATATCGCCGCAGTTGGTAATTTACTTTATGAGCCTATTAAGAATCTCTCATACATACAATCGGTCTTGCAAAATCCAGCAAGCTTCAGCCCTAGCCTATTTGGGGTGATAAATATGGCTAAAGCCAGTATTCCTTTAGCAATTATTGCTGGTGCAACTCAATATATTCAAGTAAAGATGCTTGCTCCAAAGAAACAAGATATAACCGTAAAAGACCCACAAGCTCAAGCTACTCAGATGATGAACTCATATTTCCGGCAGTCACAGTATTTGTTGCCTGGAGTTTACCAGCCGCACTACCTCTTTATTGGATAGTAACCAATGTTATTACTATTGCCCAGCAATACATTATTATGCGCGATGAGGTAGAAGAGATGGAAGAAGTAACTGTGGTATCAAAACCTACTAAGACGAAACAAAAAAAGTTACCAGCCAAAAGTAAAAAGAGGAAAAAATGACTATAGCAACTCAATCACAAGAGTTGCTTAACGAAGTTCTATCAAACTTAGATATAGTCGCAAGCTATGAGTTTGATGGAGAAAATAATGTGATTGAGGTAAAGACCCAAGATCATGCACTACTTATTGGCAAGCGAGGCGAAACTTTGCGGGCCTTGCAGTATATATTCAACCTACTTCGTACCAAGCGCTATCCAGATAGTGAATTTGTAGTAATTGATGTAGAGGGTTACAAAAAAGAACGCACAGAAAAGGTAGTGCGGATTGCTGAAGAAGCCGCCGCAGAGGTATTGGCATATGGGCAATCCATGACACTACCTTCTATGAATGCATTTGAGCGTAGACAGGTTCATATGGTGCTTGCAGACCAGCCAGACCTTGTTACTGAAAGTATTGGTGTTGATCCGCATCGCATGATTGTGATAAAAAAGCGCGATTTATAAGTTTAAAAAGATTTGTCATGAACAAGAGTAAGAATAGCATCACCACAATTGTGGCTTGTGCAACCGCAAGTGGCCCGTCAGCAATTAGTATTGTTCGCTTGTCTGGTACAGATGCGCTACAGATTGCCCTAAAACTCTGGCAACCTGTACATAAAGGGCCAATCAAGCCTAGAGAACTTACTCTTGGCTGGCTTGTAGATAATGAAGAAAGAATTGACCAAGCCCTGCTCGTATATATGCCGTCTCCCCATTCATATACCGGTGAAGATACGATAGAATTGCACCTGCATGGCTCACCTCTTATTACCCAAAAGACTATTGAGCTTGCATTACATAATGGTGCTGTTCAGGCGAAACCCGGGGAGTTTACCAAGAGAGCATTCTTGGCAGGTAAAATAGATCTTACTCAGGCTGAGGCAGTTGGTGAACTTATAGCCAGTAGTAACGAGCGATTACTTAGGCTTGCTAGCAAACAACTCTCGGGTGAACTTACAAAAACCATTTCTTCTATTAAGAAATCTCTTTTAACTCTCGTAAGTCACCTATCAGCACTACTAGATTTCTCAGAAGAAGACATTGTGCAACACGATAATAAAAAACAACAAACAACACTAGAGGGTATACAAGAGCAACTCAAAGATGTGCTGCAAAGCAGTCATACACTATCAACTATTAGAGATGGGGTTCAGGTGAGCTTAGTCGGCCTACCGAATGCTGGTAAGAGCACATTACTCAATAGCTTACTTGGCTATAATCGTTCAATTGTAACAGCGCAAAAAGGCACTACTCGTGACACCATCTCAGAGACTATTGTGCTTGGCGGTATTAATATAGTACTAACAGACACAGCAGGTCTTAGAGATAGTAATAATAAAGCTGAGAAGATAGGTATCAAAAGATCCATACAAGAGATACAAAATAGTGATTTTGTTTTGGTGCTCATTGAACCAGGTATGGTGACAAATACACTTCATTACCTAGAGAAATATCAGCTCAATAGTGTATTGCATAAAGAGAATTGTATGATTATTTTTACAAAAACCGATCTTGACCATACACCGCCAATACTACCTGCTTCGTATAAGAATTTTCAAACAATAAGTATATCTGTAAAAAGTAAGAACGGTTTAGACAAACTCTTAATCAAGTTAGAAAACAATGCCACACAAGATCATAGTGTTGATGGATTACAAACACTTACCACTCGCCAAATTGAACTCTTCAAAGAACTCAAAGAACAGGTAAATACTATTACTAAGCTACTTGTATCAAATACACCCACAGACATTCTTGTAGTAGAGTATCAAAGAGCGATCAGTCTATGTAATTATTTGACCGGTGAAGATGTAACAGAAGAGGTTATAACAGAAGTATTCTCAAATTTTTGTATTGGCAAATGATCAATCTGTAACAAGAGGAAAATCAAGAGAAGATTTGTAGTACGTATTGGTTGTATCGGTTTTTATTACATTACCGCTCATGTCGAGCACATCTCTGTAAAATACTGTTTGAGACGGCTTAGTGTGATCGCTATCACCACCTACAAAGAATGGCCCACGTATTACACCAGACTTGGTCTTTGTACCATAGAAACGAAATTTGAGAGTAGTACCTACTAATTCAGATTGAACAAGTATATATTTGCCGGTATCGTTTTTAAACTGCATATCTGGGCTTGGTAGATATATAGTGGCATCTACTCCCGGTACTCCATATGGCTCGGTATAATAGCTTACTGCAAAGGCATGATTGACACGAGATGTTATAGGTAGGCCTGCGAGTAAGGCTGCTCTATACACCGTACTTGATACTTGGCAAAGCCCGCCGCCATATTGCTTTTCTTCTCTGTTCTCAAGTATTACAATTCCTTCAGCATATCCTGTGGCTGCACTGACTTCACCCAAGTACTTATTAAATGAGAATACTTCACCGGGGCGTACCAGCACACCATTGATTCTATTTGTACCAACGCGAATCTTTTGTATACGATTTGCTGTAGAACCAGGAAAGTACGAGACACCTTCAGATAAAAGTTCTTTTATGCCCAAGTTCTCTATATTGTCATCACTTACCTCAGCTTTTGCGATATTGACAGCAAGTGCTATTGGCTCTACAGAACCCGCATTGAGCTTGCCTAAGATATCTTGACTAGACTTGGCAACATCGAGAGTTTTGCCATCACGACTTGTAGTAAACACCGTTGCTTTACCACCTTCAATAGCAAGTTGGGCATTTATAGGTGTTACATTGATTTGTGGCGATAGACTTGCTACATAATCTCCAACTGCTTTTTTATCGAAGTGAAGTATATTGACGGGTATCTTGAGGTTATATTGTTGTGTGAGTGTATTGGTTTTTAAAGGTTGATTAGCCGATGGTGCTATCAGCCAATCAACAATTGCATTGGTGTCGATAGCAAAGGTCTTTGTACCGTGCGTGAGTGTGAGTGGCTGTTTCTCATATGGTTCTATGATACCTCGTTGGTTATTGAGAATGTGCGTGGTGAGCTGAGGCTCTACATAGGTAGTAGGCAACATATATACTTGTGTCTGCAGCAAACCAAAATGAGTAGCAATAGAGTCTGGTAACATACCAAAGTCTATACGTGACC
>Ga0163144_10029690_pt1 | contig 10484 bp, 15 predicted proteins | sample OliLak19BULKMAT1_FD_123175 | JGI IMG/M metagenome (GOLD analysis project Ga0163144, IMG submission 123175) | Freshwater microbial mat bacterial communities from Lake Vanda, McMurdo Dry Valleys, Antarctica - Oligotrophic Lake LV.19.BULKMAT1 | ecosystem: Environmental > Aquatic > Freshwater >...
GGGACTCAAAATCCCGCGGGGTAAAACCCGTGCCGGTTCGATTCCGGCCTCCGGCACCACACTAAGCGCCGACGACTTCCATAGTCGTCCGGCGTTTTTTTTCGCCTGCCCGTTTCCCTTCTGAAGGAGCGATTTCATTGTGCGCATTGGTCCGTAGAAGTTCGCCACCATCCAGGGAATTGCGGGGGCACATTTGGGGGCACATGTTTGGAAATTGGGGGCACATTTCCAACGCGACACCAGAACCGCCGGGCCGGTGGCGCAGGGAGGCTCCCTCGCGATTGGAAATTTGGCCGGCAAGAGTGCCAGATCAACACCGCCGGGTGGCAGCACCACGAGCAACGGGCCGGCCCGGATTGCCACCACGACTGCCAGGTCGATCACCAGTGGCGGCCGCGCTCGCGGGGTCGCTGTGCCAGGTGTGAAGGGGACGCGGCATCGGGTACTGCTTTTTGTTATTGGACGGACCCTCGATAGACCTTCAGAATAGAGTCTGCCTATGTACCCCCCACCCCCCGAAACGTGCGGGCGCAAAAATAAAGGGGAACGTTCGGTTTCCGCCTTAAGGGGCTAGACTTTTAACCCCCCCTACCCCCATGCAGGCGGCAACGATAGGCGGCAACTATTCAGAGGTCACGGGGCTGATAGGATCGTGAGGCACCCAGAGCCCTGCCACAGGGTCACCGCATGGCCCCACGACAGCCCACAGGACGGGCAAGCCAGGACAGCCAGGAGGTGGCCAACGGGTGGACAGCACCACAGGCGCCAGCCCGACGCCGGCTCGGTCGCCACACCTGGTGGGCCAGCAGCTCGACGCCGCCAGGGGCACCACGAGCGCCGGCTCGATCACCGAGCCATCAACCCATCACCCGGAAGCAACAGTGCCGGCACAGCCACCAGATTGGGCCGGGTTTGCCTCAGTTTCATGCGGAAACCATGCGATTTACCATCGGAATCGGGACGAATTTGACCAAGTGCAACGGTGTTGCGCGTCACGGTTGCTGAAAAAACACTGGGGACAACTGGGGACACTGGGGACACGTTGATTTCATTGGCTTTTTCTGTCCCCAATTTGTCCCCACTGCCTAAAGGACTGGGGACAAATTTGTCCATTACAGTGCGGGCACGTCCGACCATTGCCAGCCACCCCCTTTTTCCTGGTGCAAGGCTCAATCGTTTGCCAGGAACTTCAGCGCGGAAATAGCCCCGGCCGCCACCGCCTCACGGCGGCCCCGCAGCATCACAGTTCAAGGGCGAATATTGCAGGCGGAATGCGGTAGCAACGTGTCAGGCCGACACCAGGCAATCGGGGCTTGCAATCGTAGGGACGGCCCTTGTCCGGCACAAGGCAACCATGATCCAACAGCACGCGACTGACCGCCTGATGGTCGAACCCCTGACAGACCACCGCCTTGAAGGCCTCAGCAAACACAAAGTATTCGACGCTGGTTTCCTCGCCCAGCGAAGAAGGCATCTTGTCGCCAAACTCCGCAGCATGCCGACTATCGGTCTTGATGGGGTCGCCGTCCGCATTCAGCAAGCGACGGAACCCAGCCCGCACCAGCGTCTTAGCGTTGTGATCGTCGGCGCCACGATGCCACCAGGTGTAAGCCCCTTCGCCGCTGTTCTCCAGGTGCCGGCGCACTGCTCGAAGCATTGCCACCACTTCACCATTGCCGATGCCGCCACGGGCCGACAGCCAGGCACCGAAGCATGCGCGGGCCGCTCGAGCGCTTTCACCTTTGGCCCATCCGGTCAGACCCGCAGCGGTTGCCAGTTCGCCCGCAGCACCCACCAATGCGAACCGTGCGCCGCCCCGCTCTACCTGCCCACTCGCACCCTCGGGGATCATGTCTGCCAGTTCGGCCAGTTGTTCACGTATCTGCGCCCTCAGCGTGAGCGCATCGGCTTGACTGGTCAGCCATTCCAACCAGGCCCGACCCGTAGTGCCGTAAGTACTGGCCGCCCTGTGTGTGATCGCCTTCGCAAATGCAGCCCCACCCTCCATCCCGTGCAGTGTCTCGAATGCCCCCAGCCCCGCGCCGGCATCGGCGGTGATATCGATCATGCGAATCTCTTGCCCGGTGCGGGTGCGCTTCATCCCTTCGGCCATGTGATCGGCCAGCCCCAGCTCACCGGCACTCAGGAACAACAGGCGCCAGGACAGGCGGGGCCGGCCCGCACCGGTGCGGGTGGACCGGGCCTTGCTTGACTCGTTCGCAAGCATGTAGGCGCATTCGCCCGCCGTTTTCGGGTCAACCTGCGCCAGTTCGTCCAGGATCAGCAGGCAATCACTGTGCTGGGCCGCGATAGCCTCCAGGGCGTTGTCGGTCGTTCGCCACCGCTGCAGGTAGCTCGGGCCACCGTACACGCTTGCCGCGACCCTTAACGCGGTAGTCTTGCCGCTGGAACTGTCGCCCCGGAAGTGAAAGCCCCCCGACTCCAGGCCGGCCGGTCGTAGCAGCGGCCCTGCGAACGCACAGGCCACCGCAAATACCAGCCGACTATTTCCCACGCACAGTGCGCCAACCTTATCGCGCCAGGTATCGGCAGTGCCGTGAATGCGAAAGGTGTTTTCCATCGCGTTGTCGGTCTGAAAAACGATTCGCTCTGCATCATCACCGATCGTCTCGTGGGGCAACACGTAGGCATGCCCATGCCACCCGATTCGGTCAGTGCAGACCGCAACTTCCTCAGGGTGACGGGTCTGTATGTACTGGGTCAGCAGGTTACGACAGCGGGGCGTCGTGGCGATCCGCAGCCCCATGTTCAACAGCAAGGCGCGATACTCGCCGCCGTCACCCGACAGCATGCGGGCCGGCATCGCCCATTGTTTGACCCGTCCCAGCGGATCAGGGAAAGATACAAGATAGCCCCAGCTCCCGCCGTCCTGGTCGCGGGTGAGTGACTCGACATCGAGCCGGCTGCAAAGCCATTCGGGAGGCTTGCGCCGGCCGTCTTGGTCGTGACCGGCAAACCATACGCCTGTGTCGTCAACGGTGAACGGGTCGGAGCTTTGGTCATCGTCGGTTTCCGGGCCTGTAGGGCGTTCGGGCGACTTATGGCCACGCTTGCCAACCTTCGCCGCTGGCGCAGCGCCTGCACCGACCTGTGCAGCCAAATGGCCAGATATGACGGCATCGAAACAGCGCCGGACGGCATCGAGCCCCGCCGCCTGGTGCAAGTCGTTGAAATCGCTCCCGCCATCGGGCAGGGGCTTGGGGAAAACAGCCAGGCCATGCACAGCACGCGCTGCAGCCGCCGCAGCAAGTCGGCCGGGGTTCTTTTTCGTTCTGGCCTGCGTTGCCTGGTCGTCGTCGCCGGCAATCACGATCAACGCAGCTCGGTGCAACTCGCGTAGCGCCTTAGCAACGTGCAGAAGGTTGCCGGCATCGAAAGCCACGGCAACAGGGTACCCGGTCGCCTGGTGCACGCTGGCGGCCGTTGCATAGCCTTCGGCGACCACCATCACCGGGGTTTCTACTGCATCGGCCACGACCGCACCCAGCAAGTGCCACAAGCCCGACTTGCGGCCACCCTTCGCACCAGGCGGGCCGTAGTACTTGTCCGGACCGTCTGCAGGCTTTGCCGGCGCGACCCTCTGCGCGTTCCACAGCACGCCCGCCGCATCGTGCATGGGGATCACGGTCCAGCCGTCTGACGTTACGCGCACACCGAAGGCCTGCACGCCCTTGCGCTCCAGGTAGGGGCTTGTGCCGGCATCGCTGGCCAGCTCCCAGAATTCGGCTGCGGCATCAGCGCCGCGACGGTGTGCCGCTTCCGTTTCGGCGGCCTCGCGTTGTCGTGCCCGGTCGTGCTCACGCCTACGCGCTGCGATGGCGTCCGGGTCGGGTGCGGCCGGGGCCCGGTCGCCCTTGGGCAGTACAAATCCGTTTTCCTTGGCCAGGCGCAGCAACGTCCCCACCGCGACGCCGCCGCCAGCCTTCAAGCTGCGCCAGGTCGAATGGGCCGCCTTGCTGTCGTAAACGTCGGCGGTACCGGACCACTCCAAGAACAAGTCTTGCCCGGTCGTGTCGGGAAACTCGGACTTGATGCCCATCGCCACCCGCGCCCAAGTATCGCGATCGCAGTTCGCCGGAATATGCGCCAGGGCTGCGCGGATCATTTCGGGGCTGATGATGGTTTTCATGTGACGGAGAACAGGTCCGGCTCGGCCGGCGTCAGCTCGTAGTAGGTGACGCGGCGCAGTTGGCCGCGTGAGTTCAACTCGTAGCCGTAGGTCCGCTTGATCGGAAAGCCTTTGCGGCTCAATTCAGACATGCGCGTCGTGACGCTCCGCACATCGCATTCCGTTTCAAGGTGACCACAGCTTTTTCGGCCGCCGGTCGCCAGCCGGGCCAATAGGATCGCGTGCTGATTCATGATCCGTGTCCGTCCGACCGTCAACACTTGGGCATGCTGGCCGCAAGTCGGTCCATCGCCTGCGCAATCAATTCGGCAGAGTGCACAATGCAAGCCCCCAGCAAATAGCTGGGCACTAATGCACGGCCTTCCCGGGTGGACGCGCCTGCAATCCACTCACTGACAGCAACATGCCCGTTGAGCATGTAGGCCTCGACTGCGTCAGTTACAGAATCCCGACCCCTTTCCGACGATGGTCGGCCGTCAAAATCGATGGCGGAATCGGCGTCGCTTTTTTGCGCCATGGTCAAGCCCCCCTCGTCACAGTGTCAGGCTGTGTGGCCGCGCCCAGCTTCGTGCTGGCCTGGTTGATCCGGTCCTGTACCCACTGCAGCACGGCAGTTTCCGGCCATGCCACCATACGGGTCGAAAGTCGAATGGGTTGAGGAAATTGGCGCTCTTTCAGAAGCGCATAAATCGTCGACTTTTTGCAGCCGACAAGGTTTTCCACTTCGGCCAGTCGTATCAATCGATCACGCGGAACGACCGGTTTCGATTGGTGTGCGAGTTGCATGATTTCAGTTCCTTTGTCGCTCGGGCAATTCCAAAATGGATTGCTACACGGCAACGGAAGAATCCCAACTGCAACCCCTTGTTGTCGCCTTGTATTTGCCTTGCAGGCCACAAACTGGCGCCAGGCTTGACGATCGACCGTAAGCGGCCGACTGGATGACAAGGCCACGATCGTCACTGCGGGCGCAAGTGGCGCCACCTTCGCTATCATTTAATGCTCTGCACCTTCCAGTCAGATGCTTCGCCAGGTCGCCCGAGTTTCGGCCGGTTGGTCAACAGGTCGCCGATGCGGGAGGCCGAAATATTCAAGTCGACACCGATCTTCTTGCGGGCTCCCAACTGACCTTGGCGGCCCAGGTCCTCTTGACGAAGGATCGCGATCATGTTGGCTGTCCAAACCTGTCCCGGCACACGATTTCGAGCAGTAACGAGGTCTGCAAATGTGCGCAGTTCTTGCTGCGCAGTCGACTGTTCAGCAACCCCATACCCCCACAGCGCGGCCGCCTTGGTCAGATAGATCGCCAGCGGCTCTAGAAGGTTCTGCCCGTACCAGTTGCCGAGCCCCGGCCCCGCACTTTCACCCCAAGCGCTGCGCATGTAGGTGAATGCGCCAGCCCTTCCGAAATCCGAGGCCACCGGCGCGTCGGGCTCGCCTTCCCAGAATGAACGGCTCGGCTTGTAGCCAAGGTTTGTTACAGCATTGAAGCAATGCGCATCGCTTAACGGCGCAGCGAACTTGCCTAGTTCCACCATGTAGAGAATCGTAGCGGGGCTTGCCTCCAGGTCAACGCATAGCGCGTCAACCGCTGCACCACAAGGCAAGTGCCGCACATCCATAAGCCAGCGCACAACGTCAGCCAAGCGCACCAGGCGACCGGCCGGCGTTGAGTCAGTGGCCATGAACCCGTGCTGCGGATCGTTCAATACCCACCCGTCTGGCGGATCCACAGTGCTGGCTTGCTGCGCGATCGCCGTCACGTTGCCGTTGGTTTTATTGTTCGCCTTTTTCATGTTGCCCCTCATACGTTCGTTGAATGAAACAGCGCCAGGCCGGCCCGGCCTGATCCACTGCGTCCGAGTCAGATCAATCCACGCTCCGCCATCGACAGCGCAGCACCAGGCGCAACGATGACGTGATCCAGGACGCGCACATCCACCAGCCCCAGCGCGGCCCGTAGCGTGGTGGTCAGGGCTTTGTCGGCTCGACTCGGTTGCACTTTGCCGCTTGGATGGTTGTGAGCCAGGATCACGGCCGCAGAACGATGCGCAAGCGCCGACACAACCACTTCACGTGGGTAAACGCTGGTCTGCGTCAGGGTGCCGGTGAACATGATTTCAAACGCGATCGCCCGGTTTTGCGCGTCCAGATGCAGCACGGCGAATTTCTCCACCGACTCGCCTGCCAGCTGCAAATTGAGGTATTGCTTCACCAGCTCCGGCGACGAGCAAGCGTCACGCTCGCGCAGCTCACCACCAACGATCTGCAATGCACGATCGACGGTCAGACGCTCACGGGCCTTCAAGCCATATTGGAACGACACGACACTGTCGCTCACACCGTAGGCCGGCAAGACGGCCGGCACCAGCTTGCGCGAACGGGTCGCCCGCCTGATCACCGCGGTTGCGGGTAAGGTGGTCATGGTTCAGGCCCTCACTTGATTCAGCGGCACGTCAAACAACTGGATAAGCCCCTGCAGTCGCTGGCCCACCATTTCCGCCAGCTCACGCGGATCAATCTCGAACTCGCATTGCGAGCATTCGACGATGCGCAGCCACTGCGCGAGGTTGTGGACTTCCGCCCGGCCGGTGGCCAGGGCTTCGAAGGCATCGGCCCCGTCGTCAGTGACGGCGGCATGGTCGGGGCTCGGCAAAGGTTTTTGCGGCTTGCTCATTGCGCAGCCCTCCCGGTGGCCATGTCGGCACATGCCTGTTTGAGCATCGCAGCGGCCCGCACGGCCCGCACGGTGGCCGCGTGGATGTTGCTGGGGCTCTCTGTTTGCCTGATCCAGTACAGCGCCAAGGACAACGCGTTTTCAATGGCCTGGTGCCGGGCGATGGTGGTGGCCTGGTTGCCGGGGGACGTTGCCTGTACTGGTGCGGGTGGTGGTGCAGCTGTCTGCACCTGGTGGCCGGCACGGTGGCCGGTAATGGGAATGACCTTGGTCATGGTTTCTTGCTCCTATCTGAGACTTCAAACCACTCGCCAAGTTTTCAAGCAAGGCGGGTGGACAGGATGTTGAAAACAATGGAGATAGCCACTGCGCCAGGCGTTGCCGCTTTGGCCATCCTGTCCGAAACCTGTTGCACTCGCTCGGAGTGCAGACGTTCAGACGTGACAAAACCTCACTGTCGGGGAGGTTGCACCGCTATCTCGAATGGTGTTTTCAAGCACCGGCCCGGTAAAGGGCTGGGGGCATTATGGCATTGCTTTCACTTTGAGCAAGCGAAGCGAGCACGACCGAAGCGCCGCACCATCACCACCAGCAACCAGGACAACACCATGAATGATCTACTGACGCTCGACGACATCGCAACCATGCACCGGTGCAGCGTGCGGCATGCCCGCGGCGTGATCGTCAAGTTGCCACAGTTCTCCGCTGAGGCGCCAACTTCCACGCCACGTAATCGGCTCTGGTTGCGTGTGGAGATACGCGCATTCATCCACCGCAGGCCCGGGCCGATACCGAAGGCACCCGCACGGCACCCGTGAGCATGGGGCAACCGGTCCAGGCAAGCGACAACGGGCCGCGACGGGCCAGGCCAGACATAGGCGCTTGATGTCCTACATCGCGACCAGGTAGGCGACAAACCCACAACCGAATCGGCGTAAGCCAATTCGCGTACCGGGAAGGCGTCTGCTTGGTGAGTCCGTTCAATACTCCGTCAGTGTCGCGGCATCTGCGAGCGCCTTGGCAATGATTCGGTTCTTTGGATCGGACTCCCACCCCGAAATATTGGCATGGCGAACATGAGGAGTCGGAGCAAACTCGACATCCAATCCTTGACCGAACACCGTAGCTGCGGGCAGACAGCAATACCCCTTCAGCGGTGTTTCCGGCCGCTCCACGTACTGCGACCCCAACGCGACAATTTCAACCTCCGACAGGTTTACCGTTCGAAAGACGCTGATGCAGCCATCGGCGGAAGCTGGCAAATAGGCCTTGTAATTCGGCCGCATCTTGTCGCGCCGCATTTGGCTCCCATGCCTCAAGAAACGGGTAATTCGCTCGGCTGGATCGACGTCGGGAGTCAATGGATCACACGTCCAACTGCATCAGGTCACGCAGCAATCCCAACTCGCGTTTACCCAGCGCACCCGCGAAATTCGTCGTGCCAAAAAGTTGGTTGCCAAGCCCGAGCACGGCCGAATGTTCAATAGTGCCGGTGCCCTTCAAGGCCAGCACCAGCCAACGGCGCGGCCCGAGATCCCACTCAAGGCCAATCGCGCCCGAAGGCTCAATCACGGGCGAAGGGGCGGCACACCAATGCGGAAGCGCCTCCAGTAACTGTCTCGCTTCCCGCAATGCACCTGGTGATGGCAGTCGCTGTTCACCTGCCCGCGCTTCCTCCGCTGCCACTTGGTAGCTCTCACCAAGTGCTGGGATCGCAGAAAACCCGGCGCTCTGCCCGCTGGCGCTTCGCCGTTTTTCTAAAACAGTAAGCTGCACCAATTCAGCCAACCAAGTCGCCGACTTGCTGACACCAGCCGTACCGACAGACGGTCGCAATCCGTGTGCGAAACCCCTGCTTAGTGTCATCGTGGTCATAGCAGTTTCTCCCATGCTTGCTTGGTCACGCAGCTAAAAAATGCCTTGTTCTTGGCATCGCGCAACAGCTCCAGTTTGTCCCACACAATTTGGGATTGAGGCTCAATGCCCGATTCACAGTATGCATCGATATCGAGAACCACACCCGACCTTCCGGCGCCTGCGCCTACGTTGGCCTCGCCAGGCGCCTGCACGATGACAAGGACGATGCCACTCTCATTGATCCTCAAGACCCACCTGGTCATGAACTCTGAAAGCGTCTGGGGCAATCCTTCAGGTATGTCCGGCCCCTTGGTCAGCAAGTCGTCCAGGTCGATCGACCCGCCTTCATCAACGGGGAACAGATTGATGTACCGGACACCCAGCCGAATCACCGCCTCAGGCTCGAAAATCTCGACGTATAGCGGCCACAGCTCGCGTACCCTTGCCGTCAGCCCGTCCCAAGATTCGTAGGGCGACAAGCGGCTGACTGTGAAACCATCGCTTTTGGCCTGCACGACCCATTTTCCATCGGCGTCATCGAGTCGCACACCGATGACCGAATGTGACACGTCATTCTTGACCTCCGCTCCTTCCTCCAGGTTGAAACGTGACTCGAAAAATCGAATCGGTTGCGCTTTGGGGAACCGATCTTTCAGCCGATCGCGGAACACGTCGAATCGTTCCGGCGCCACAGGGCTGGGCGTACGGATGCGAAGCTCAATGATGGCTTCGGCTACCGGCGCATTTTTCAGTTTCGGGTATGGCGACATGGAGATTCATCGTATCGGCGGCAGGATACAGCATCACGAGCACCGGCCTGCTCGCCGCCGGTTGACCAGCTGCACGAACACCAGAGCAACCGCCATCGGACACGGGCGCCCGCTCGACGCTGCGCGGCCTCCATCGCTCAGGCGGATGGATCGATGTAGGCCAGGTGCAGGCGCTTGATGTCCTGCATCGCGCCCAGGTATGCCGCAACCCACAGCGGGATCGGCGTGAGCCCGTTTGCCCAGCGGGATGGGGTCTGTTTGGTGACACCGGTCTTGCGGCAGAAGTCCGCCTGTTTCCAGGCCAGCGCAATCAGTGCAGCCGTGAAATCGTCTGGGGTCATGGTGTCGGGTGATGTGCGTGTTTTCATGCTCGCATCATAGCCCTGTTGCGTTCCCCTGTTAATACGTTTATCCTTCTTTCATACGCACGACTTTACATAACGCCCGTTGTATCTAGTAGATAAAATGAATAACTTTGTAATCATTAGGGAAATATCTAATCGTATCAAGCACTTGCGATCATGGCACAGTCGCCTGTTTTTTGTGCAACCGACAGATCAGCCGATTACGCAATACGTATCGAAGTTATCCACAGGGGCGACGCGGCCGGTTGGACGGCCCCAGGAGAGGGCCTACTCGCGCTCATTTCCGGACGAGTCCGCAAGCATCCGGCAACGTGCGACCGTGGCAACAAGATAAGCCCGGGCCATGCATCGCATGGGCCGGGCGCTCGCAGACCGACCCCACGACGACAGCCGCACCATGAGCGCCGGCGTGGTCGCCGCCGGTCAGCCAGGTCGACGTCGCCGGGCAGCACCACGAGCACCGGCCAGGTCGACGTCGCCGGGTAGCACCACGAGTGCCGGCGTGATCGCCAGCGGGTTACCAGCACGAGTGCCAGATCGATCACCGCCTGGTGGCCAGCACCACGACCGCCGGCCTGGTCGCCAGTGGGTGGCCGGCACGAGCGCCGGCTCGACACCGCTGGCCAGTGCCACGAGCGCCGGCGTGGTCGCCGCCTGGTCGGACA
>Ga0163144_10029693_pt1 | contig 10484 bp, 9 predicted proteins | sample OliLak19BULKMAT1_FD_123175 | JGI IMG/M metagenome (GOLD analysis project Ga0163144, IMG submission 123175) | Freshwater microbial mat bacterial communities from Lake Vanda, McMurdo Dry Valleys, Antarctica - Oligotrophic Lake LV.19.BULKMAT1 | ecosystem: Environmental > Aquatic > Freshwater > Lake...
CATCCTGGCCTGGCTGCTGCTGGCCAACGGGCTGTTGCTGGCCGTCGCGCTGTTTGCCACCGGGGCGATGCTGTGGGTTCTGGCACCGGGATTGGCCGCCGATGATCCGCAGCGCGGGCTGGTGATCGCGCTGACGCGGATCACGTTTCCCTATCTGGTCTGCATGTCGGCGGTGGTGCTGTTGTCGGGTGTGCTGAATGCCCATGGCCGGTTTGCAGCGGCGGCGGCGGCGTCGGTGCTGCTGAATATCACCATGATCGCCACGCTGCTGGGCGCGCAATGGTTCCCCTCGGCGGCGCATGCTGCGGCCTGGGGGGTGCTGGCGGGCGGGGTGGCGCAGGTGGCGCTGGTCGGTTGGGATGCGGCGCGGGCCGGGCTTGGGGTTTCGCTGGTGATGCCCATGCTGGATCCGGCAACCCGGCTGTTTCTACGCCGCCTTGGCCCGGCGATCCTGACCTCGGGCGCGGTGCAGGTGGCGGTGTTTGCCGACACCATGCTGGCGACATTCCTGCCCACCGGCGCGCTGTCGCACCTGTATTACGCCGACCGGCTCTATCAGTTGCCGCTTGGGGTGGTTGGCATCGCGCTGGGAACCCTGCTGTTGCCCAATATCGGGCGAATGGTGGCTGAGGGCGATGAGCCGCAGATCCGCACCATGATGGCGCAGGCCTTGACGCTGTGCCTAGCCACCGGTCTGCCGCTGATGGTGATCTTTGCCGGGATCGGCGACTGGGTGATTGCGGTGCTGTTCCAGCGCGGCGCATTTGATGCCGCGGCGGTGCAGGGGGCCTATGGCGTTCTGGTCGCCTATAGTGTCGGGCTGGTGCCGGGGCTGGCGATCCGCTCGCTGGTGGCGGGGTTTCAGGGCCGGGGCGACATGGGCACCCCGCTGCGCGCCCTGATCGGGGCAACGCTGGTCAATCTGGTGCTGAAGGCGCTGTTGGCGGGGCCGCTGGGCATGGGGGTTGCCGGGCTGGCGCTGGCGACCTCGGCAGGGGTGTGGATCTATGCGGGCCTGCTGTACCGGGCTGCCCTGCGCGCCGGGCACATGGCACCGGTTGACCTGAGGCTGGTTGGTGTGCTGACAGCGGCTGCGGCAGTGGCTGCCTGGCTGATCCGGCTGCTGCGCGACCCGGTGCTGGCGCTGGCCACATCGTGGTGGCCCGCAGCGGCGATGATGCTGGCCGGTCTGGCGCTGGCAGCAGTGCCGCTGGCGCTGACGGCACTGGCCTGGGTTGCGGTGCGCGAACGCCGGGCCGGTAGACCATGGCGCTAGGCAGGTTCCGCATCAGATGCTATGCTCGGCACAAGTTCATCGGTAAGCGTTGCGGAGGGGTCCATGTCGGCCATCGTTCTTTTCGCAGGAAACGACACCTATTACGGCGGATCCACCTCTGACAGCATCAGCGGGCTGGCAGGCGATGATTTCATCGTCGGCGGCAGCGGCAGCGATACCCTGTTCGGCGGGGTCGGCAATGACATTTTGCAGGACGGATCGCCGGGCGACAAGGACATCTACTGGGGCGGGGCAGGTGACGATACGCTGCAGGCAGGCTTCGGCGATTTCGGCGATGTGGCCGACGGCGGGGTCGGGGTCGATACCATCGAGCTCAACTACGCCTTTTTCAGCCTTGGCGGCCTGTCGATCCAGTTCGGCGCTTCCTTTTTCGTAATGGCGGGTGGGGCACAGGGGATTTCGGTGCAGAATTGCGAAGCACTGATCGTTTCGTGCACCGGCTTTGCCGATCTGATCCAGTGTGGCGGCGGCGACGACCGGATATTGGCCGGTGACGGGCTGGATTCGATCTATGGCGGCGGCGGGGATGACTTTATCGACGCGGGCAGCGGCGACTTTGATCTGAACGGCGGCGCAGGCATCGATACGCTGGGTTTGGTCACCAGTTCCACGGCGGCGGATGTGGTCTGGCAAGTCCGCAATGTCTTTGTCTCGACCCTTGCCGGGTTCAGCGGCACGGCGCGCGGGTTCGAGATCCTGCATATGGTGACCGGGGCCGGGAATGACCACCTGACCGGCGGCGCACTTGATGACCGCTTCAACAGCGGCTTTGGCAATGATGTGTTGCGTGGCGGGCTGGGCAATGACATTCTGGCCAGCGGCAACGGCAGCGATGTGGTGTTCGGCGGTGACGGCGACGATCTGATCACGCACGGCGGCATCTTTGAGACCGGGGCAGGCGGCGATACGGTGTCCGGTGGCCGTGGCAACGACCTGATCTATGGCGGCGACCGGGATGAGGATCTGTCGGGCGACGATGGCAACGATGTGATCAGCGGTGCGGGCGGGATCGACATCCTGACCGGTGGCACAGGCAATGATTCGCTGTCTGGCGGCAGTCTGGCGCAATTTTACGGCGGTACCGGGGATGACCTGCTCGGGGTTTCAATCACCGGCCTGATGGGCATCCTGGCCGGCGGGGCTGGCGTGGACCGGCTGGTGGCCAACCTCAATTTCAACGACCGCGCCCTTGTGCTGATGGCGGATTTCGTGGCCGGAGGTTATCAACTGACGCTTGGCGGGCAGGTAGTAATGCTGGCAACCGGGGTCGAGCAGATCAGCGTTACCGGCGGCGAAATGGGCGATATGCTGCGGGGCGGAGCGCTGGATGATGTGCTGATCGGCTATCAGTTTGATGCAGCCACCGGCGATGCCGACCGGCTGTTCGGCAATGCAGGTCTTGACCTGTTGATCGGGCGCGCCGGGAATGACCGGCTGTTCGGCGGCGCTGACAATGACACACTGGTTGGCGGGCTGGGGATGGACCGATTGAACGGCGGTTCGGGGCTTGACCATTTCCGCTTCACGCTTGCCACGGAGAGCGGCCTCGGCGGCGCGCTGCGCGATGTGGTCGAGGATTTTGTGCAGGCAGCGGACCGGATCGACCTGTCCCTGATCGATGCCGACCCCGCCAATGCACTGATTGATGCCTTCAGCTTCATTGGCCGAACTGCGTTCAGTCAGCAAGCCGGGGAATTGCGTTTTGGTGCCAATGCGCAGCGGACCCTGATAGAGGGCGATCTGGACGGCGACGGACTGGCTGATTTCGAGATCGAACTGACCGGCAGGATCATCCTGCAGGCCAGCGATTTCATCCTTTGACGCGTGCCGTTACAGATAGCTGCGCGGCGGTTCGGGGCGGTTTTGCAGCACCTTTTCAATCGCTGCCAGCAGATCGGGCGTCATGTTGGCGCGCAGGTCGAGTGCGGCGATATTGTCCACCAGTTGGGATTCGCGCGAGGCACCGAGGATCACGGTGGAAACCCGCGGGTTGGCCAGGCACCACAACAGCGCCAGATGGTGGATCTTCATTCCCGCGGCTTCGGCCAGCTTGGCCAGTTCGGCCACTTTCACCAGCTTGGCCTTGCCCGCTTCGCTGGTCCATTCGGCTTTCAGCCACTCATACCCCGGCAGGGTCATCCGGCTGTCTGCCGGGATGCCGTCATTGTATTTGCCGGTCAGCGCACCCGAGGCCAGCGGCGAAAAGATCGTGGTGCCAAGGCCGAAGCTGTCATAGATCGGCACGTAATCGCTTTCGACCTTTTGCCGCTCGAACAGGTTGTATTGCGGCTGCTCCATGGTCGGCGGCGTCAGGCCCCACTGGCGGGCGGCGGCGTGGGCTTCGGTGATCTGCTGCGCCGTCCATTCCGAGGTGCCCCAATAGATCACCTTGCCCTGCAGCACCAGATTGTGCATCGCGCGCACGGTTTCCTCGATCGGGGTTTCCAGATCGGGACGGTGGCAGAAATAAAGGTCAAGATAGTCAACCTGAAGCCGCTTCAGCGCCTGATGGCAGCCGTCGGTCACATGTTTGGCGCTCAGGCCGCGCTGGGTCGGCTTGGTTCCACCCCAGAACACCTTGGACGACACGGCAAAAGAGTCGCGCCGCCATGCCAGCTTTTTCAGCGCGTCCCCCATCAGGGTTTCCGAAGCGCCGGCCTCATACCCCTCGGCATTGTCAAAGAAATTGATGCCGGCATCATAGGCCTGCGTCATCAGCGCCAGGGCAGCGCCCTGATCGACCTGCTTGGCGAATGTCACCCATGACCCAAGCGAGAATTCACTGACCTGAAGGCCGGATTTCCCCAGACGGCGGTATTTCATGGCGGTTCCTTTTTGAATGGGCAGCCGGGCGGCTGCCGCCAATTGAGTGCATGGGGCGGGGTTGGCCCGCTCAACAATGCCAATGGTTGCGGGTAGCCTATTCCGCCAGGGCAGGCAAGGCGATCCCCGCCGCATCGAACAGATGAACGTGTCCGGCATCAAGGCGTAGCCCCACGGCTGTTCCCGGCGCGATCTGGCGCCCGCCCTCGGCCTCCACGATCATCCGGCCCGATGGGGTATCGACATAGACATAGGTGGGATTGTCCAGATGTTCGACCACCGAGGTCTTGCCCTGAAGAATGCACCGGCGTCTCCGGATCGGCCAGATGCACATGTTCGGGGCGGATGCCAACCTCTGCCTCGCCGCCAGAAGCAATGGCTCCCGCTGCGCGGGATGGCAAGGCAATGCTTGCCCCGCTGGCAAGTGCGACACTCAACTGCCCGAATGAATCCTGCGGTGTGGCGCAAGATCGCAGTTCGGCACGCAGCCACGGCGACCCTTTCGCCGCCGGAAAGTCAGGTAGTCAGCCGGCACCGAATTCGCAATTGCTGCGAAAGGCACTGTTGGCCGCGTGAGCCTCACATGTCGGTCACGCTTGAACGTGGTCAATATCGAGGCCGCTCGGGCGTCAAGCCCCTTGGGCGGCTGATCTGCCGGAGCGCTGTTCGTGAAGCAGGCGACGGCGGCAATCGAGGTCATTGTCGTGCCCTCGCCGTCCTTCATGTCGGCAGCGCAACAGGGGCCGCATTCCCGGGTGTGCTTGGAATTGTCTGCATTGAATTGGTCGAACAGACAACGGATGCAGGCCGTCACCCCATTGGGCAGTTCCGAGGCCGGCACGGCGTCATCCTCCAGGATGCAGGCGCGGTTGCCGCCCACCGACCTCAACGCGAGATCGTCAAAGCCGAAGCTCATTTCAATCCGCACACCCAACCCGGACGCGGTTTTGCTATCGGCGCCGTTGCCGAAGTTGGTGATGCTGTCGGGCGGGGATTCGGGAAAAAAACTCACCAACAGTGTGCCATCCGGCAAAGTCCCGCCCAGCGCCCCCGTGATTGGGGGAAACGCTCCTGCGGAGCCTTTCCCCCAATCACTCCATCGGTCTGAAGTTCAGGCTTGCGCCCTCCTTGATCCCCGACGGCCAGCGCGCCGTGATGGTTTTGGTGCGGGTGTAAAACCGGAACGCGTCCGGTCCATGCTGGTTCAGATCGCCGAACCCCGATTTCTTCCAGCCGCCAAAGGTGTGATAGGCCAAGGGCACCGGAATCGGCACGTTGATCCCGATCATGCCGATATTGATCCGGTTGGCGAAATCGCGGGCCGTGTCGCCGTCGCGGGTATAGATCGCGGTGCCGTTGCCGAATTCATTGTCCATCGCGTAAGACAGCGCCTCCTCATAGGTTTTGGCGCGGACGGTGGACAGCACCGGGCCAAAGATTTCCTTGCGGTAAATCTCCATAGCAGTGGTGACATGGTCAAACAGGTGCGGGCCGATGAAAAAGCCGCCCTCATAGCCCTGCAGCTTGAACCCCCTGCCATCGACCACCAGTTTCGCGCCCTGCGCGATACCGGTTTCCACCAGCCGCAGAATATTGGCTTTGGCGGCGGCAGTAACCACCGGGCCGTAATCCACATCATTGCCCGCCGTATAGGGCCCCACTTTCAGCTTTTCGATCCGGGGGATCAGCTTGGCAATCAGCGCATCGGCGGTTTCATCGCCCACCGGCACCGCAACCGAGATTGCCATGCAGCGCTCGCCCGCCGCACCATAGCCCGCCCCCACCAGCGCATCGGCGGCCTGATCCAGATCGGCGTCAGGCATGATGATCATGTGGTTCTTGGCACCGCCAAAGCACTGCACCCGTTTGCCGTTGGCGCAGCCCCGGCTGTAGATATATTCGGCAATCGGCGTCGACCCCACAAAGCCGATCCCGGCCACGGTGGGATTGTCCAGAATGGCATCCACCGCATCCTTGTCGCCGTTCACCACCTGCAACACGCCATCGGGCAGCCCGGCTTCCTTCAGCAATTCCGCCAGCATCAGCGGCACCGAGGGGTCGCGTTCGGATGGTTTCAGGATGAACGCATTACCGCAGGCCAGCGCCGGGCCCATTTTCCACATCGGGATCATGGCGGGGAAATTGAACGGGGTAATCCCCGCCACCACGCCAAGCGGCTGGCGCATCGAATACATGTCGATGCCGGGGCCGGCAGAATCGGTGAATTCGCCCTTTAGCAGGTGCGGCGCGCCGATGCAGAATTCGATCACTTCCAGCCCGCGCTGGATATCGCCCTTGGCATCGGGGATGGTCTTGCCATGTTCGCGGCTCAGCGCTTCGGCCAGCTTGTCCATATCGCGGTTGAGCAATTGAACGAATGCCATCATCACCCGGGCGCGGCGCTGCGGGTTGGTGGCACCCCATTTGATCTGGGCGCGGGCGGCTTCGGCCACGGCGCTGTCAAGCTCGGCCTTGCTGGCCAGCGGCACGCGGGCCTGCACCTCGCCGGTGGCGGGGTTGAAGACATCGGCAAAACGGCCCGACGTGCCTTTGACGTGCTGGCCGTTGATCCAGTGCGACAGTTCCTGCATGGCATCCTCCTGTGTTGCCCCCACAATAGGCTTGGGTTTTTGCCGGTAACAGAGGCAAGTTTTCAAAAGCATTTTTCAGGATGGTGCCGATGGATCTGGGTGGCCGGGATGACGTGCAGTAGTTCTGGCGGTGGCGCGCAAGCAGAGAATGCCAATGTTTCGGGCGTTTCAGGAGGCTATTCTGAAAAAGGATTGAGGCATGTTCCGACAGGCTGTTCCGTCCGACCTTGACTTTGTCAGCGAACGCATTCAGGCGGCTTGCGGACCGCCTGCTGCGGAAGTTGGCGTGCGACTGGCCCCACTGGATGCCGATTATTTTGCCGCCATCGCTCGAAGCGAGGTCTATCTCAGTGTGGACCCTTCGGGTGCCCTGGACGGTTTGATCCTGTTTCACACTGAACCCCCGGTGATGCATCTGGACAATGTTGCCGTGCCGCTGAATAGCCATGGGAAGGGGATTGGCAGCAAATTGATCGCTTTCTGCGAAAGCGAGGCGCGGCGGATGGGCATGACATCGATCGAACTTTACACCGATCAAAAGCTGCTCCGGAATATTGCGATCTACACCCTTCTCGGTTTTGTGGTCACCAGCCGCAGGCTCGATGAGGGCTTTCACCATATTTTTTTTCGCAAGCTTCTGCAGGCACCGGCGCTGCGGGCAGAAGTGGCGAAGCTGGCGGGCTGGCAGGAACGGGGGCGCGATCCTTGTGCCGGATGCGGCCTTGAGCCGATAACCGGACCCCGGGCAGGGAATTCTTGACAGAATGCCTCAGGTGGCAGATCCTTTTGCGATCAGAAGGAGGCCGAGATGCTGGTTCACCAGATACTGAAATCGAAACCCGATCATGCGGTGGCAACGATCCTGCCGGGTGCCACGATGGCACAGGCGGTGGAGATGCTGTCGGCGCGGCGGATCGGGGCGTTGGTTGTTTCGCATGACGGCAAGGCGGTGGCGGGCATCCTGTCGGAACGTGATGTGGTGCGCGAACTGGGGCGGCGCGGCGTTGCTTGCCTGACCGACAAGGTTGAAGCGGTGATGACGCGCGATATTGTCGGCTGCGCCCGCGACGACAAGGCCGATGTGGTGCTGCAGCGGATGACGGACGGGCGTTTCCGCCATATGCCGGTGATGCAGGGTGCAGAGATGGTCGGGCTGATTTCGATCGGCGATGTCGTCAAGGCGCGGCTGTCGGAACTGGCGACCGAGGCGGATGCCCTGACCTCCATGATCATGGGGAACTGAGACAATCCACCTATTCCGGGTGGAATTGTTGCCCAGAACTATATAAAAGCAGAAAAAAACTGGATGGGTGCCGAGTGGTGCCGGGTAATTCAGGCCAGATGGCGGGGTAGAAGTGGCGGCAAGATTTTTGCCAGCCGCCTGCCTCAATTCCAGCGATGGCGGGACAAAATTTCCCTCGATGCCAGCACGATTGCAGCCACGACGACACTGGGTTTCGTCGGCAAACTGGCCATCGACACGTTCACGTCTGGGTTCAGCGGTAATCACCCCGTGTTTGCCAGTGTGACCGCTGGCGGCGTTGATGAGGTGCCGGATTTCACCCTGACCCAAGATGCGATTGACCTGTCGGGGATTTTTGCCCTGACCGGGTCGGTGGTCACGGTGCTGAACCCCGGGTTCTTCGTGCAGGTCGCAGCCTTTGGTGCCGGTACGGATTCGACCCTGGCGATTGATGCCGATGGCACGGCTGGCGGGTTGTCCTATACGATTGTCGGTGGGGTTCGCGGTGTGACCTCCGGGCAGTTGTTCGATTTCAACAACTTCATCGTTTAGCCGGTTGTGAGGCGCCCGGGTCGTTCCACCCCCTTGCCTTTGCCTGCGCAATAATGTTGCGTGTGAGAGCAAGCGGGAGGGTTCGATGCGCATAGGTCTTTATCCCGGAACCTTCGATCCGATCACGCTCGGGCATCTGGATATCATCAAACGCGCGGCGGCGCTGGTCGACCGGCTGGTGATCGGCGTGGCGATCAACCGCGACAAGGGGCCGCTGTTCAGCCTGGAAGAGCGGGTGGCGATGGTGGAGGCCGAAGGCGCGGCGATGGCAGCCTCCACCGGCATCGAGATCAGGGTCCATCCGTTCGAAAACCTGCTGATCGACTGCGCCCGCGATGTCGGTGCCAGCCTGATCATCAGGGGCCTGCGGGCTGTGGCGGATTTTGAATATGAATATCAGATGGTTGGCATGAACCGGGTGCTGGATGATTCCGTGGAAACCGTGTTCCTGATGGCCGAGGCGCGGCATCAGGCGATTGCCTCAAAGCTGGTCAAGGAAATCGCGCGGCTGGGGGGGGATGTGTCGAATTTTGTCACCCCGCCGGTGGATCGGGCGCTCAGGGAGCGGTTTGGGCGAGACCCGGTGCCGGGCTAGGCCAGCGGACGGATCTGCCCCGGCCTTGCTTGTGAAATCGGGGCAAGACCATAGGGCATTGCGGGTCAGCGCGGTTGCCAGAACAAGAATGGCGGCACATCTTGCGATGCGCCGCCTGAAACTCGCGGGCAGGGTTCACCCGCCCAAACCGCCTGTCAGTGGGCGGGGTTGACCAGAAACCGCGGCATCGGTGTGCGGGCCGCTGCGGCGTTGCGCAGTTTCGGCTGGCCATAGACGGCGTCGCGGGCGATCCGATCGATGTCGCCGCTGTAAATGTCGAGATCCAGCAGGGTCGCGGGCGACAGGGCCTTCAGTTCGGCCACAGTGTTGCGATAGGCGACGGCATTGCGGGCAACTTCGAACAGGTTGAGCATCTGATGCTCCTTTCAACAAAGCGCGGGTGATGTCCCGCGCCCCTTGGATATGGCATCCCTGCTACCGCTAACAACCCAAAGCCTTGCCGTATCGCCATGCAAAATTTGCATGGCTTGGAATGAAACACGGCGCGATCTGTCAACCGCATCGTCATATTTCTGTTTCAAACCGCTTCAGATCAGCTTGCCCATCACCACAGCGGTATCAGCCATGCGATTGGAGAAGCCCCATTCGTTGTCATACCAGCACAAGACTCGCACGAAATTGCCCGGCAGAACCTTGGTCTGGTCGGCGGCAAAGGTCGAGGAATGGCTGTTGTGGTTGTAGTCCGATGACACCAGCGGCTCGGTCTCGTAGCCCAGAATGCCCTTCAGCTTGCCATTGGCGGCGGTCTGCACGGCGGCGTTGACCTCGGCCACCGTGGTGCTTTTGCCCAGCACCACCTTCAGATCGACGCAGGATACGTTGGGCGTCGGCACCCGGATCGACGAACCGTCCAACTTGCCCGCCAGCGACGGCAGCACCAGCCCCAGCGCCTTTGCGGCCCCGGTGGTGGTGGGGATCATCGACAGGGCGGCGGCGCGGGCGCGGTACAGATCCTTGTGCATGGTGTCCAGCGTCGGCTGGTCGCCGGTATAGGAATGGATCGTGGTCATGAAGCCGGTGACGATGCCGAATTCGCGGTCCAGCACCATTGCCACCGGGGCAAGGCAGTTGGTGGTGCACGAGCCGTTGGACACGATCAGATCGCCAGCGGTCAGAATGTGGTCATTGACACCCATCACGATCGTCTTGTCGGCACCCGCCGAGGGGGCCGAGACCAGCACCCGGCTCGCGCCGTTTTCCAGATGGATCTGTGCCTTGTCCTTGTCGGTGAAGATGCCGGTGCATTCCATCACGATATCGACATGCTTCCATGGCAGGTCCGCCGGGTTGCGGATCGCCGAAACCTCTATCGGGCCACGGCCCACGTTGATCGAGGTGCCCTTTACCGTGACGGTCGCCGGA
>Ga0163144_10029696_pt1 | contig 10483 bp, 5 predicted proteins | sample OliLak19BULKMAT1_FD_123175 | JGI IMG/M metagenome (GOLD analysis project Ga0163144, IMG submission 123175) | Freshwater microbial mat bacterial communities from Lake Vanda, McMurdo Dry Valleys, Antarctica - Oligotrophic Lake LV.19.BULKMAT1 | ecosystem: Environmental > Aquatic > Freshwater > Lake...
ACCTCACGCGCGAGCGCGAGGTAGTGCAGCGCATCGGCGCGCTTGCCGAGTCGGTACGCGGTCATGCCGCGCATGTAATAAAAGCGCGCGCGCATCTCGACGTCCATGTCGCTGGCCTTCGGCTCGAGGTCCTCGAGCCAGACGAGCGACTCGTCATATTGCGCGGCGTCGAACGACGACTCGGCGTGAAGCATGTCCTCCTTCAGCGCGGCGCAGCCGGTGAGGAGCAGCGGGGCGAGGAGCAGTAGGGCGAAGATGCAGGCGAAGCCGCTGGGGCGGCGCGTCGTCACGCGAGTCATGCGCCGGAGGATACATCGAGTGCGCACGACGCGCGCATCGACTTCTGCGGCAACTCGAAGGTGGAAGAAAAGAACCGCGCGCCACGTTCCAAAGCCCAAGCCACGACAGACGGACTGCGAGAGCCCGACGAGCGGCCATACAAGAAAGGGCAAGGAAGCGGGGCTTGCGAGCGGGGCGCGCGGAGCGATAGAATCCAAATGAGTTGCAAAGCGTAAGGGGCAAGAGAAGCGGAGCGCCTTCGAGGGGCGCGTGATTCAAGATGAGGCGCTGCGGTCGTACAGAGCGGAGGTAGCGAAGCCGAGGCCAGTGAGCGAAGCGGAGACGCGAACCAAGTAAGTCGAAGCAGGCGAAGCAACTGAACTGGGCGAAGGCAAGTAGGCGAAGCAAGTGAACTAGGCGAAGCAGAAGCGAAGCAACTGAGCTAGGCGAAGAAAGCAAGCGAAGCGGCCTGATTGAGCGTCTCAGCGGCGGGTGACGAGCGGGCAGCCAGCACCCTACGAGAGACTCTAAGAAATCGGAGACCGGCTTGCGCCGCCCCAGCGGCTTGCGCCGCGCATTATCGATTAGAGTTTGCAACACGGGTGCCAGCCGCCACGCGTGCCGCCCGGCCTCGGCGGTGGATCACTGAATTCATTGACGTTATCCCGGCACCGACGGCCAATTGCCAGCTCATCGGCGGGCAAGTGCGTTGGGCGGTCCCGGTTCAGTCGCGACATCTCTGTCGCGGGTCAGGACCTGCCGGCGGGTCGACTAGCCAACGCGACTAGCCAACGCGACCAGCGAGGCCCGCGGCTCAGGCGCGGTGGGCGGCGAGTCGTGCGAGGCCGACGCAAAGCGCCGCGTTGAGCAGCAGCCAGGGGCCGACCAGCGAGACCGGCAGCAGCGCGATGGCGGCGGTCGGCGCGAGCGCTTCGACGACCAAGTGCGCGGCGACGCCGAGCGTCACGCCGACGACGACCGGCAGCGCTCGCCGGGCGCCGAGCAGCAGCGCGATCAGGCCGAGCGGCAGCGCAGCGCTGAGCGCGAGCGGCGCGACCAGCGGCGAGAGACCGGCGAACACGGCGGGAAGGCCAGCGACGAACGGCGCGGCGTCGGCGGCGCTGCCACCGAGGCCGAAGGCGCAGCTGAGCCAGCCGAGCGGAAGCGCGGCGAGCCCACCCGCGACCACGAACGCGAGGCCGAGCGTCGGCGCGAGCGGGACGGCGAGCAGCGAGCGGCGGCGCAGGCCGACCAGCGCGAGCCCACCGAGGCCGAGCGCGACCAAACCGCGGAGGCCGCCGAGCCCTTGACCTGCGGCTTGCAGCGCAGTGTCTGCGCGGACGAGGCCGGCGCCGTAGCGGCGGGTGTCGCCGGAGGTCTTGGTCGTCGCGAGGAGGATCCGCTCGATGCTCGCTGGATCATGCACGCCAGCCCCGTAAAGCAGCGCGGCGACGCCTGCGACGTGAGGTGTCGCCATCGAGGTGCCCTGCCAGGCGAGGTAATCGAACTTCGACGGGTCGCCGCGCACCATTGTGTTCTGCACGACGCCATCGGGCATTCCGTCGCCGTTCTGATCGACCCGCAGATCGCCGCCCGGCGCGACCAGATCGAGGCCGCGGCCGTACGAGCTGTAGAACGAGAGCTGGCCATCGTCGCGCACTGCGCCGACCGCCACCACATGATCAAAGCCCGCCGGAAACTCGACCTGCGCGCGCCCAGCGTTGCCCGCCGCGGCGATGACCAACACGCCCTTGCGGTGCGCGTAGGCGACGGCCTTCTCGACGACCGCCGAGCGGCTGCCGCCGAGCGACATGCTGATGATGTGCGCGCCGTGATCGGCCGCGAAGCGGATGCCCGCTGCCACGCCGCCAAAGCCGCCCGAACCGCGCGCGTCGAGCACGCGAATCGGCATGATCGCCGCTTCGGGTGCGACGCCGGTGACGCCGACGCCGTTGTTCGTCGACTGCGCGACGGTGCCGGCGCAGTGCGTGCCGTGACCGTGCTCGTCGTCGGGCGTCGCGTCGTTGTCGATGAAATCCCAGCCGGGCACGAAGCGCGTATCGGCGAGATCCGGCGCACGGTGGAAGCGCCCGTGATCGCGATAGAGGACGCCCGTGTCGATCACCGCGACGACGGCGCCGCGGCCGCGTGCGAGCGACCACGCCGCGGGCATGCCGATGCGCTCCATGTGCCACTGGAACTTGAAGTACGGGTCGTTCGGGCGGAACGGTCCACGCGCGGGAGTCGGGCGCGCAGCTGCGGGGATCGCGACGGCGCGCTCGCCGGCAGGCAGACCCCAGACGCCCTCGCGCTCGACCGCCTCGACGCGCTCGTCGCCGGCGAGCGCCGCGAGCACGTCGGCGATCTCGGAGGCCGGCGGAGTAAAGCGATGGAGCTGCGCCTCGCGCTCAAGTGGCGCACCGAGCGCGGCCGCTGCATCGGGCCAGTCGAACGGAGCGATCGCGCGATCGACCCGCGCCCCGATCTCCGCGCGGTCGGCCTCCGAGACATCGTCGGCGAAGTCGACGACAACGGCGCCGGTCGGGTCGAGCGGCGTGGCGCTGACATCGGCGGGCGCTGGCGCGTCGCCTGAGTCGAGCCGCACCGCGATGGAAGCGCCGAGCAACGTGAGCGCTGCGGCTGCGAACAGGGCCACACGCGCGCGCGGAGACTTCATCGGCAGAGCATGGGGCGGGAGGGCGGCGCTCGCCAGCGGGGCAGACGTCGCGGCGGGGTTAGATGAGGATCAGATCGTCTTCGTCGAGGTCGACGGATAGCTCTTCGTCGCGGCTCGACTCGAGCACGATGCGCGTGTCCATCATCCGCTCTTCGCTGAGCGACTCGATGTAGGCGCGGATATCCGGCACCGCGTCGAGGAGCCGCTGAAAGATCTCTCGGGCCAGATAGAGCACCGTCGACGCGCGCGCGGCGGTGACGCTCGCCGTGGTCGGGCCGTCGTTGAGCAGGCTGATCTCACCGAAGACGTCGCCCGGATGCAGCGTCGCGAGCAGCACGCGATCTGCGCCGTCGACCTTCGACACATCGAGCTCGCCCGAGAGCAGCACGAACAAGCCGCGACCCGGCTGCGCCTCGCGGATCACCTCTACGCCCTGCGCGACGTCGTGCGCGGTGAAGCGCCGCGCGAGGTCGAGGCGCTGCTTGCGATCGAGCGGCTTGAACAGCGCGGAGGTCGCCAGCAGGTTGTTGAGCAGCCGCTCGCGCGTGAATTTGTCGAGCGCGCGGGCGATGGTGCCGACGTCGCGCGCGACGCTGGTGAGCGCCTCGCGATCGAACTCGAGCAGATCGCAGTCGGTCTCCGCCGTGACCGTCGCGGTGCGCGGCGAAGCGCTGACCAGCGCCATCTCGCCGAAGATCGAGCCGTCATGCAGCGTCGCGAGCGGGATGACGCCGCCGGAGATATCTTTGCGCGTCACGCGCACGGTGCCGCGCGCGAGCATGTAAAACGACTGCCCCGGCGCGCCCTCGGCGAGGATGACGTCGCCCGGCCGCGTGCGCACGAGCTTGAGCGCGGCGAGCACCGAGGCGAACGCGTCGGCCGGCAGCTCGCTGAACAGCGGAATCGCCGGGAGGAACTCTGGGTACGCGCCGATCGGGTCGAGGTTCGACGCGATCTTCTCGGCGTATTCGATGAGGTCCGGCAGCGGCGGCGCCTCGGCGAAGGAGAGCGTCGGCGGCAGCGGGAGTTCGGGATCACCGGGCGAGATGCGCACGCCGCGGCCGAGACGCGGAGAACCAAGCGCATAGAGTTGCGCGACCGGCGCGAGCAGCGCGCCGAGCTGCGGCTCGAGCGCAGAGAGCACCTTGAGCGTCACCAGCGCGCGCAGCGGATAGCCGCCGTTCGCGGCGTGGCGCGCCAAAGTCGTATAAACGACGGCCGCGCGTTGCACCTCGCCGAGCGCGAGCAGCGTATCGGCGACGCGGAGCCGCGCGTCGAGGTCCTGCGCTTGGAGGGCGACGAGCGCCGCGTAGCAGTGCAGCGCGCCGGGATAGTCCGCTGCGAAGAGGCGCTGGTCAGCGAGCGCGCGCAGCTCGCGGCAGGTGGTCATGGTGGGCTGCGATGTTAGCCGCGCGCAGAGAGTCGACGCAAGCGCGTACACGCGCCTACATTCGCGCACCGATTCTTGCGGCGGTGCTCGCGTGCTCGCTCAGTCGGGTATGCTGATGCCGTTCGTTACGTGAGAGTCACCGGGGGGCCGGTAGACAAAACCGCAATGCTGAGCTGCCATCGCTGTGGTCGGACGCTCCCTGATGACGAACCAAGCTGCCCCGAGTGCGGGACGCAGCCGGCTGCGCCTGACCTCGCGCGTCGCCCGCTGCGTGCGCTCGAGGTGCGCGGCGCTGATGCGGTCACGACGCTGACGCCGTCGCGCGGGCTGCCGAGCGCTGGGCGGGTCGCGCAGCCGACGCGCGGTCTGCGCGCGGTCGCGAGCGCGAGCGCCGCCGCCAGTGTGGCGGCGGGCCCAGTGATGCTCGCGAACAGCGCGGCTGCCGCGGCCAGCGAGCTCGAGCCAAAGACGCAACCCTTCGCGGACGAGCGCACCGGCTCACAGCGCAAGGCGAGCGGTGAGTGGGCCAAGGGCGGCGGCGAAGGCGCGAAGATCCTCGCGCTGCGTCCAGAAGACGCGACCGCCGAAACGGCCGAGGCCGCCGCTGTGCCGCTCGACCCGCGACCGAGCGAGGCGCGACCGAGCGACGCGCGACCGAGCGAGGCGCGACCGCTCGACGCGCGGCTGAGCGACGCGCCGCCAGAGCGCCACACAGCGGAGGCCGCGCAGAGCGGCATTCGTACGAGCCCAGCGCCGGCGCAGATCAGGACGACCAGCGGTGAACATCGCAAGCCGCTCGTGCTGGCGTCCGAGTGCATGCGCGCGGACATCGCGCCGAATGATCCCGGTCGCGGCATCATCCGCGTCGCCGCGGTCGCCGTAGGCGGCGCAGGCGCGGCGGCCGTGCTCATCGTGGCAGGGCTGGCGCCGGTCTCTCTCGCGGTGGCGGTGGCGATGCTGGTCGTCGCGGCGCTCGGCCTTGCGCCGCTCGACTATCGGCGCCGCGCGTATGCGCTCGTCGCGGTCGCGCTGCCCGCGATCGTCGCGACGTCGTTCCTCGCCGCAGCGCGCGGCGGTGTCGCGCACGGTGGCTTGCTCGCGATGATGGTCAGCGGCCTCGCGGGTGCGCTCTACTTCCGCGCCGAATACCGCGCTTCGCGCCTGGCGCGCGGCCTGGTCGGACTCGGCGTCTCGGCGGGCGCGACCTGGCTCGCGTTGTCTGGCGCGCTCGGCCGGCTGACGACGCTCGACGCCGCTTGGCAGTCGTGGCTGCCGGTCCTCCTGGCGACCTCGCTCGCGCTGGTGCTCGCGCTCGCGCTGCTCGGCTTCATGACGCACAACAGCACCGGCGCGTGTTCGGCGTGGGCGACGACGCTGCTCGTCTGGTTCGCCATCTACGCGAGCGCGACGCACGCCGCCGAGCTGTTCCCCGCGGCCGGTCCGGCGCTCGTCGGCGAGTGGCGGCTCGGCGTCGCGATGGGCGCGGTCGCGACGCCGCTCCTCGCCGCCGTCACCGCGGTCGCCGTCGCGCAAATCCTGGTCGTGATGTCAGGCGGCGGACGCGAAGAGCGCGAGCCAGCGACCGCACACGCAGCGAAGAGCTGAGCGAGCGGCGCGACTCAGCGGCGCGGCACGAAGCGCGGCCACGCGGCGAGCGCGACGGCGACGCAGACGCGACCGCGATCGTCGATGGCGCTGCCAGTGCCGGCGTCGGTGAAGCGCGGATCGAGGAGCGCTGCGCGATGCGAGGGACTGGCGAGCAGAGCGGCCCATGCAGCGTCGACATCGACCGCGCGCCCGACGGCTTCGCCGACGAAACGCGCGCTGATTCCGAGCGCAGCGAAGCGCTCGTCGGGTGAGGCGCCGGGTGCGAGCTGGTGCGCGACCCGGCCGCTCGCACAGACCGCGCGCGCATGCTCCGTCGCCGCCCGCGCGAGCAAGCGATGTGATCGCAGCGACGCGACGGACGAGGCGCCGCGCGCCGCGCTCAGCCGCTCGGAGAGTGAGGCCGCAGATGACGACGGCAGCGCGAGGTCGGCCGAGCGGGCGCCGCGTCCGAAGCTCCGCTCCGCCACTGGGCGCGGCCCTGCAGGGCCCGTCGCGACCAGCTGCACGAGGAGCGGACGCGGCAGATCCAGCGGCAAGTCGACCCGCCCAGCGCCCGCCTCGACGGCGACATCGTGCACCGCGCCCTCCGCATCGAGCACGACCAGACGCGGCGCGTGAAACGTCGGTGCCAAGCGGAGCTCGACGCTCTGCGCGTCGTCCGCCAGCGCCGCCAACGCCCCGCCGCGCGCCGTCGCGAGCCACAAGACGTGCGTGGCGTCGCGCGCTTGGCCACATGCGAGCGGCGCGTCCACGCGCGTAGTCAGCGCCGTCAGCCACGCATCGACGCGCGCGTCTTCGTCGATTCGCGCATGCAGCGCGTGGACCACCGGCGCATCCGATCCTGCCGCGCGGGCCGCGTGGGCGAGCGACGCCGCGTCGATGCGTGCCCCTTCGAGGAGCAGCGCAACGGCGGCCTCGGAGAGCGCATCGTCGGGCTGACACGCGGTCGGAAGCGCGTACGCGCGCGCCGGCAGCGTCAGCAGCAGCAGCGTAAGCGCTGGCACCGCGAGCGAGCGCAGCGCGCGCGACCGTGTTGAATACAGCGCGAGCTTCACCGCGCGATCATAACGAGCGATGCCGCCGCGCGGCCAGTTCGCGGCCTTGGCAACGCGCCGCGCGGCCAGTTCGCGGCCGTCGCGTCTACGCCTTCACGAGCGATAGTCGGCGTTGATCCGCACGTACTCCGGCCCGAGATCGCAGGTCAGGTACGTCGCCGCATGTTTGCCGGCGCCGAGACGCAGCGTGATCTCGTACTCGGGGCGCAACATCACGGCATGCGCGCGCGCATCGCTGTCAAAGCCGACCGCGAGCCCGCGACGCACCAGCACGACCTCGCCGATGCGCAGCTCCGCGCGCTCTGGATCAAAGCGCACGCCGGCGCGACCGGCGGCCGCGAGCACGCGTCCCCAGTTCGGATCTTTGCCGAACAGCGCGGTCTTCACCAAGCTGCTCGTCGCGATGGTGCGCGCCACGGCGACGGCGCCCGCCGCGCTCGGCGCGCCCTCGACCTGAACCGTCACCAGGTGCTCGGCGCCCTCGCCGTCCGCGACGATCAGCCGACCGAGCCGCGCGAGCACCGCCGTCAGCGCCGCGGTGAGCGCGCGATGTCCGGCATCTCCAGCGCGCAACGCCGAGTTGCCCGCAGCGCCCGAAGCCATCGCGACGATCGTGTCGTTGGTGCTGGTGTCGCCGTCGACGCTGAGCGCGTTGAACGTCGCAGCGGTCGCGTCGCGCAGCGCGCGGCGCAGCAGCGGCGCCGAGACGCGCGCATCGGTCACCACACACGCGAGCGTCGTCGCCATGTCCGGATGGATCATGCCGGCGCCCTTCGCGACGCCGACGACGCGCACTCGCTTGCCGCCGATGCGCGCTTCCGCTTCGGCGAGCTTCGGCCCGCGATCGGTGGTCATGATGGCGCGCGCAAATTCGCCGAGCCCGTCCGCCCGCGCCGCAGCGGCGAGCGCCGCCGCATTCGCGATGATCTTCTCCGCGGGCAGCAGCACGCCGATCACGCCCGTCGACATCGGCAGCACGAGCTTCACATCGAGCCCGAGCGCGCGCGCCACCGCGGCCGATGACTGACGCGCCGCCTCGAGCCCCGGCTTCCCAGTCGCGGCGTTCGCGCAGCCAGCGTTGATCAGCACCGCCTGCGCGCGCCCGCTCTTCGCGCGCTCCGCCGCAAGCAGCACGGGCGCGGCCTTCACCAAGCTGTTGGTGAACACCGCGGCCGTCGCCACCGGCGCGTCCGCGACGAGCAGCGCCAGGTCGAGCCCGCCGCGCTTCTTGATCCCCGCGGCCATCGACGCCCAGCGAAAGCCAGCGACCGGCGCCGGCGCATCACCCGGCGCGAGCAGCTCCTCGAGCGCACCACGCACGACCGTCCGCGGCTTCTTCGGCGCGACCCTCGAAGACATCTTCCGCGCGGCGCTGTGCATGCCTTGCGCAGCCCTCGGCTGCGTCATTCGCGCGGCGCTCCGCCGGCCTGATCGGCCGCCTGATCCTCGCGCATGTGGCACTGCTTGTACTTCTTGCCGCTGCCGCACCAGCATGGATCGTTGCGCCCGACCTTCGGCCGCTCACGGCGCACCGTCTCGATCTTCGCCGGCGGCAGGCTCTGCTGCTGACCGGCTGCGCGCTGCGCGGCGCCTGGCGCGCCCTGCCCCGCGCCCGCCTGTGACGCACGACCCATCGCCTGCGACGGCCGTCCCGCGCCCTGCGCCGCTGCACGCGGTGGAGCGCTCGCAGCCGCAGCGCGACGCTCGCCCCGCGACGCGGGCGCCTGCGCGTTCGGATCGTCGCCTGCCTCGCCGCCGGCGGTCGCCGCTTCCGAGTGCGTCGCGCGGATCGCGCGCTGCTGCGCCTCGATCGCCTTGCGACGGGCCTCCTCGAGCCGCGCGATATCGTCTTCGCGCTGCAGCTGGAACTTGTACATGTTCCCGGAGACCGATGATTTCACGCTCTCCATCATTGCCAAGAAAAGGTCGAAACCCTCCTTCTTGTATTCCTTCTTCGGATCGCGCTGGCCATAGCCGCGGAGGCCGATGCCGTCGCGCAGCGACTCCATGTTCTGCAGGTGATCGATCCACTGACGATCGATCTCCTGCAGGTAGAAATTGCGGAAGATGCGCAGGTAGAGGAGCGAGCCAGTCTCGGTCTCGCGCTTCTTCAGGATCGCCTCGGCGTCCTTGTAGAGCCGCTCCGCCATGCCCTCGGTGTCGTGGACCTTGTCGAGCCCGGCGATCTGAATGCCGAACTGATCGATGTACGCGCGCTGCAGCCCGTCGATGTCCCAGTCCTCGTAGTGCTTGCGCGACGGGCACGCGCGCTCGATCAGCGTGCCGACGATCTCGTCGACGAGATCGAGCAAACGCTCGCGCTGCTCGGTGAGCGAGAACGGCACTTCTTCCCGCAGCAGCTCGAGCACCTCGCGCGGCTTGTCGGCGAGCTTGCGCAGATCCGCGCGATAGCCGAACTCGCGATAGACGACCTGCTCGAGCCAGTCGAACGCGACGCGCGACGGCTTCTCGCCATTGGTGAGCCGGCCCGCGAGGATGTCGTCGAGGCTCGTCTGCAGCACCAGCTCGCGCACCTTCGCGACCTCGTCCGGCGGCGCGCCCGGAGGCGGCTGCACCAGCGAGAGCTTCACCATCTCGGCGAGCGGCTTGTCGACGAGCTCGGCCAGCCGCGCGTCCGTCTTTTCGACGATCATCGCGGGCTTGGCGCCCTTCTTTGCGTTCTCTTCGGTCGGCAGCGCGCGGTACTGACCTTCGAGCACCTGGCGGCGCAGCGCGTAGACGCTCTTGCGCTGCTGGTTCATCACGTCGTCGTAGTCGAGCAGATGCTTGCGCATGTCGAAGTTGCGCTCTTCGACCTTGGTCTGCGCGTTCTCGACGGCCTTGGTCACCCACGGATGTTCGATCGGCACGCCCTCTTCCATGCCGAGCCGATCCATCAGGCTCTGGATGCGCTCACCCGCGAAGATCCGCATCAGATCGTCTTCGAGCGACAGGAAAAAGCGCGACGAGCCCGGGTCGCCCTGACGGCCGGCGCGACCACGCAGCTGGTTGTCGATGCGCCGCGACTCGTGCCGCTCGGTGCCGAGGATGTGCAGGCCGCCGGCCTCGATGACCTCGCGCTTCTCGCGCTCGCACAGCGCCTTGTAGCGCTCCATCGTCGCGATGATCGCGGCGTCGAGATCCGTCTTCAGATCATCGGGCGTCTTGCCCGCGGCGAGGTACGCCGCATCGGTGTATTGCGCGTCGTTGGTGACCTCGTAGCGCGCGAGCATCTCGGAGTTGCCACCGAGCAGAATGTCCGTGCCGCGACCGGCCATGTTGGTGGCGACGGTGACCGAGCCCTTGCGGCCGGCCTGCGCGACGACGTACGCCTCGCGCTCGTGCTGCTTCGCGTTGAGGACGTGATGCGCGATGCCGCTGCGCTCGAGCATGCGATGCAGCGCGTCTGATTTCTCGACGCTGGTGGTGCCGACGAGCACCGGCTGCCCGCGGCCGTTGCAGTCCTTGATCTCG
>Ga0163144_10029697_pt1 | contig 10482 bp, 12 predicted proteins | sample OliLak19BULKMAT1_FD_123175 | JGI IMG/M metagenome (GOLD analysis project Ga0163144, IMG submission 123175) | Freshwater microbial mat bacterial communities from Lake Vanda, McMurdo Dry Valleys, Antarctica - Oligotrophic Lake LV.19.BULKMAT1 | ecosystem: Environmental > Aquatic > Freshwater >...
AACGCTGTGCCAGCACCAGCAACCGTAATTTCGAAGGCCGCCAGGGACGTGGCGGAAGAACGCATCTCATGTCCCCCGCAATGGCGGCCGCTGCGGCCGTTGTTGGCACTTTAACCGATGTTAGAAAGTTATAATCATGTCCACTCCCCAAACCCTACGCACCGCTGGTGTTTCTGCCGCGCGTGATTTTTCTGAGCTTCCGGCTTGGCAAAAATCTATCACCCTTGCCGAAGTGATTTTTGGTGCAACCAACGATTTCCCGGAGCGCGAGCATGCAGGCTTCGCCCGTGAAATGCGCGCAACTGCACTTGAAGTGGCATCCAGCATCGCTGCTGCATCGGGTCGTAACAACGAATTCGGCATGACGGACAGCTACAGCAAAGCGCAAAGCGCGAATGCGGAATTGATGACGCAAGTGACCCTCGCGGGCCGTTTGGGCTATATGGGTGCCGATACGGTGACCGAAGTGATGGCCGCGCTGGATGAAGTGAGCCGCCTGATTGTGGCCCTGAAACATGGCCTGAAAGTGGCTGCAAAAGACGCCGAACGCAGCGAGCGCCAAAGCCGTGACGATGACGCAACCGCCCGAGCCGAACGCCCCACCCGCCGGGAATACAAACCTCGTGATGGCGGTGAAGACCGTCCCCGTCGGGAATATAAACCACGTGATGGTGGCAGTGATGCTCCGCGCCGTGAATATAAGCCGCGCGATGGTGGTGAAGACCGCCCACGCCGCGAATATAAACCCAGCGATGGTGCTCCGTCGGGCGATCGCAAACCCTATGGTGACAAAAAGCCGTACGGTGATAAAAAACCTTACGGCGACCGCAAGCCGTATGGCGATAAGAAACCCTATGGTGACAAGAAACCTTATGGCGATAAAAAGCCCTATGGCGACAGGAAGCCAAGTGGTGGCAAGCCCTTCCGCAAACCGCGCGATTAAGTATTTTCTACTTTTTCGAATGCCACAAATCTGTATGCTAGGGGTATGAATAAACCCGACTCAGCGCCACTACTTTATGCCAGTTTTTGGAGGCGTAAATGGGCATATGGCATTGATGTGCTGATTGTGCTTGTGCTCTACGCGCTGGTTTCGTGGCTGCTGGGCAACGTGGCGCATGCACAAACAGCGGGTGATATTCAGGCGCTCAAAGAGTTGGGATGGATTTCGCCCACTACGGATGCCAATGCACTGTTGGCGCAGATGCAAGGCATGTCCACGGGCGGCTCCATCATTCCATCGCTTACTAGTATCCTGATAGAGCTAGGGCTGAGCATCGTCGTCTCCGCCTTTTATAATATATGGTTTGTGGCCGGTGGCTGGCAGGCAACGCCCGGCAAATATTGGCTGGGCATGAAGGTGGTGATGACGGATGGCAACGCGCTCACCCTCATGCAATCCACCACGCGGCATTTGGCCACGGGCATCTCCATGGCGATGATGGGGCTGGGTTACATAACCATGGCGTTTAATAATGAAAAAGCGGCCTTACACGACTTGATTTGCAATACGCGGGTAGTATTGCGTGAACAAAAAGCATAGGAGAATTTATGTTCCAATGGCTAAAACGATTGATTTTAGAAGCAAAACAGCGCAGAAAACTGGATAAAATTATCGAATCAAACTACCCCACCGAAGTCGCCGATAATAGTAACTTCCTACCGCTTGACCCCAAGAATGATCCATGGGGACGACGCTAAACGAAAGACACGAACATGCAAAAATTCACCACCCTGACCGCCATTGCTGCACCCCTGCCGATTCAGAATATCGACACGGATATGATTATCCCCAAGCAGTTTTTGAAAACCATTAAGCGCACGGGGCTGCGCGAGGGGCTGTTTTACGAAATGCGCTTTACGGTCGAGGGAAAAAAAGTCGAAGACTTTGTGCTCCACCGCGAGCCGTATACGAATGCTAAAATTCTCGTGGCGCTTGAAAACTTCGGCTGCGGCTCATCGCGCGAGCATGCGCCCTGGGCGCTAGCGGATTTTGGCATTACGGCGGTGATTGCGCCAAGTTTTGCCGATATTTTTTATAATAACTGCTTCAAGAACGGTATCCTTCCCGTGGTGCTACCGCGCGCGGATGTGGATACGCTGATTCAGCACGCCGCCTCATCCACCAACTCCATCACAGTGGATTTGCCGAGCCAAACCGTGCGCGCGGGCAACCATGAATTCTCCTTCACCCTCGACCCGTTTCGTAAGCATTGTTTGATGAATGGCCTTGATGATATTGGGCTGACGTTGGAGAAAGCGGATTCCATCCGCAACTATGAAGCAACAACACGCGCCCAGCGTCCGTGGATGTTTGCATAAACCACTATAGCCAGACCGACTAAAACCAACCCATAAAGGAAAACCCCCGCGGTTGCCCGCGAGGGTTTGGTGAGCTGGGCGGGACTCGAACCCGCGACCATTCGATTAAAAGTCGAATGCTCTACCAACTGAGCTACCAGCTCATACATGCTCAGGCTAAAAACAAAGGGCGAACTTACGGATTATCAGTCGATTGTCAAGCGCTTGCCGCAGTTTTTTTGGGAATAGAACCCAAGTGCGCATTTACCCAACATATTTTAGGGTTTGAAACTAAAGACGAGGCCGAAAATGTCATGAAACTGTCATACATGAATTGTCGAATATTGTTAGTATATGGGCTGGTCGGATGATTATCATAAAAGGAAACCAGTATGTCTACATCTACTGATGGTGCGCTCGTTGATAGTAATGGTCACCCTGTGCGCGATAGTCAGGGCAATCCCGTGCTAATTGAGAAGATCGAGGAAAAGCGCCCATCCGAAATTAAGGAAACGAACGTCATCCCCATTTCACCGGATGAAACCGACCCCGCCTACGTCGCCTATCTACGCTCGTTAGATAAAAATGGCGACGCAGCGCTCGATAATAAAGAAATCGCTGCTTTCCTTGAGGCGATAGATGCTACATTCCGTGAACGCTCGAAAAGCCCACGTATTCAGGGGTTTTGCTCACTGGCATCGACCATGTCCATTAATGGCATATTATCGGATGCAATGCTGGAGCGCGTGGAATCCACCAATAAGGAGCGCGCACACAAAATGGTGAATGACTATTTAGGAACCGATACCGCCAAAGGAATTTTTAAGAACGGTATCGCCGAAGTGACGGACGCCAATTTAGCCCCGATTATTCATTACGCGTTGAATTTTGCAAAAGCATGTGCCGCTAAATAATGCATCTACGGCGCCGATAAATCGCCGCGTTTCCAGCTTTCACGCAAGCTTGCCGCGTGCTCGTCCAGCGTGCCTTTTGCAATCGCGCCCCGAATGCCCGCCATTAATTCCTGATAATAATGCAAATTATGCTGGGTGAGCAGCATGGGCCCGAGCATTTCATCCGCCTTGATCAAATGGTGCAAATAGGCGCGGCTGTAGCGATTGATGGGCGAATGGGTGGTCGCATCCAACGGCCGCTTGTCATCCGCATGGCGCGCATTGCGCAGGTTGATTTCGCCCATACTGGTGTAGGCGCGCGCGTTGCGGCCCGAACGAGTGGGAATCACGCAATCGAACATATCCACCCCGCGCATCACTGCACCTAATATATCATCCGGCTTGCCCACACCCATCAGGTAACGCGGTTTATCCGCTGGCATGGCGGGGGTGGTGTAATCCAGCACATCGAACATCATTTTTTGCCCCTCGCCCACCGCTAGGCCACCGATGGCATAGCCATCAAAACCGATGGATGTGAGCGCCTCGATAGAGCGGTGGCGCAGGGGTTCATAAACCGAACCTTGTACGATGCCGAAAAGGCCGTAGCCATCGCGTCTGATGAATGCATCGCGGCTGCGCTGCGCCCAGCGCATCGACATTTCCATGCTCGTTCGGGCTACATCTTCCGTTGCCGGAAACGGCGTGCATTCGTCGAGCACCATGGTGATGGTGGAGCCGAGCAGATGCTGAATCTCCATCGAGCGTTCGGGCGAAAGCTCGTGCTTACTGCCATCGATATGGCTGCTGAACGTCACCGCTTTTTCCGTCATTTTACGCAACGCGGAAAGTGACATGACCTGAAACCCGCCCGAATCGGTGAGAATTGGCTTATGCCAGTTCATGAATTTATGTAAGCCACCTTGGCGCGCAATGCGCTCTGCCGTGGGGCGCAGCATGAGGTGGTAGGTGTTGCCGAGCAGAATATCCGCACCCGTTGCGGCCACGGCCTCCGGGTGCATGGCCTTCACGGTGGCGGCAGTGCCCACGGGCATGAAGGCGGGCGTGCGAATATCGCCGTGAATAGTGGCAAGGGTGCCCATGCGGGCCTGGCCGTGGGTAGCGTGGATGCTGAAGGTGAGGGTCATAAAGCTCCGTCATTGCGAGCGTAGCGCGGCAATCCAGCGTGCCAAGCACAAGCAATAGTTTCTTTTGTCTGGATTGCCACGTCGCTGCGCTCCTCGCAATGACGAATTAGGGGCGTTCTAGGAGCGAAGTATCCCCATACGAATAAAATCTGTAATCATTCGCTATCGCATGCGCATAGGCCGCATGCATAGTATCGAGGCCCGCAAAGGCGCTGACTAGCATAAACAGGGTGGATTTGGGCAGGTGGAAATTGGTCATGAGCCTATCGACAATTTTGAAGCGGTAGCCGGGGGTGATGAAAATGCCGGTATCGCCAGTGAAGGGCACTAAGCGCCCATTTTTGTTTGCGACGGATTCCAAAATACGCAAGCTCGTAGTTCCCACCGCCACCACCTTGCCGCCGCACGCGCGCGCGGTGTTGATGATGTCGCATGCTTCCTGCCCAATTTCGATGGGTTCGTAATGCATCACGTGCTCGGTGGTATCCTCGACCTTCACGGGCTGGAAGGTGCCAGCGCCCACATGCAGGGTAACGAAGGCAGTTTTTATGCCGCGCTTTTCCAGCGCTGCCATTAGCTCGGGCGTGAAATGAAGGCCCGCTGTGGGCGCCGCTACAGAGCCATCCTGCGCCGCGTAAATGGTTTGGTAATCCGCTTTGTCCGCCGCCGTATCACCGCGTGCAATATAGGGCGGCAGCGGCATGTGGCCGTGGGTGCGCAGCTTGTTGAACAAGGTTGCAGCATTGTACGGGAAGCCCAGTTGCACTTGCCCATCCGCCGTACGGCCCAATACATATGCCTCGAAATCATCCGCGAAATTTAGCTTCATGCCGTCCTTAAGCTTTTTGGCTGGGCGGGCGAAAGCGAGCCACGTCGAAACTCCTCCCCCATCGGGGGAGGGTTGGGTGGGGGCTGCATCAAGGCGAGAACTACATGGTGAGGGATTACCTCGCACGAGCCCCCCTCCTAGCCTCCCCCCGATGGGGGGAGGAACAACAGGTTGGTGCAGCAACACTTCCACCTGCTTGCCCACCACCTGGGCAAACAGCCGTGCGGGAATGACGCGGGAATTGTTAAAAACAATCACATCGCCCGCGTTGAGCAGCAACGGTAAATCACGCACGGTTTTATTGGTAAGAGTGTCCGCTACATGTAGCAGCTTGGCCGAATCACGCGGGTTTGCGGGCGCATGGGCAATGCGGCCCTCGGGCAATTCAAAATCAAATACATCAACGCGCATCGTAACCTCTCCCATCGGGAGAGGTCTAATTTCGTCTTCGAAATTAGGGTGAGGGCTGCTCGCCTATCACCCGCCCTCACCCGAAATTATGAAGGATGATTTAGACCTCTCCCAAGGAAGAGGTTCGACAACTTTACCGCCGCTTAAGCCGCAGCCGCGGCAACATCCGCCAGCACTTTCACTGAAATCATTTTATCCGGGTTTGCCGGTGGCTCACCGCGCGCAATTTTGTCGACATGGGCCATGCCATCAATCACCACGCCCCATGCCGTGTATTGGCCATCCAGAAAGCCCGCGTTTTTGAAGCAGATAAAAAACTGCGAGTTCGCACTATCCACATTTTGCGAGCGCGCCATGGAGCACACGCCGCGATCATGCGGGTTGCGGCTGAACTCGGCCTTCAGGTTGGGCTTATCGCTGCCGCCGGTGCCGGTACCTTTCGGGTCACCCGTTTGCGCCATGAAGCCTTCGATGACGCGGTGGAAAATAATGCCATCGTAAAACCCTTCGCGCACCAATTCCTTGATGCGGGCCACGTGCTTGGGCGCCCAATCGGGGCGCAGTTGAATAGTCACGGTGCCATCCTTCAACGTCATTAGCAGTTTGTTTTCAGGCGATTGCAAATCAACGGGTTCAGCTTTTTTGTCTTTCTTGGCCATGATAATTTCCTTTAAGTGTAATGAGGTGGGCACGTATTCCAAAACTTGTCATCCCGGCCTTGTGCCGGGATCCGGCGGTTCAGCATACTCGGTATACCAGGTTAGTATGGAGCAGGCGCGACGGCCGGATCCCGGCACAAGGCCGGGATGACAACAATATATTACTGCGCTACCGCCTGAGGTTTTGCGGTGGCTGGCGCCGGAACCGCGATGGCGGCAGGCTTTGCCACAGGCGTAGCCGCCGCAGGCACCGCCGCTTTTGCCACATCCGCCGCCACTTTCAGGCTGATGATTTTATCGGGGTTGGCAACCGAGCCGTTATTTGCCGAGTCGCCTTTTTTGATGCTGTTCACGAACTCCATACCCGAAACCACTTGGCCGAAGGCGGTGTATTGGCCATCAAGGAAGCTGGATGGTTTAAAGCAGATAAAAAACTGCGAATTCGCACTATCCGGTGAGCCTGCGCGCGCCATGCTCAGCGTGCCGGTGAGGTGTTTGGTGCTATTAAATTCCGCTTTCAAATCTGGCAAATCCGAACCACCCGCGCCGGTGCCCGTCGGGTCCCCCGTTTGTGCCATGAAGCCATCAATCACGCGGTGGAACACGATGCCGTCATAGAACCCTTTGCGGGTGAGTTCCTTGATACGCTTCACATGGTTTGGCGCCACATCGGGCTTCAACTCAATCACCACTGTGCCATCCTTTAGCTGCAACAGCAGCGTGTTTTCAGGGTCTTTCATCTCCGCCGCGTTGGCAGTGGAAACGCTGAACAGCATGGCAAGGCCAAGAACAAGGGAACGTAGGCGCATGGGAAACTCCAGTTGAGGTGAATGCGGGTGATTTAGCGGGGTTTGTGGGTGCTTGCAACCAAAAACCCGCGCTCAACCCACCGATTTTTAAGCGGTTTTGAAATTGTCATAAAAGGTTCACACACAAAGTAGCGCAGCATTGTTACTTTGCTGACAGTTTATTCATATGAGGAGAAAAATCATGTCTCAAGACCAGGAAAACGAAAGAAGACCAGTTAAACCCGGCGCACGAAGACCAACAGTGCATCCCTTACAATCTCGTCGAAATGGTGCAATGGCTATGCTTCAGCACGCGGTAAATGATGGTCGCGAGGAAGCGGGACTATTTTATGATTTTGGTGCGCTTAGTGGTCAGTTAGAAGCTGCATTTAATACATCCGCTGAAACAGCCAAATGGACGCCCGATGTAGAAGCATTACTTAAGAGGGCGATGGTTAGATCGTTTAAGTCTAATTTTTTCGGCAACCCGAGCACGGTCGCTGCAGAATCAGAGAGCTTTGATCTTCATATACCTTCTTGGAATGATTTGAAATTGCGATTCAACGAAGAAACTGTCGCTGCCCAGATGCAGGAGATTGTGAGTGCATCGCATTTCCAACACCAGGCAAAGTCATCGGTCCCTGCGTTGGCAAAAGTGATGGTTGATACCGTTAATGAATTCGCTCAAGGGCGCATCCAAAATCGCACTCCAGCAGGCGCTACCCGCTAACCCCGCGCGACCAGATATTCCTGCTGAATCATCTCCGCTACATCGGGCGAGACGAACTTGCTGACGTCGCCGCCTAGCCGCCCGATTTGTTTCACAAAGCGGCTGGAGATGAAATGGGTGGCGTCGCTGGCGGTGAGGAACACGGTTTCAATTTCGGCGGCGATTTTGTTGTTCACGGATGCCATTTGGAATTCGTATTCAAAGTCCGAAACTGCGCGTAGCCCGCGGATTAGTAACGTCGCCCCCTCCTCGCGCGCGAAGTTGACAAGCAGGCCGGAGAAGGGCTTCACGGTGATGCGCGAGGCATCGACGCCCATCGCATTGCTGATGTCTTTTACCACCATCGCCGCGCGGGTTTTCACATCAAACAACGGCTCCTTCGCTGAATCCAGCGCGACGCCAATGACGAGTTTATCCACCACGCTCAGCGCGCGGCGAATAATATCCATATGCCCAAACGTGATGGGGTCAAACGTGCCGGGGTAAATTCCTGTGCGCATGGGGTGAAGCTATTGGATTCTAGTTAAAATGCAAGAAAGATTTGTGAGTTTAGCAAGTGAAGCCGCCACAAAAATCTTAATAAAACTGTAATATTTCTTAATGCAAGACCAGCTATACTTTTTATTGCACACGCACCAAGGCAAAGTATGACAAAAAACCCAACCAAAAAATGGTACAGCAAATTAGCGGCAATGCCTGAATATCATTATGACCCTATTTGTATTGAAAATGTCAGTGCATTCCTTTCCAATTATATAAACGCCATCATACTCAACAGCGCCCGCGGAATGCCCGCACATGCAGATTCACTTTTGCCTGTAGTAAAGTCAGCTCTGGTCGAGAAGGGCGTGAAGGGTGCTGACTCCGATACCAAACTGATAGAAATAATTATTGGTCAAAACCTTGCAGATCCGATCGACAATCAAATAAAAAATCGATGGAAAGCAGCCTGTCAATCCCTCACCCCTTTGCAAATGGAGCAATGGAGAGGTATCGCGCTGGGTGATACTGTTGAGGCTTGTAGAAAAGTGAAGTTAGATAAAGAGGCGACTGATACTATCTTCAAAATACTGGGCATTACTACAACGTTGCAAGCTGCATTGATTTATTTTACCTTAAAACCAGAAGCTGACCGCTTGCAAAATGAGAGTTTAGCACCAATTACGCCAATGCAAATTCAACCTCCAAGTGACACTTCATTTAGAGGATTGGTGAAACGTAATGCCATTGAAAAAAGGCGGATTGGCTTTGACGAAATGCCAAGCATCTCACCCTTTGACGTTACTCCTACCCAAGGAAGAGCTAACGATGAGTGGCTAACAAAGATGAGAAAGCTCGGCAAAATTCCAGATAACTTCCGCTAAATTGTTGGCTGCGTCTAAGCTTCCTGCGCACCTTCCTCCGCTACGGATTCATCCTCTACCATCAACTCGCCCTTAATGCGTACGGCGGAGATGACCTGCTCCTTGCCTTCGGTGCGGAAGGTAATGACGCCTTGGCTGGTGCGGCCGCAAATGCGGATGTCCTCTACCGGCGTGCGAATCAGCGTGCCTTTGTTAGTCATCAGCATAATTTGATCGCCAGATTCCACAGGGAAACTCGCGATGATATTGCCGTTCTTTTTGCTGATGCCCATGCCGGTAACGCCCGAACCCCCACGCCCGGTGACGCGGTACTCAAACGCGGATGTGCGCTTGCCGTAGCCGTTCTCGGTAATGGTGAGCAGCATTTCTTCGGCGGTGCTCATCTCAGCGATTTTTTCTTCACTGATGGTGATATTGCTTAGGTCAATCGCCTCGCCGTCGGCCTCCTCCTGCCCTGCCGCGCGTCGACGGGCCGATGCAACTTTGCGGTAATCCTCGCGCTCATCCGCCGTGGCGCGGATGCCGTGGAGGATGGAGATGGAAACCACGCGGTCTTTATCGGCCAGTTTCATGCCGCGAACACCGTCGGACGTTCTCGACTTGAACACGCGCACCGCATCGACCGGGAAACGCATGGCTTTGCCCGCGTAGGATGCGAGGAGCACGTGGTCTTCCTCGTTACAGGTTTTGACACCGACGAGTTTATCGCCGTCATCCAAACGAATCGCGATTTTGCCGTTGCTTTGCACGCTCTTGAAATCGCTCAAATCGTTACGGCGCACATTGCCTTGCGCGGTGGCAAAAAAGATATTCAGTTTGTCCCAATCCGCCTCATCCTCGGGCAGCGGCATGAAGGTTTCAATCGTCTCCCCGGCTTTGAGGGGGAAGATGTTGACCAAAGCTTTCCCGCGCGCTTGGGGGGTGGAAAGCGGCAAGCGATACACTTTAAGTTTATACACCTGACCCGTGGAGGAGAAGAACAGCACGGGCGTGTGGGTGCTGGTTACAAACAATTCCGTTGTTGCATCCTCATCGCGCAGATCAATCCCTGAACGGCCTTTGCCGCCGCGTTTTTGTGCGCGGTAGGTGGCCAGCGGCACGCGTTTAATGTAGCCGCCTTGGGTGACCATGACCACCATTTCCTCGCGCTGGATGAGGGTTTCAATGTCAATTTCAGCCTCGGAATCCTGAATCTCGGTGCGGCGCGGCACGGCGAATTGGTTGCGTACTTCCACCAATTCCTCGCGCATCAACGCATAGAGTTTCTCACGGCTGCCGAGGATGGAGAGGAAGTATTTTATCTCGGTGGAAAGCTCGCCCAACTCGCCATCAATTTTCTCGCGCTCGAGTCCAGTTAAA